>ENA-UOXV01002056-UOXV01002056.1-marine-metagenome-genome-assembly--contig:-NODE-2056-length-26846-cov-6.858721_pt1 | contig 26846 bp, 25 predicted proteins | sample MGYA00238165_ERZ766961 | MGnify/ENA primary metagenome ERZ766961 (study PRJEB28924, sample SAMN03173240) | marine metagenome | biome: Marine; feature: Water; material: Subsurface seawater | place: North... | reverse complement strand
AGGAGAGAGAGAGAGAGAGAGAGAGAGAGAGAGAAGAGCGCGCCCCCGCGCGCCAGTTTGATTACCTGGCAGCATCAAAAATGGGCCGTTCTGCGTGTGGGCCTGTTGAATCCACGTTGAATCCGTCACCAATCTCTTCGAGCTCAATGACAGGGTCATCGTGCGAGGCCATAGCTGCGAAGACCATCGATATTTCCTGCCCGGGCGACATCTCGTGGTATTTCGGAACTTTTGACGGTCGAAAACGCGGCGATGGGCGCTGCATATCCGAGATGGAGACTGCAAAGTCGATTGGCTCGTGTTCATCCCGTGCTCGCTTTTGAGCTGCATCGGCGTTTGCTCCGCTCTTCTGACAAGGCAGAAGTGGAACCCTGTTCGACGTCATTGCTCAGGTGATGAGCAAGGCTGATAGCCTTGCAGAATAACGGGGAAGCCGCCGCAAATTTGGCCCCGGAAGGCCCGAAGCGAAGCACGGCGACAGGCCGCGGGTTTCCCGCGCGCTGAAGAGGTCCGGGGCTTGGGGTTCCCACAACCTGTAAAGCGAAAAACCCCTTCCGGGATTTTTCGTGTCGCCGCGGCGACGGGAGTGCCTGTGTCAGCGTTGCATCCCATTGCCGAGTGACAAGGACTCTGCCGCAGAGCGGACGGGGTTCTCGGTGGTTGAGGCCATCGAAGGTCTGTTGGGTCAAAGACTTAGCGGGCCTGAGGCCTGAGGACGCCTACTGCAGGATGGTGCTGGTAGGGTGCGCGGTCATGCCCCATGCGCCCATGATTCTAAACCCGGATATTGAAGAGGCACTTTCGTTGGAAGGGCTTCGGGAACTGAATGAGGCTTGCTGTAAGATCAGCGCAGCCGTTCGCGAGCGTCGCCCACACCTTGTACTACTCTGCACACCCCACGGAGTCAACGTTGAGGGGTACGATTTCCAACCTGCTTTCGTGAAAACGAGAAAGCACCGCAGCCATGCTTCTGTGTCTTCAAGATGAAAACAGTCCACATCCCAGTCCTTAACAGTCTGATGCTTCCACCCTAGGTGCGGCGCTGGCGTGTACATGAATTCATGGGCACGCGGTACCGCCGAGTGGGCCGAATCGTTTGCAAACGTGAGCGTGGAGTGCGAGCTCGATATGGCCGCGTCGCGATCGTTGCTGTCGGCGCTTCAGGCGCAGGGCTGCAACACAAAGGGGTTGGAAATGTCAGGATGTGGGGACTTACCGGCGGCGCTGTGTTTCTCCGAGGTTGTTCCTCTTTGTTTTCTTGAAGAGCAGCTAGCGACAACACGCGTCGCTATACTCGCACTCGGAGCACCCGAGGGATTTTCTTTCGTTGGGGGGACGGGTGCGCAACGCGCACAGATCAGTGCGGAGCTTGGGAGCGTAACAGCAAGCCTGAAGCTTGGGCATGCGCTGTCCGAATGGCTGGACTCCCAAGAAAATGCTGCGCGACGCATCTTCGTCATCGTCTCAGCCTCGCTTGCGCAGACCCACCGCACTCCAGAGCACTGCCCACGCGTACCAGGTAGTGAATTGTACGATGCGCGTTTCCTCGGCGAGGTGAAATGGGGAGGATCAGTCAGTGGGGTTGACATGGAAGGTGTGATCGCCAAGCACGCAGCGGCAGCGGAGACATACGACAAAGCGGTAGAGCTCTGGTGCTCGACGCTAAGAAGCGAGGCGCTTCTATTAACGGCCCGCAAGGCACTCCCTCTCGCCCAGCCTTGCGGCTTCGCAGCGACTGTTGTTCTCCATGGGCTTTTGGAAGGGCGTGCAGGCATTGGGGACTGGAAGCACGCAGCCCTTGCGACGGGCGCACCAACCAACGTGGGCCTTGTCGCGGCGATGTTCTTGCCGCCATGGGAAAGCCTTCCTGAGTACGTTCAGGCTGTCGACCGCGCCTGGGTAGAGGTAGACGGGGATGAAGGGAAATTGGAGGTTCAAGCTACCATGCTTGGCTACGGTGGCATGGCGGCGCGCGGGTATGTGACAAAGCTTCCGGCAGGCTGGGAGAACGATTTGCTCACGCTGGTGTGTCCCTCAGAATTGCTTTTAGTAATGCATTTGGTGCACTCGTGATAGCTTTGATTGCTTGCAGGTTTCACTGATTCTGGCGCGCTTGCAGGAGGAGCTATTGAGTGCACAGGGGAATCAAAACGCGTGGCCAGAGAGGGAAGGATCGACTCCAGGTTCACGCAGCGTCACACCAAGGCAACAGGCCACCGGGAATGGCTCGTCACCACGACTTGACACCTCTGATGTTGCTTTGGACGATGCTCCGGTTCCTTCCCTTTAGCGCGAACCCTTCAGCACGGCTCAGTTCTTTGCTTTCGAACTCTTTCTCATGCACATGCATTGCCCTCGGCTGAGGAACGCCACCGATTCTGAGACTTAGCGCGCTGGCAGAGTAAGGTAGGATCACGGCTTGGGACTCCTCGAGGGTCAGTGCGCGGTTTCACCTCCCCATCGCGTATCCTTTCGAGGCTTGCAACGCCTTCAAGTGTACGGGAACCGTCCGGTATTTTCACGCCAGCCGTGTCTGTGGCCGGGAGCCAAGCTTCCCCGGTGAAAAAGGATGGGGCTCCGAGTAAAGCTCAATCGACGACTTCGTGGGGTCTATCATCTGTGTTTACAAGTGGATCCAAGAAGAAGGAGCATGAGGCGGAGCTGAAACGCAAGGAGGAAGAGGAGCGTGCGAGGAAGGGGGCTCGCGAGCGCGAGACCAAGCATGGAGCCGCAGCCAGCTTTCTCGAGCGTCTCGCAGACAGAATTCCCGGTTCCATCATCATTGCAGAGCTTGAGAACCATGGTGCTCTCGTCGCTCCGCCCGCAAAGGCTATACCAGAAGAGTGAGTCCAGTCCCCATCACCAACGCGTTGAAAACTAGCATAGCTGAGCAAATCACGTTTCCACACTGTTTGAAGCCTGCTTATGGCCTTTTAATGAGATGCGGCTGAGGTTACAGGGCGAGAGAGGCGTGGGTGGATCGTGTTGCTGGTCTTGCTACGTGCGCGGCAGAGCTTGGCGCCTCAGGACTGGTGCTTGTTGTTCCCTCCGAGGACTTTTCGTCAACAGTGAAGCAGGACGTGCAATTTAGATTCGACCGCGAAACGGCGGGAGCTGGTTGTGAGGCTCTTGACCTGGCTGGAGTGCCAATTGCCGTGCTTGAGAGCAATGAGGATAATGCCTTTACCAGCACCACAGGAGATGAGCTGGCCTTGGCAGAGGGCGATTGGTTTACACTCTCATGGTTTCCTCGTAGTCGCCCTGCCCAGGCATTGGATGGCACCTCGTTGAGTGCGGCTGCTCAGAGAGCGGAGCTTGGAGCGTCACTGGCTCTAGGAATGAGCAGCTACGCACTTGATAAGGGAGTTGTTGCACGGCGCGACGAGGTAAATGCGGAGGCGACGGCGACGGCGACGGCTGCAGAAGCCGCGCGATTGCGGGAGCAGCTTGCGGCTGCGCTGAAGGAGAATGCAGCGCTCCAGGTGCGAATTGACCACCTTCGAGCGGTTGTTCCGCCTCCGTTGCACGAAGTGGCCGCAACCCTAGTCCGCTTCATGGCTTCCGGCAGCGTGCCTGAGAGCGAATCAGGAACTGAGGCGACTCAGGACAACGATTTGGCGATCGCTCCAGCGGAGGCGTCCGACGTTGCAGCAGCGACTGTTGTGGCTTTTGTGACACGCTCAAAGCTAAGTCTACTGCAAAGCGCCACGGACGTGCATGAGTTGGCCCCGTGCTCGGCGGCGATCGTGCTTCAGGCATACGCGCGTCGCAAACTTGGACGGCTCCTTTTCCTGGAGCAGCGTGCGCGTCTCAAACGCTTCGGTGGGTACTCGGGCAAGCCGCATCTTAGCAGCAGCGCGCCGCCGCCGCACGCTCACCTTCTTGGTGGCACCAGTGCATTAGACGAGGGCGAAGGGGGATTGCGAGGGCAGAACAGGATCGCGGGCCTTGGCGGCACAGTCGCAACCCCTTCGAGGCTGCTTGTCGCGGGCTCTGGGACACTTGACGCTCCGCTTCAGCGCAGTTTGCAAGAGTCGGCATCACTCGCTGTCACGGGAGAGATGTTTTCTAACACTCGCACCTCTGGCCCTGAAGTCAGCTGGAGTGCAGCGAGTGGATGGAGCACGGCTGGTGCCACCATGCGACAAGCAGGATGGGACCCCGCTGGACCAGGTGCGCGAGCTATCACTCCACGCTCTCCACGTCGTTTGGTGAACCCGTCTGCCCCGATTCTCGGGTACGGCACAGGAAGTCACATGAGCTACGACCCGCTGCACCCCGGTGCCACACTCGCCGTGCCTATGTCGCCACGACTTACACCGCTCTCGACGACCTTCACTGCCCCACCCCGGAAAGGACTTTCCCGCTTCTCTGCTGCACCGTTCAGGGTACAGGCCTTCAACAAGTATCCTCCAGCTTCAACACGTCTGATTGCCGCCTCAGCGCACCTTCGCAACTCTCTCCTCCAACCGTTCGACCCGTCAACGAAGGAGATTCTGAACCCTCCCTAGGTCTAAAGGTACCTGGAATCATATGTGGCAGATGGTAAATGCGTAATCAAGTACAGACCTTCCGGAGGACAATAGGCAAGTCCACCACGCGCAGAAGGCCGCGTGCGTGCATGTTTCATTCTTTTACCACACTGCCGCCAGAAATACGCTATTTCAGACCAGCTGTGTCCGCTCGTTTGGCGTGCCATATCCTTCGTAACCTGTCGACTGTCCCTGCCCCTGAAATGCCTGGAACCCTCCCATGGGGACTGACCCAGGACCACCCGAGTGGTTGTTCCCATAGCCTCCGTAATGCCCTCCGTAAGGGTATTGGTCCGAGGGCTCGTAGTACTGGCTTGCGGCGAAGGCCGGAATCAGGCACGCACACAGACAAGCATTCAGCGCCATCGCGAGAGCAAATTGAAACCAGAACATGTCGCCTTCGTCATACGCATACACATCGAAGTAAAAGGTAGCGATGTCAAGCGGAAGCAGGATTGCAACGTAAATCATCCCGCACATCCAGCCCTGCATGCAGTACCATGTCAGAGCCCAGATCGGGTTGTGGAACCTGGAGGCGCCTAGCGGCGCTCTGCTGTGTGTCGCATGGAGCAAAATGTGATGAGATTGACCTGTGTGAGGGAGTTGAGAACGAAGATGAGAACCGTTAGTGTTGGTCCTGAAATGGCCCAGAGGAACCAGGCGTGTCCGCTCCACCAAGACTTGTCCCAGGAGAGTGGCCTCTTCGCTCTCTCCTTGTCCTTGGGTCCAAGAACATCGTCACCTAGTGGCGGTTTCTCTTCAGGTGCATCTGCCAACATGGTGTGTGCCAGCCCCTCCTCGCGCCGTCCGCGCCCTCGCATGATCCCCCCGTCGCTGTGCAGCCCGCGGAAAACCGTATCGGTTCCCAGCTGACGCTCCATCTCCCCAGGCCCTGGCCGCGCTTTTGGCATATCTATACCATTCGCCACACCATGAGCTCCACGCTGCAGAAAACCTGCTGCGCTCTGCTGATCCTCCGGAGCCAGCACCCCCCCCTCGTTCTTGACCCCGTGAAAGACCATATTCGTGCCCACCGTCCGCTCGATGTCTCGGAGCGTTGGCTGCCTGGCAGACACGCCGCTAGCCGCAGTGGTCACGCCACTGCTTCGAGCAGTGGCATCGATTCCCATGTCGCCCCGGTGAGACTTAGACATCTGCGTCCACCAGTACGCCTTGCCAGTCGTTTCTTGACCGCGACCGTGCTGCTGCGTAAATGAATCGTGCTTGTCAAGACCTGCTGGAATATCAACTTGCTGCCGCACCAGCGCATTTCCCCCAAGATTGGAGGACTCGCTGTGCTGCTGCTCAGCAACCTCAGGAACACCACCCTCGTTTTGAACCCCATGGAAAACCAGATTGGTACCGACGGTCCGCTCAATGTCTTCCAACGATGGCTGACGCACCGAAGTAACTCCCTTCGCTGCGCGCTCAGACTCATCTGAAGCCATGCGATGCTGATCGTCTTGACTTTCCGTGGCAGTGTCTGTCTTGCTTACAAAAGGCTTCTGGTTTACGTCCTCATACCAGAAATTGTGCTTTCCCAACTGAGCGGGCTCAGCATCGCGCCTTCGCTTCCCTTGTCTGGAAGACTGAGGCCGAGATGCCTGGTCTAGTGGAGCTTGCAGATGTGGCTGCACCTCGCCAGTTGCCTCCTGGATCGCTGGCTGGATTGGCTTTGCCCACCAGAACGCTTTCGGACGGTGCCCACCTGCCTGCGAGTCCTGCACACCCTTTGAGAAATCTTCTTCCTTCGGCAAGGCATCACGCCCAACATTTGCCGGGAACTCTTTGGATCCTTGTGCCGGGCGCGGCGCACTAGACGAGCCAGCAAATCGCGACGGCCGAGTATCCTGCCAACCTTCCGCGTTGCTCTCCCCATTCGCCAGACGTCGGTGACCATCTTCCATGCCTGGAAGCTGCAACATGTTGGTTCCAACATGGTTCTCTAATGAACCAGTGTCGTAACCCCGTGGCCACCACTGATTGTTGCGATCGAGGGCCGACCGTGCCGCGCTTCCGAGATCGCTGCTGCCAGCAGCATGGGGCGGCGCCTGTAGCAACTCGGAAGACGACCTCAGTGACATGTGGACTCCCGCGACTACAACCAATGCCACTTTGATGGAGAGAAGCATAGCTGTAAGCAGTGGCAGCGACCGGCGCGACAGCGAAGACGTGGTAGGGCTCACGCCCCCCATCCTCCCGCCCGCTCAAGACACTCCTTCCTGCCTTCCTGTGTCTCTTGGCCGTGAACTCTCACCCCCATTTTCGGGTCTGTAATATCTGGTGTGAGAGGCTGATGGTTTAGCCAACTCCGTGCCCCCTCGAAACCATTCGCACCAGAAGGCCTGTGCTGGGAAGGCAGTGTGTTCCCGGCCCTACTGACGTTCGTGCTGGTGCGGACCAAAGGGGAAAAGCTTTTTGCGAGCACGCATATGGTTCTGGCTTGAGGTGCTGGCTCGGAGACGCCGAATTGTAGCCGAGGATCGGCGGGATGGCAGCGTTGGGCAATGGCTCACGGCGGCGCCCGTCGATGCTGGGTGCGCTGGGTGTGCTGCTTGCCTTTGTGACGTTTGTGCAAGGAGACAACTTCCACTATGGTCATATCAGCTGGAAACAGTGCATGGATACTACAAGTGTGGAGGGGGGGTCGTTCGGTTTCGAGGATGTCCTGTTCCCAGAGGTGTGCACCACCAGCGTGGGTGGTCAAGGTCGCGCAGGGCTCGGTCCACGGTCGTTCGGCTTCACGATTGAAGCTGCATGGCCTGTCGATAACACGGAGCAGTCTATGCTTTCCGATCCGAACTCAGAGATCGCGGCGTGGAAGAGCGGCGATTGCTTCAACTACCCACCTGGAGGGCAGCGCGGTTGCGTTCTGACGCTTGGTGAGGGGCTGCTGCAAACCAACAAGCGTGTGATTGGGTACAAAAAGGGACGTGGGCAGAGAGCGTACGTGCCAAACAATGGTCCCAATGTGAATACGAAGGGTGAGCTGGTGGCAGATGGTGGTGGATACAAGTTCGTGATCACTGGGATGGACGCTGACGAGAAGTACGTCTTCGCGCGGTTCTCGTTCCAGCTTGACTTTGTAGAGGACGGTGACTACACAGTCTATTTTGAAGGCTGCTGCCGGCCTGGTGAGCTGAAGAACAACGCCAAGATTGTTTTCCACCTTCGCTCAGAGGTGCGAGTGTCAGCAGCGAACTACATGCAGTACCCGCTTGCATCATTCCACTTCCGTATGCCAGAGTACGTTGAGCTGAAGCACCAGGGTATCGGCGCATGCACGCCGTTAAATTGCGGTAATTCGGATTGTTCAACGCAATTCAAGGTTCAGGGCTATCACCCGCAGGACCGCTTCCACAGGTCGACGAGGATGCGCCTCGGCGACGCTTACGAACAGGGCCGTTACAAATGCTACCGGCACCAGATCGAGACCAACCCGAACACGCCGTTTGTCCTCTCTTCTGGGAAGTGTCCAAGCACGGTGGATACTACGCTGCAGTTCGGAAATCCTCCGTTGAGCTTCGTGGCACCAGACAAGACTCTCGTGGTTAACGACAATACCGGCGCTGGCGGCGAAGCTGGTGTGATTCGCTTCACGGTGCGCACGACTGGCTCATACCAGATGACCATCATGTCTGAGACTCCCGTTGATGATGGCACTGGCGACAAGCTTCTCAACGTGCTGGATGTGACTGCCCTCCCAGAGAACTTCCCCGGGTCCTCGTTGGTCAGCTCTTGAGGGCTTGGTGCATCTGGCACATGTCTGACTCGTGTGGTCCGCGTTTTAGGTGATTGTTAAGGTGACACAATTCATCGATTCGGACCAGCCGCTCAACACTTATGACCCGGCTATTCTCGCGTTCCAGCCTTGGCGCTTCAACCCCATCTCGATTGAGTGCGGGTCTGGAGGCAAGGGGCTCTTCACCATCGGCGACTCTGTGCAGAACTCGCTCTCGATCCGAGTGACGGACCCCGACAGCCTGGCGCGGAGCACCGTTTGTACGCGCAACATACCGCAGGAGCTCCAGTGGATAGCGCCGTCATTGCCCTTGGCTCAGGGCATGCAGATGGTGAATTTCACCAACATCGCCGAGGCCAAGGCAGAGAGCAAGCTCACCTGGGTTCCGGTCTGTGAGAAACGCTCGCAGCTAGGGCTTTTCATGTTCTGCTTTACCGGTAAGGATGATTTCACGGGTTCCAGTTTTCAGCCTGCGCGCACGATACCATCGGTTTACATGCCGACGGAAGAGATATGGGGCGGCACAACAAACCAGCCTTACAATCCTTCCTGCTTGTTCATCAACGTGAATCCGCCGCGGCCGAATCCGCCTCCTCACGTGAGTGCACAGAGTCCTCCGGGGACTGGTACAGTCTTTTCTACGGCCTGCTTCAAGGATGTATGTGGATGCTGCAGCACACTTCCTTGCGCCTGCTCAAATGTGAAGCCATGCTTGAAAGACATGTCAGCGATTGGTGAGCAGTGGGAGATTAGGGTGATTGCCGACGCAGAGAACGATTTCTTCCCTCTGGATGTGCGCATCGTCTACTATCTCGACATGGATGACGATGTGGTTGGCGTTGAGCTTCCACGCAACCCTGACACTGTGGCATCGCACTATGTGCCGTCGGGTGTCGGCTCCGGTATTGTGAAGCTCTTCGAGGTCGGACCGAAACAGATTGGTGCGAATGGTGTGGTGTCACGGAATGTCAAGTTCCTCATCCCTGAAGACCCGCAGCTAACGCTGGGCACGCGGTCGCTACGCCTTTGCTATCGTGCGAACCAAACTGCGGTTGGGGTGGACGCAGCAGCGTGGCGGGAGGTGCACGGCGAAGAACCCGTCCAGGAGACTTGCGAATACTGCGTCAAGGTCAACATTGTGCGCGAGCCCAAATTCCTTGGTTTAGTGGGAACTGGGGAATTTCCGGTTGTTCACTATGTCGAGGTCGGAAAGCCTGAGGTCCTTCATCTGGAGGGCATCAACTCTGGAGCGGGATCAATCGAAATTTACGTGCTTTCGGACCCAGGAGCGCCCGACGGTACAGTGCTAACGGACGGGGTGATGGGTTCGAACGGTATACTGGTTCGCGACCTGATATACACTCCCAAGATTGGCCAAGAGGGCTTCACATATCTGGCGTGCCTAGTCGTGGTGAACTCGGAGGGGCTCCGGTCTGCAAGCAACTGCCACAAGTTCATTGTGCAAAAGACTTCGATTTCGTGGGCACGCACGACTCCTTGCCCCTGGAAGTCGCTGGACCCAGGTGTGACAATCTGTTCGTCAACGGGGTACCAGGTTGTTGCGGTGGGTTGCAAGAACACGTATGCCATCGAGGCAGACACCGGCGCTACAGCGACCTCACCGGGTCTGTACGACGTCAAGCTTTACATGGTCGAAGCTCCGAAGTGCGAGAATTGCGTCTTCTCAGATAAGGACATCTTCCTTGAGACGAGTATTGCCGTGTACAGGTGCAATGAGCTGGGCGCGAACGCCACGGGGGCGTGCTGCGGGAATGGGGTGTGCGACGGTGCGGAGACAGGGATGAATTGTCCCGGAGATTGCCCTCCGGATGATGCGTCCCTTGTAATCTCGGACACAGATAGTTTCAAGGGGACCTTCACGTTCACGGCGATGCGGCATCAGCAGGGCCGCAAGCTGCTCACATGTATCGGTGGGACAACTGACGTAGCGGGCACACAAGTTTTCAACGAGCATCGTGGTGGTGTCGAAGGGCCGTCTCTCTGCATCCTGTTTGACGTGCAGAGCTGCCGTTACTGCGTGCCTGCGGGGGCGACGCTAAAGAGCGTGGCACGACACTATCTGCTGAACATCAATTGGCTGCGGTTGTACAACAACAATCCCGATGTTAGCAACCCCGACATGCTGCTCACGGAGCGCGAGATCGTTGTCGGGCCGCTGTACTCGGTACAGCCGGGTGACACTCTGCTGAGCATTGCGGCAAGCACACGAACAACTGTGCGCTCGCTAGTGGAGAATAATCCAACCATCGGGGCCGACTCGCTCATCGTTCCGGGCGACAAGGTTTGCGTTCTTCTCTGTTCCAACGCGCCGAACTGATGTCGCAGCTCCAGTAGAGAGAGGAGAGAGGAGGGTTGGAACAGAAAATTCTTTTCTGTTTGAACGTGGGGACTGTACCTTGAGGACTGAGTGGCAAAGGGGCTTTCGTTGTGTGATCGAGCGTTGGGGATGCGGTGCGGAAATGTTGGCATCCGCAATGAACAAGCAGCAGAACAAGCCCGAAAAAAACATGTGTGACTTTCGAAAGAAATTCCATTTAAAAACTAAAAACACTGAACCTAGCAGACGAGTAGCGCACTCTTCGCGTTGAAGAGGCGCTGTCAGCGGGCAGTCTTCAGTAGGGCATAGCCGGCCCACGACGGCGGTGCTCAACTCTCAGTCGGCGGCCCTCAATCTGAAGGCCATTCATACCCTCTACGGCGTTGGATGCACTTTGCACGTTGTCGAACTGAATCATCCCCACGCCCTTGGAGAGCCCTGATGGGTCGCGCATGACGCTGGAGTTGACAACCGTTCCAAAAGGCGCAAAACACTGGGCCAGCTGCTCCTCACCCCATGCGATCGGCATTCCATGTACCGAAATCCCGCTTGAGTCCGAAGTGCCGGCAGGCCCGCTTCCCATCATTGCACCACGTCCGCCACGCATGCCGCCGCCGCCCCGCGGTGACCCGATCGCTCCGATGCCCCCACGGATGCCCCCCCTCTGAGGCGAGCCGAAGCCGCCACGGTTCATCCCACCACCCATCTGCGCCATCCGCATCTGCTGCTGCTGCATCATCAACATCTGTTGTTGCTGCTGCATCATCAGCATCTGCTGCTGCATCATCATTGGGCTCATGCCCATGCCCATGCCCATGTTCCCCATGCCCATGTTCCCCATGCCCATGTTCCCCATGCCCATGCCCATGTTCCCCATGCCACGCATGCCCATCTGATTGTTCATCATGTTTCCTCCCTGATTACCACGATCCTTTTTGTCCTGGTCAGCCCACTTCACAACCAATGGCTGCGACGAGCCTTCCATCGTCAGCTTGCCATGCAAACCATCAATCGCGGCCACAGCCTCCTTCTTGGTGGTGAAGCGCACGAAGGCACTTCCATTGAAGGCCTTGGTTTGCTTGTCCTTGATGAGGAACACCTCTTCAATGTTGCCAAATGGCTTTACCATCTTCTCGATATCCTCTTTCGTCGAGGTCTTGGCAATCATGCTCACAAATAGCTTGGCGTCCAGTCTCTCCTGCTCCCCTTTAGCATATGATAGCTGAAGAAAGTTGGTCATTCCGGGCATCTGATGCTTTCCGGAAAGTTGGCTGATGGCTTTGTCCGCATCCTTCTTGTTCGACAACAGGATGAAAGCACACCCTGCAATCGCTCCGCACAGTCTGCGCGCGCACACGACATCCACATATCAAGCTCTGTCAATCTCTGCCCGCCGAAGCGAGGCAGATTTGATTTGCTTGCATGACTCACAGGCACAACCTCGCTGATAGCCAAGAAGAACAGAGGCCTACCAGGACACAGGGGTACATAACAAATCAATGATTAGAGAGACATATTGCAATACTGAGAACCCCCGAATCTCGGGTGAGGCGAAGGGTCTGATCGACAGACGTGAGATCTGGGCACGTTGCATACCAGTTGCACATCACATGATCCGCGGCACCCGGCGAACAAAGATAAGCTCTTCGGAACGATGCCAGGCGAGAGCGTGCCAGCCGCGAGCTAGAACCGCGCCGCAGTGGCGCACAGGAGGGCCATAAAGGCCACCACCCGAGAGTTCCCGCAAACTGCAAGAGGCTCGCCAACATCCCTGCGGCGCAGCTCTGCCAGCACCAACTCGCCAGGCACGGCCCGAGAGCCCCTCGCGAATGCCTCAGGGCATGGTATGACCAGTCAGCTCCACAGTGTGCCGCTGAGATTCGACACAGCTCGTTTCCAGGATTGCCTCGCCCCCGTGGGGCGCTGCCCAGTCGTTTCCCCCCTCTTGCCACCGGCCCGACACAACGCTGGGGCAGGGAACTCTCGGCCAGACCAGGCCCGATCGGATTGAACGGGTCACACGGTCGTGGTGCGTGCGCACAACGCGCGCGCCCGGCGAACCGTGTCCACGTCGGACCGCTCACACCGTCCCCTCACCATGCCGGAACGCTCGAACTCAAGGAGGGATGTGGTCTGTTTGTGAGGTGGGTTCTGCATACCTTTCGACTTCTTCGACTGCTTGTCTTCAATGATCTTCACCTCCACAACTTTGCCATACTGTATTTGGATGAAAAACATTGCTTCAGCCTTCACGTCAGTCTCAAGCGGCGCGTAGCGTTCACTGCCACCCTTGTCTTCCTTCAGTACTTTTTTGTCGGTGGAATACCTTCTGGAAAAGGGTGGTAAGATCCGCAACTGTACTATCCCTGCTCCAAGGTCAAAACGTCACACGCAGCAAACGATATGGGCCACAATTGCATGTTCACACATGGTGAAGTCACCAAATTGGAGGCAATCTGAATTCATACCGTCCGCACTGCCCAACGAAGATCTTCACGCTCCCCGCAGGCCGTGCCGCCTTCTCCTTCTTTTCTTTTTTCTTTCCATCCTTGCCTTCCTTGACGCCCTCCTTGTCTTCCTGGAGACCTTCAGCGGGTGCCTCCCCTTCGGCTGCCGCTGCCTCAGTCTCTTCTGCCTCCTCTTGCGCCTCTGCCTCCACCTGCTCCGCAGACATCTCCTCGGAAGTAACCGTCGCAGGGGCAGCAGCAGAGGTTTCTCCTGCCGCAGTTACTTCCACCGTCCCAGCGTCTACCACTGGCGAGGGGCCCCCCTCCTTTGCCTGTTCTTCCGCCATGGAAAGTCCTTTCTCATCAAAAACGTGCAGAATCGTCCTGGAAACCAACGTTGGAGCCTGACGTCCACTTTGGTCAAACATCGTCTATCCAAAAGTGGATTTTAGCAATTGTGGCACACACATGTGTCCTTAAATCTGCCCAGTCCCCGCAAACATTGAGCGCCGAAAGGCTTTGAAGCGTGATCCGCCCACTCTCGCTGGCGACACCGCGGTGACAACCTGCTCCACAGTTGGAAACGTGATGAGCTTGCTGCTTCTCGCAGCAATTCTACTTGGGGTCGACGATGGGAAGGTCCTCTCAGCGGTGCCAGCGTCTCTTGCAGCCCCCCTGACGCAGACGATGGGATCGCTGGGTATCCCCGGATCCTGGTATGAGCAACATTGCTTCCGGAAGTCGGGCGTGCAGCTGTGGGGCGATGTCTATGGTCAAGGCTGTCATATAAGCGCGCTGCATACTCCCAGGATGCTGCTCCCTGCGATGCGCCTAAGGGGAGGAAAGCTGCTTGCTGGCGCTGAGGAGGAGAGTGCGAGAATGAGTTCCCCGAGTGCGGCAAAGAGGAAGAAACCAGAAAAGGGAAGGCCCAAGAATCCGAACCTCTTCAGCGAACGGAAAGCCGGGTTGTCGCGCGGTGGTGATATCTCGAAGCTGCCAGAAAGCGTACAGCAGAAGATTTTAAAGAAGCGCACAATGCGAGCAAAACCTGCGAGAGACCCGGAGGGAAAGGAGAGCAGGGCAGAGAAAACAGAGCTGCGCCGAAAGCGCAAGGAGAAGGTATCCCAGTGCCACTTCATCTAGGCTCATTTGGGTTATGGCAGGTTCAAACCTGCAGGGCTGACTCTCGCTGGGGCGATCAGGTGCGAGCAGCGAGACGGATTGAGGTCAAAAAGGCAAGGGTGCATCGACAGAAGGCCATGGAGGGGGCAGGAACGGAGAAAAGGAAAAAGCTGGAATCAGAGGGCGCAAAGTTCGAAACCTTGCATACAAGAAAGTCTGCGGCGGTAATGAGCGCAGAGGGGTTCAACGAGTCTGAGACGACAGACGGAGAGAGCCAAACGGCAAGAGGAGCGGATGGAGCGTCCTTAATTCGTGATGTGCTGCGAAAGGAGTTGCAATTACGGGCACGTGAGGCGCTGGTGAGGCCGCTGTGGGACCCTGAGGGAAAGGGACGGGACCTGGCTTCGAAGAGCCCCGAAAAGCGGGTGCGAGCCGAAGCGAGCCTGCTTCGAGCGGTGCGTGCGGCTTCTGCGGAAGGGGAGTCGGGACGGGCTGAGGTGGACCAAATTGTGGAACGTCTGGTGCGTGGTCTCGCATCCTCGCGGGATATGGCCGGCGAGGGCTTCGCTTCGGCTTTGGCTCGGTTGCTCCGTGACACCTCGCTGCCATCCACCCCAGCCGGGGCCGCAAGGACCTCCGCAGGGGCGAGAGTATTGGACCTCCTCGACCGGTCGATATCCCCATTCCCTGCCTTCCCTGCCTTCCCTGCCTTCCCTGCCAGAACTGCGCATGCGCCAGTAGCGCGCCGACGACACCCTCATACGCTTCCCTCGCACAGACACCTGGAGCTGGCTGGTGCTGTCAAGCGGCTGGGACACCGAGAGGCACGGTGGGTCGCAGTGGGCAACGTGCTTGGGGTGCGTGCCCTTCTTGGGCATAGGGGTGACTTTGCAGCGGGCGGAACGTGTCAGGATCTCGGGCTCCTCGCCAGCAACGGCTCAGATTTTTCGTTGGCGTGTCGAGCCGCTACACGTGTCATTGTCGCAATGCGGGCGTTGGGATGGCGGCGACCTGTTGCTCTCCACGCACTCTCGTTGCTTTCGACACTCATCCGCTGCATTTCGCCAAAGGAACTCGAGAAACACGTCCTTCCGAGAGTTGCAAAATATTTGGGTCCGCCTTGCTCGGACTCCGCCGCTTCAGGGCGTGGCTCTGCGGACCCAGGTCTTGTACATGTGCTTTTACTTTTCCAGCAGCGGGGCATCGCCGTGCCCACGGAAGTCTCGGCAGGAAAAGTTTCAGCTGGCAGCGCCCTTGCAGCAGCGTGGAGCAATTTCCCACTTCTTTACGAGGCATCGAGCGCTGCGCGTCTAGCTCCGATTCTGGTTCTTGCAGGGACGCCAGCCTCTGTGCCTCGGGAGGGTTCCGAGGTGCAAACAGACGAAGCTGCAACGAGAACCGCATTGCTCCACCCTATATGGCGCACGGCTTTTCAGCAGCTGGCCGCCGGACATCATGCGCGAGGAGACGGCGCAGAGGTGTTGGCTGTTATCTGGAAGGATGCTGTGGAGGCCCTTCCAGTGGCGGCGAAGCTCAAGGTAAAGTATCAGCTCATATTTTCTCTCAGCTTGTATCCTCTGGGAGTTTTGGCATCGACACAGAATTTGGTGTGAACGAAAAGGTGGCCATGCTGCAACACTTATTGCAGCGCGGACGCGGCAGGCTGCCAGCATCGCGTGGAAAGAGCTTCCATCTGATCTGCTTCCACTCGCACTGACGCCCAACCTCGCGGCTCTTGTCCTTACTACTCTTTCAAAGAGCGCCACACGTCGCACAACCAAGACCGTCGCGGCCCCAGCACAAGGCGGGGGTGCGCGCGCACGTGCTTCCGCATGGACGCTAGTCGAAGCGGTTGAAGAGCGTCTCTTGCGCGGAGATCTGAGTGCTGATGCCGCGGCAGAAAACGTGCGAATGCTCAGCCACGTGGCGCTGGCGTTCGACTCGCGAAGTGGGACCCGGCTTTTGTCCGCGCACTGGGCGCGCGTCACTCCAGACTTGGCAGAGGACTTCTGCCGAAAGCTCGCTGCTGACTTCGCACGGCCGCCCGCTTCTGTTTGCACCGCTGGGCATGAGCTCGTGGAGCGGCATCGGCGCGAGTGTCTGGATGTTCTCTGTGCTCTAACCATCCAGAGGGGCGTTGCTTCACACACCGAACGTGTTGCGGACGGAAGGGAAGGTCCTAACGCTGCAGATCACATCTTCAGACAGCGTGTTCGTTTGGAGACTTTGCTCGCACGCAGCGCCTTCTTCGAGGTTGCAGGGCGCGCAGAGGCTGCACGCCGCGCCGCAACCAAGGACCCATGGGAATGGGGGCCCTCAGTCCCACTATCGGTGCAACACGTCCTTTCTTGCCTCGTTTGGCTGTTGCAACTGCTAGAGAATGAAAGCTACCTCACTTCTTTCGTTTCTCCCTGATTTTTCATCTGAAGGAATACCTGAATGTTTTTCAGGCTGGGATACGAGAACATGCATCCAAGAAACTGTTTGCTCTGATTGGCAAGGTGCTTATGGCCCTTGTACCTCGAAATTCGAGAGGTGCAAAATCGCTGGACCGCTACTGATGCAAAACCTAAACTCTATACCGTCCTGTGCATAGCAGGCACGCACACACAAGCAAGTACATGAGGGATCCTTTGATGCAGCCAGCGATGGAGGGGATTCTTTTGGTAGGTCTCTTGCTTGGGAGGTCAATGAGCTATGCGATAGGATGCTGGCTTCAGAGGGCCTCCGAGAGGTGCGGCCACTGGACTCGCGGGCGCTTGGTGTGCGGGCAGAGATGAGGAACCTTGCAGAAGTGAGCGGGCATCAAAGCGAGGCAGAGGTTTCTATGGCGCGTGGCAACACCGAGGCCATACGATCATTGCTGGGGTGGACCTCCCAGCCCTGAATAGAACACGCAAGTGTAATGTGGCTCACTGGTAGTCGGCGAGGTCTGAATGGTGCATCGTAGATACTTCGTGTGCAAGAATTGAGGTCGCGCAATGTCTAATTCGGTGGCGCTTGGGCTAAATGCAGGATGGTGGCACTGATGCAACTCCAGAATCCTCAAGAGATTTCGCCAATCGCAGAAGCCCTTGCCCAGGAGTGCGCTCGTGCACTACTCGGGGGTGGGAAGCACGGCAGTGCAGAAGAGGTGACGGCAGGCGAGGACGCTGTGGTCGGTATGGCACTGTTGCTGATCGGGCATGACTCGGCCCCGCTTCGTTCAGTGGCGATCGCCACTGTGCGGGCACTGGACAAAGACCCACGGACAGGAAATGGGACCCTGGAGAGGCTGTTGGACGTACTGGAAACAGGGCAGCCACTGCGTGTGGCGGAGGACTCCGAGGAGCTTGAGGGCTACCTTGGCCCCCAGGGGTTCAGCGGAGTTGCGGAGGTGGATGACGAAACTTCATCGGTAGATGTAAAACTTTCTGTGCCAAGCGAGGCAGGCTCAAACGCTTTGAAAGAGAGACATGCTGCTGCCGACGTTAACAGAACGATGCAAAGAGTGGGATCTGGGGTGTATATGCATGATAGTACCGAGGGTCACTCCAACACAGTGCGACTCTCGCAGGTGCCTTCTCGATCCAATCTGTTGAACACTTCTCGTCCCGCGCTTACCCTTGTTCACAACTGAACGATGGTGCCGCAAAGGTGGACTCACATGAGCTCTCGGACTTTGATCGTCGAGCGGCGGCCGCTATCAAGCTCAGGCGTACTGCTGGTGAAGCGGCAGCAGCGGAATTGCAGGTACGGGTGCGGTCAGTCGACCTCATCGAGGCTTGGGCGCGGCACCACCAACAGGATGTTCGCACAATGTTGCATGTCGTTGCACAGCTGCTCCGTCATCTCGCCGCACTCTATTCGCAGAGCCTCAAGCATTCACTGTCTGTAGGCCTCCACGACCGGTACGCCCAAAGCCACATTTGTGGCACCGTGCAACCGCATCCCGGCGTTAGAGACCCCGAGCGCCGACATGTGCGACCTTTGAAGGACGGTGTTTCCTCCGTGAACAGCCTCTGCTCTGTACTTCGAAGACAGAAAGGTATCTGTGGTCGAGCTGCTATGTCCATCTTGCGCAATGCAACACGCGCAGACACGGCTTTGGCAAGGGAAACATCGCGCGAGGCTGCCGAGGTGTGGGTGGAGGAGTTCGCTGAGCATGTGCGGAACAGCAAAACGCAAGACGCGCGGCAAGCGGGAACCTCTGCACTCCTTTTCACGCTGGCAGCAGTGGCACCTGAGGATGCGCCTCGTGCAGCAGAGGCGCTCAACTCGACACTGCAAATGTTGTTGCACTCACGGAAGGGTTCTGTCGGCGTTGCGCCCCTTCGAGCAACCCTCGAGAAATACCCACATATCGCACTTGCGCTGCTCCCCGAACTGATTCGCGGCTGCGCCTCTGCTCGCTCGCCTTTTGTCCAGGCAGCCGCCGACCCTTGGCCCTGTTGTTGATTTTGCCCCGCGTGTACAGCGAGCCGGGTGCGGGGCCGAGAGGGGAAGGCGTGGAATCGATTCTCTCATTTGAAGTCATTGTTTTTCTGATCTGTCATGGCATCACGCAGGTGGATGCAGCTGACCTCCTTTTGGCAGTGCTGGTCGCACGAGAGGCCCTGGCGCGCGAAGCGCACGGAGAGAACGTTTCGCGTGCCATCCTAGCGGCGCAGGGGGGCGCACGAGAACTCGGCCGTGTGCTTGGCGCACTCCGCCTCATGACCTCGACCCTACCCAAGCGGCGCCTCGAAGTAGTCTCACGCTGCGTGCGCGCTCTGGCTCAACACCTTGCCGCATACCCACCGGCGCCCGCTGCAGCGTGTCGCAAGAGAGGCCACGCGCAGCGTGCCGCGTCGGTAGATTCTGCGGGACCGAATGGAGAGAGTGACCCTTGGCTGCGCGAGCTGCGCGAGGGGCTGCAGGGGGCGGCAGCTCAAGCAGCCGCGAGCGGCGAAAAGCAGCGACCGCTGGCGCAGAACCCGCTTTCCCCACTGATGGTAATGATCGACAGCCTCGAGACACCTTCGACGCAAAAGCAAAAGCGAAACGCGTCGTGAAAGAACAAAAGGAGATCCTTGTAATTATAAAGATTATTTTGTTTCGTCGACGGCAGTTGACCTGAATGGAGGTCTTATCTAATGATAGCGTACAGATCCTGATGCTGGAAATGCTCTGGACCCCAACGATAATCGAAACCGTGAAAGGAACAGTGGAAGAGGATTTGTCCGCCCGCATTCAAGGTTCATGGAGCGCGGTCCCCGCCATGACGTGTGCCACCCTCTCGTACGCTGCCTCAAGTACCTGCGCCCGGCATATCGCGCCCAGAGGTTAGCAAGGTTAACTCACCAGGTCGCCAGGGCTTACTGCAGCGGAATCCTTGTTGGCTTGCGAGGGTTCCAGAGCAGGAAGGGAGCAGAGGCTATCACCTCCGCATCTTTGTTCGCACAGGCGAGATTTAAAAGGTGGAACAACTGGTAGATGGCGCGACGCTCCGCATGACCCTCGGCACGAGGAAGAACCTTGTGGTAGGCCTCGAAGAACGCAGCACTGTGGCGCCGCGCCGCTCGCTACTCGTTAGAGACAGTGGTCTTCATGATCTCGGAAAGCATTCCAGTGCGGCAGGTCACCCGGGTGGCTGCCGGCTCGCGAATGTGCCACCAGTCGGAAATCCTTCCAAGCAAAGGTCAAACTCCGAATGTCTGCACCAGGAGAAAAGGAGGTCGGCGATCTGATTCAAAGACTCGCGGTGCTGTGGCTGGCAGAAGCACACAGGACATCGCCTACGCCTCCAGTATGGAGGGCTCGCAAAAATCTGTGAACAGCGGGGGTGCGCACCCATAGAATGCAGCTGGGTCGTAGAGACAGCCTCTGTACTTTGGCGGGTCTTCGCCAGGCTCGCCGAGGCGGATTGCACCAGTGTTGGCGAGGCTAAGGTCACCATGCAGGATTGATGGCCTGATGGGGCCGAGTTGGGCGAGAGTTTCCCTCGCCCGAGCACATATCGCATCAACAGCCTGTCCACCAATGTTCGTGTGAGAGATCTTAAATGCGAGTGAGCAGGCATGATCAGGGTGCAGTCACGGGCAGGGAATGGAGCAGCACGTCATTGTGCGTGAAGGGTAGCGCCGCGCGGGCTGTCTGCTGTGGAAACATGTGCCCAGCTGCAGCTAACTGCGGTCGTAGGCGCGTCTCCACAAAAAAATCTGTCCAGTCGTCTGCACAAGATAGAGTAAAAGCTTCATACGCCTTTTCACATCGCTAATGAAGCCGAAACCGTTTGAAAATAGTGAACTGGTGTGAAAAGCGGGTCAAACCGGAAAAGGAATTGTCAAAGGAATGCCCGCCAAGTTGGGTAGAAAAGCCGAAACCAAAGAACTGATGGCGCTCCGGCTGAACACGAGCAAAACGCTTATGCCCTCGTGCCACAAGAGTCGTGTGACTGTACATCAGGCGAAACCACATATCCAGAGGATGTCATGCAACGGACCTGATTGGCGTGCATTGCCGCCACCATTCGACCTAGTGCAGCCTGCGCCTCCGGCTCAAAGACAGCAAAATCTTCCATGTTCACCTGTTCCGGAAGATGAATGAATGCGCGCGTACACACGACGTTCGAAAAATCGCTATCTGGCGAGTTTGGGGCAGGGTCTGACCCATTCCATGATGAGGTAACTACCGCCATCAGGGAGATCACCGAAACGCCGCGGTTCCTATCTCAAAAAGTTTTCATGAATCAGAGTCTTTAGACCCTACGGTAAATCTGCCGCCGAACTGGCGCAGGCATGGGACCAAACTTCTATGTCGAACAATTGAAGATCGCACATACCGGCGTGTATGCGCCTGCAAAGCGAAGTGCCTTCAGGCCCTGCGCCTCGCACTCAAACATGTCTGATGCTCGAAGGTGCCTGCTATGGAACAATGCCACTATCAGTCCGGCAAAAAATCAGGATCGGCGATCTTCGCGGGCGGAGAACAAGTACGGCGCGGATTTCCTGTTTAGCTTGACAAAGAAAGCCCGATTCTCACACTCGATCTTGAAATTGAGATTCGTCTGGCCGGGGAAACGCACTTCCTTTGTTGCCTGCCGACTTGCCATCGCGTTATGGCGTTGATTCAAATTGAGAGCTGCAACGCTATGTGAAAGCTGGCGGGAAAGGGAACAGACCTGTACCGTGCCTGTCTGCAAATGCCTCAGAGCCCCAAAAATCGAGAGATCGCCAAAACTCGCCTTCTCTGAATCGTGTTGCCTTCGATTTCCCTCTGAAGGATGGCCTTCAGAGGACGATGACATACTGAAGCGGCCCGTCGTGGAGCGGGATAAACAGCTCAAAACGTTGATACGGGGCGGGCGCGTAGGCGGAAGGAGGCAGCTCTGCGAAGGAGCAAAGCAGTAGGTGGCACGAACGCTCATTTTGGATGCGACCGAGTGCCCTGAGAGCGCCGCCATTCCAACCGCCACGAGCACCAGTGTCTGTTGCACCATGTGCCCCCTGAGTTCTGGTCGAGCCGTCCAGTTCGACGTTAACTCAGATTCTCGGCGCCGCAACGGAAGCCGCTTGACGTGTTTGCCGATTATACTTGCTACAGTACCCTATGCCAGTTCTTGTGGCTGAATTCTGAATAAGCTTTCCGTTCGCGCGTGATCGCGCTTCAAGCAAAACGCACCTTCACAGCTCTGGCACGAAACACAAGAGGAGAACAGCGATCGGCGCCGATGACGGCTAATTGAACAAAGATGGAGTTTCTGCTATTTCGTACGATCTCTGAGTCGCGCGGCTTTCAGCGAACGGACCTCGAGAGAAGCAGGCTCCCGCCGAGAACCGTGGACCCAGATCGGAGATTTTGGGGCGGATCAGAAATCGAAGTTGTACTCTCCGTCCATTTATTGACTGTCGTGTCCTATTCTGAACCAAATTGTCACAGCTGGGTGGTGGGCATGGATTCCACGCTGCGCGCGCTATCAGCGCAAGCGAACTCTGGGGGAAATTCCGGGGCACCAGAGCCTCTCCTTGCGATGTTGAGCTCCCTCAGTCGCAATGTCCAGCTCAATCGTGGTGTTGAATCGGCTATGCCTTCAGCACACGCAACAAGCGCGAGCGCATTTTCAGCGGAAGCAAAGGCCGGAGAAAGTTCCACGGAGGCGGACTCTCCTCTGTCACTCTTCAGGCAGGACGCTGTACCAGCTATGACTTTATTCCAAGCTACAAGCGGGAAAGGTGACAAGTCGTTGGCCAACGCGACAAGGGATGAGCTGGTAGATGCCCTCGGGAGGCGCGCCCTGCAAGACGCACCGGCGGAAGCCCTCCTCGATGCTCTAGCAGCGAAAAGCGACCAGGAGCTCCAAAGCATTCAAGAACGGATTCAAGCACTCCTCTCTCGAATCTCTGGACCGATCAAAGGTCCTCGGGCAATGAAACAGACCGAATTCATGGAGAGTTCAGCAGGACAGGCAGATTTCCTGTTGGCAGGTGCAACCACGCAGCACAAGACTGCTGTGCGATCCGAAGAGGAGAGCCCGCTGCTGTATCTTCTAGATGACCGGTTACTTGCACGACTATGGCCCAGGACCCGCTTGATGGTCGGCATTCGATCGTCTCGTCGACTTCGCGTAGTCTTGACAGCCGCCTCGTCGTTCGCGCTGGTCGTAACAGCAGTGGAATCGTGTGCTGGTGAAAAAGAGGAATCACCAGCCAAAACCGCTGAAATGCGCGCATCCTGGCTCGCGACGTTGGGCGGCGATGTAGAAATGAGCGCGCGGACAGCCTCGGATGCTCAGCAACTTCTTTCAGTGCTCGGATCACAAGTTTGTGGCAATCGAATGAAAATGAAGGTCACATCCCTTGCATCCTTTTGGTGCCTCCGCCTCCTCTCCCGCGCGCACAGCGTGCGCTGCAGCGCGCGCGGCTCCGCCGCCCCCCTCCCGCGTGTATCCGATTCTAAAAAGGTAAGTCCTTGTTGGCGTTTTTGACGCGTTTCGACATGGGTGGTGTGCAGACTCTGCGCCTCAGCGGCTGCAAAATGGGTGTCAAGGCAGGGGAGCAGCTTGCTACATCACGGGCATGTTTGGCAGAGCTTGAGTGCTTGGGGCTTCGTGGCAATGGTTTGTGGGCGGGTGTTGCAAATGACGGAAGCGGCGTGCCAGCACTACTACGCGACTACTGTGGACGTTTGAGGACGCTCGAACTCGGAGGAAACGGACTGGACGATGCTGGAGCAGCTTCACTTGCTGAGGCGCTTTCGCAGATGCAGACACTCACGAGCCTCGATTTAAGCGACGGGAAGCTCTCCTCGACAGGCGCCAGTCTGCTTGCAGGTTTATTGCACTCAAGCTCACGTGCCTGCCCCGGTCACGTGAGATTAAATGCTGTGCCCCAGGCCTGGAATCCCCGACTGAACGATTTTCCGCTTGTGTTCATGCAGAGGCCCTTGCAAAGCTTTCCGAGCTACGATGCTTGGAAATCAAGCACAACTGGGTCGCAGACGTGGGTACGACTGCAATATGTGACGCAATCATAGGGCAAAACGCACTCAACAGGCAGTCGGGAATTTCCTCAGCTCAAACCAGAACCGTGCCCCCACTCTGCGAGGTTGCTGCCCTCAATCTCTGCACCAGAGTAGTCAGTGCCAGAGCGATCAGCAATGAGCAATCGAGACTGATATTCATTCCAAAACCCTTTCCTGACGACTGATGCTTTGGCTCCGCGATGACTGCGCTTCTGCTGCTTTCTGGAGCAGGAACTCGATTTTCGTCGCAACGGCTTAGGACCACCTGCAGCCTTGGCGCTCGCTAAGCTCGTGCGCACTGCACCCTCACTACGCGTGCTAAAGGTGAACATTCCAAGTTGGCTCCATGGGGATTGATCCACTTTGGGGTCTCAACGAACCGAATGAATCGCAGATTGACCCCTCCCGGTGAATCGCACAAGGTAAGATGTATGGATCCAAGCAGCACCTTAACAGCTCAATGATATTCCCACGGCGGGTGTCTCAGGCGGGAGAGAATTGGATCGGAAATGAGGGCGCGACATCGCTAGCAAGTGCGCTAGGAGCCGGGGCGAATACGAGAGGACTGGATACCCTGGATCTCCACAGCAATGAGATCGGTGCAGAAGGGGCGGGAGAACTTGCCGCTGCACTGACACGTTCGAGTGGCATGGGATATGCAGCACTGCGTGTGCTGCTGCTTGGAAACAATGCATTTGGGGCCTCGGGGACTGCAGCAGTGATGGATTCGGCACTGAAAAATTGTCCTGTGCTGAAGGAACTAGACTTGAGCTCGAATCGCGCCGGGGAGGATGGGGCAGAGAAGATCGTCGAGCTGTTGGCATGCAGCATTGACAACTCTTCCACGGTGTTCAGTGAGAAAGTGGTTTGCAAAAGCAGCGCAGGGCGGATGGGCAGGATTCGCATCGATTTAAGACTGAACAGAATTCCAGCAAAAGCTTGCGAAAAGCTTGAGGCGCTAGTCTCCGGCGCACTTCACGTGTCAGTGGAGTCGCTGGATCTGAGAGGCAATTCCTGAGGACGGTTCTGAGGGGCAATTCCTGAGGACGGCCACGCGATTGGTGAAAGAGCGGGGACCTGATGGAGGGACTTCAAAAAATCATGTTGCCATGGTGCGTCGCTTGAAATCTTTGCGCGCATTTTGGACACATGCGCACCGTGCAAGCACGTGACCTGCCTCACTTTATTGCTCAACTGCAGCGGGAGACAGCCCCGCTGTCTACCGCTATGAAAGATCTCACTGCCACTCAATTCTTTTCCCACTCCGCACGCTGAATCAAGCTGCGTCACTTTGGGGTCTTATTTGACCAACTACCTCATTTGCTTGTGCTGGCCAGCGGAGGCAGGAGACGCCGGGAGTTCCAGCCCCCAGTACGGAGGAGGCAGACCCTTGAACGAAGCCATGGACCAGATGCGCTCACGCACGTCACCGGGCGCGAGGAGCTCGCGCGGAGGGTCGCGACCCTGGCCATAGATGCCAACGGAGAGCGAATGCCGCGGGACATCCACTAGAGTACGCGCAAATGTTGCGAGCTGGGGCAAGTCGATAGAAGCGAGCGCCGCCGCTAGGCGCTCTTTGCGGTCCCATTGGTAGCGCTTAATGAGAATCTCCTTCCATAGGCGAGCCGTTTCTTCACCCATCGAAACCTCTTTCTCCTCGATTTGCGCAAGAAGCGATACCTTGTGCTCACCAAACTTCTCCTTTGGCATGTGTGACAGGTTCCCCACAAAGCCGTCCAAGAAGCTGCGCGCAGAGGCCTCAAGCTGCGGAGGGTCCTTGAAGGAGGATTGCACGAGCACAGCAAAACCCACGACAGTAGGCGGGAAAGAGCCTTGCATGGGGCGTGCGCGGCAGGATACAATGTATCCTAATTGCTCCTTTGTGCGCAGCTGGTCGAAGCAAGGTTCAGCTGCAATGGCGCCAAAGAGTGCAGCACACACGTCCCACTTCAGGCCCGTCTCTGGATACTGTACATACAGTTCGAGGGCATGGTTCGGGTCATCGGAGTTTGTGTGAGCCTCGGCGAATGTGAACCCACGCGTGAGACGAGCAATCTGCTGCAAATCACGGTCGCTTTCGGGCAGCGGAAATGAACCAAGATTCACGACCAGTGCATCGATGCATTTCCGCGCGAACGTCTCATCAGCGTTTCCATGCACGAAGCCTTCAATGAAGACGCGATCAAAGAGGACTCGCGCATGCGCAGCGACGACGTCAAGCGTCAGATCCGGGAGCGAGAGTTCATAGAGCAGCCGGTCGACACTCCACACTCGCTTCTCGAGAAATTGCGAAAGGCGCTGCACCGCACGGGTGTATGGAGGCTGCTTGTTCGTGTTGTCGAGCCCCCTGCGAAGCTCGTCCTTGATAGCAAGATAACGCTGCTGGTTAGCCCAGTCGCATTGTCGGTTCGCTTTGAGGCACGACACAAGAGGTTTCGTGACGGTGTTAAGCAGCTCCATGACCTTGTCGTGGTAGCCAGCGACTGAAAGGCGCATGCCATCGCCTGAAGGAGCGAAAGACCAAGACAGTCCAGCAGCAGTTGCGTCGTAGGTCGTCTCAACGAGAGAATCTATGTAAAGCATCGAAAACAGCGAGGAGAGTATTGACGCACGCGCAGTCACATCAGCAGAAGGCGATGTGATCTGGAAGATGACATTGATCCGGGGCTTGGCGTTCCAGTTTTTGCCCTTGAAGTCGACGTCCTGCTTGTACCAGAGACGGACTCCGCTCTTTTCAACAAGTTTTATGGGAATCGCACTTTTCCCGAGACGAACTGCGTCTTTGCTTGGCTTGAAAAGCTTCAGGTCGCGAGGCACAAAAGCATTCGGCCGCACGAGAGACAGGGCAGGGTCAGCGGCGGAAAGCTCCCAGCGCTTGATCGTCTGAGCATCGATGGCCGCGACCGAATAGGGTGTACCGTAGATAGCCTCATGAAGGTTGACCTGACTCACGTAGTCACGCGAAGCTACGAAGATGTCGGCACGTGCTGGCGTGAGCATCTCGAGGACTCGTGAGATCATATCCGGGTCATAAGTCTCGTAAGTGTATGGCGCGGAAACCACGTATTTTGGCGGATACAATTGGAGGTTGCTCGCAAGATTGACTACAAGTGATGAAGGATCCCGCTTCTCCTGAAAACGCCAGTGTAGTCCGGCGAGATCCGCGCTCTCTTGCCACACCCACT
>ENA-UOXV01002055-UOXV01002055.1-marine-metagenome-genome-assembly--contig:-NODE-2055-length-26846-cov-8.027397_pt1 | contig 26846 bp, 21 predicted proteins | sample MGYA00238165_ERZ766961 | MGnify/ENA primary metagenome ERZ766961 (study PRJEB28924, sample SAMN03173240) | marine metagenome | biome: Marine; feature: Water; material: Subsurface seawater | place: North... | reverse complement strand
TGGCGAGTGATTATTTCGCGATGGAGGTTTTTAATTCTCGATCCTATGGTAACCTTAACTTGGATGTTCAAACTTCTTTGGGATGGGAAGAAATTGAAGTACAGTCGCCATCACACTCTAATAGTGGATTAACTTTTTCTGTATCAGTAACCAAACTTTTTTAATAATTCATGAACAAACGGATATTTGTAATTTCAATTTTAACTCTCAGTATGTCGCTTTTTGGGCAGTTTGATTCTGCTACGATGGGTAAGTTATCCAGACTTTCTGCTGAGCAAAAGAAACAATTGCAACAAAGTTATGGAGACCAAAATGTCCTTCCGTCTGTTGCACCGACTGCAAGTTTGCCAAATCGTGAAGTTCAAATCGAGCAACCAGATGAAGAATCATTCAATGATCGCACAGAATTTCTTGGCGATTTGAATCAGATGGAACAAATCATTTCCGCGGATGTTGTAAATTTACAAAGTCAATTGGAATTGGATGATTCTTCTGAAGATAACGAATTGCTTGAAGCATTAAATGAGAGCAAAGCTTTGTTGAGTAAAATCAAGGAGTTGCAAAGACGAGAAATTGAAAAACGGGCGGAGGAATTTGGAATGTCGGAGACAAATGCCATTAAACCATTTGGTTACGATTTGTTCGCTTCGGACCCCTCTACTTTTGCTCCAGGTAACGAAGTACCGATTCCATCTGATTATCGAATTGGTCCCGGTGATTTGTTGGAAATTCAACTTTTTGGACAGCAAAATGAATCTTATAGTTTAGGTATTTCGAGCGATGGACTGATTCGCTTTCCAGGAATTGGTCCTATTAATGCCTTTGAAAATGGCACAACCTTTCTCGAACTTAAAAATCACCTGAAACTTAAAATTCGAGAACAACTTGGAGAGGGGGTACAAAGTTCAATTTCTCTTGGAGCATTTAGAAGCATTCGTGTTTTTCTTTTGGGTGAAGTCCGAAGGCAAGGCGGTTACACAGTAAGTGCCTTATCAACTATGCTTAATGCATTACTCACAGGGGGAGGGATAAAAGAAACTGGAAGCTTAAGGAGGGTAGAACTGAAAAGAGAGGGAAAAGTCTTAAAAATAATAGACTTGTATGATCTCATGCTCAAGGGTGATATCGACGGAGATAGCCTGTTACAACCAAATGATGTAATCTTTGTACCAATGGTTGAAAATCAAATCACGGTAAGCGGGTCAGTTCGTCGTCCTGCAAAATATGAAATTCTAGGTGGTGAAACTCTCCAAAATGTAATTTCTCTTGCCGGCGGTTCAAATAACCGAGCTTATCTTAAAAATATTCGTCTTGAAAGATTGGGTTCTGATTTTCGGCCTCGAGTAAAAAATCTAAAATTACCCGAAGATTTGTCATTTCCCGTACAAACCGGTGACTTGATCTCGATTGAATCAGTTGGAGTTAAAGTTACAAATTCGGTTTCATTGATTGGCAATGTGGAACGCCCTGGTGAATATGAATGGAAAAAGGGTGTTCGCATCCGTAATTTCATTGAAGAAAAAGAGGATTTACTTCCTAAGACTGATTTAAATTATGGAATTATCAGAAGAAAAAATGAGGACGGTACAGTTATGGTTCTTTCTTTCTCTCCCAGTAATGCTTTAAGGAATGCAACTTCGCCTGACAATTTGATATTACAAGAGCAAGATGCATTGTATTTTTTCCCGTTGGATGAGCCCCGCGATTCTATGATTGAAGTTATTATTTCTGACTTGAATCAACAAAAAAAACCAGGATCGAGCCCTAAAGTGGTAAAAATTAGTGGACTTGTTCGTTTCCCGGGTGATTATCCGTTAACAGATAAAATGGATTTAGAGGATCTTATTACTGCATCGGGTGGGCTAATTGATGCGTCTTACACACTTTCTGCTGAGTTAACCAGAGTTTCAGATAGCAATGGTACCAATTTAGCTGTTTCTCACATTCAAATAACTGAACTTGATAAAAATAAAAAAGAATCAATGCAGCAGTTTTTTCTTGAACCAAACGACCATTTAGCGGTTAAGAAAATTCCATATTGGTCAGAATCAAGAACAATATTACTGGAAGGAGAGTTTAAGTTTCCCGGAGAATATCGATTGAGTAGAGGAGAAACGATCGCAGGCATTATCGATCGAGCTGGCGGAATATCTGAGGATGGTTATTTAGATGGTGCCATTTTTACTCGAGAGCACATCCGACTAAAGGAAACTCAACAAAGAAATGAGTTTATTAATCGCTTAGAAAATTTACTTGCCTACGAAAATTTAGAAAAGGGCGCAGAATCAGATTCGACATCTCAGCAAAGCCTTGCACTTTTGGCTCGTTTGAAAAGTCTTGATAGTATTGGTCGTTTAGTTGTTGATTTGAATGAACAGTTAAGCACTGACTCTTATAACAAAATCATTGTTATGGATGGAGATCATTTAATAGTCCCTAAAAAACCTCAAGAGATTACAGTGGGGGGGGAAGTAAATTTTCCAACAAGCCATCTCTATAGAAAATCCCTGTCAGTTTTAGACTGGATCGAGTACTCGGGTGGTTTTACTAGTCGTTCTGATAAAGATCGAATTGCAATAATAAAAGCTAATGGGATGGTTGTTTCTAGTAACTCTAATAAATGGTTTTCTAGTCGAAACGCGATGTCTCTCGATAGTGGTGACATGATAATCGTGCCAGTGAAAATTGAGTTACCAAATAAGTTTTTAGAGAATTTAGCTTTTTCGACCCAAATCATTTACCAAATAGCCCTCGCAGCAGCAGCAGTTAATTCATTCTAGGGAATTTAATATCGCGTAGCTTTATTCAATAATAAAATAATATTCTTTCAGGCAATAGGTAGTTGTTTCACTTTGTTCAAAAAAACTTGAACTCACTTCCACTTCTCTCTATCAATAGAAGATCGTTTTTTTTCATTCCGTCTACATGCCATTTATGGATTATTACTCTGTTGACCGAGACAACGGTCTTATTCTGAATGAATTTTGGTGTACATCCTTCGATGAAAATAGTTCAGCAATTCAAGTTCCTTTCTCATTAAGGCAATTACTGCAATTAATGAAGTCTTTAAGAAGATGACCAAAAATAAAAATTTGTTCCCGATATTTCTTTTCTTAAGCTTTTTAATCTTTTGTTTTTAAACAGTGATATACCCCTTTTTGAAAAGATATTGTGCTTTCTACAGAACCAATATGTTTTGTTGTTCAGTCACAATATTTTTAATCCCGCTTGAAGCGCACAGGGTTTGGATAAATATACCATCAGTCAGGCACCGGCAAATGAGTCATTTCTTGCCTTTTAGTCGAGATGATCGTTTTAAAATTCGGCCCTTTATCTCCAAGAAGTTCTGATTAAACAAACAGTATTTTTTAGCAATTGGCTTTGCTGCTCGCAAATGGCCAAGGGCGGTAGCGTGTATAAACAAAATTTCTAAAACAATTCCAATTATTACAATAATTATTTTCTAATAAACCCTATTCCTTCAGTCAAAATCAATTTCAACCTTCTCAAATTCTTTTGTGCTTTAGTGCAGAATAGACTATGTCTTTGCGGTTACAATACTTTGCATATGTTTATCGGTACCCTATGCCTTCAAGTTGTTAGAGTGAGAGAAGTAAAAAGCCAGTTTTGTTAACGTTTATGAAGATGCTTCCTTGCTTCTAATCAATCCCATGGTTGGTGCTAAAATTTCTGAAAAAGCCTAAGCTTATATGAATTATCTCTTTGGGAGAAATTATGAGTAAATTTTATGTTTTTTTTCGTATTCTTAACAAATTTGTTTTAATGGAATCAAAAAACCTATGGTGTAAGATTTACAATAAAATTTCGGTTACGGTTTGGATTACACGAGATTACCCCTCATTTTTTATTTCGCTTACTTAGGTGTTACAATTCTGCCTTATATGAACAACAAGTATCAAAGTAAAATAATAAATATAATTTTAATAATACGAAATTATTTATAGCATGTTAAAAAAAATTTATAGTTTACTTGGTATTTATAAAAAAAAGGTTTTCTTTATATTTTTTGTTTTTATTTTAAACACTGGAGTTGAAATATTAGGTGTAGGTTTAGTAATTCCATACATAAATATTTTATTTGATGCAGGTTTGGATATAAAATTTATCGATAATTTTACAAGTATTATTAATCAAGATCATTTAGTATATTATGCTAGTGCTTTAATGTTTTTGGTTTTTTTTATGAAGTTTTTGATCGGTGTCTTTACAAACCATATAATTCTCAAATTTAGTTATTCAGTCCAGTCTCATCTTAGGATAGATTTAATGAATTCCTATACAAACCTAGACTACCAAAGTTTCATTAAAAAAAGTAGTTCATATTACATTGATTTAATACACAGGTTAACTGGTCTTTATCAAGGTTTGCTTCTTAGTTTATTGAAGGTATTATCGGAAGGCTTTATTTTTGGGATAATACTATTTTATTTATTAGTTAAAGCTTGGGCATTTGTATTAATTTTATCCTTAACTCTATTTCCAATTATATTAATTTATGATATTCTTATCAGAAGTAAGTTATCGGTTTTGGGTGAAAATTCAACGGTCTACAATGAATCAATGATTAAAAGTATTAAGGAGTTTTCTGCTGGATTCAAATTTTTGCAAGTACTGGGAATCAGCGATTATTTTAATAAAAAGTTATCATTAAATGCAGAATTATTTTCTATTAATCAATGTAAGTATTTAACCATAGCTCAGTCGCCTAGGTTTCTAGTAGAGTTTATCGTAGTTATTTTTATATTACTTGTTGTAGTTTTTACTCAGGTAATTAATCTGAACACAGAAGATGCATTTGCTTACATTGCTTTATTTGGTGTTGTTGCGATTAGATTTAAGCCTATAGTTTCGGTTTTTACTGAATACCTTTCTGTTTTTCGATTTAGTCGATCTTACATAGATATCCTTTTCGACAGTTACCATGCAATGGATGATTATCCTTCAAAAAAACAATTTCCATCAGAATTTAAAAACATAAAAATTAATTCTTTTCGAATGGAAAAAATTAATTTTGAATACAATTATGCTACAAATTTCAGCTTAAATGATATAGATTTATTTTTCAATAAAGGGGAAGCCATCGGTATAATTGGGCCTTCGGGAAGCGGTAAAACTACTTTGGTAGATATACTCTTGGGCTTAATCAGACCAAGTTCAGGAAGTATTTACATTAACGATTTGAAAGTAGATAATGGTTTTATGGAGTTACAATCCTCTTTGGCGTATCTTCCTCAGGAAAACTTCATAATTGAAGGTACTTTAAAAGAGAACATTGCGTTGGGTTTACCTGTTGATGAAATTGATAATGATTTAGTACTTAACGCTTTAGATTCTTCAAATCTTAGAGATTTCGTCGATTCATTACCGGAAGGTCTTGACACCTGTGTAGGGGAAGACGGAGTGATGCTATCAGGTGGTCAGAAACAGCGAGTGACTTTAGCCAGAGCTTTATATTTTAATAAGGATATTATAATAATGGACGAAGCAACTAGCGCACTTGACTCTAAGAATGAACGAAAAATCATAGATGAAATAAACAGTTTAAAAGGCGAGAAAACTTTAATTGTTATTGCCCATAGGTTAAGTACGGTTCAAAATTGCGATAGAATTTATAAACTAGAGTGTGGGAAAATCCAGAAGGTCGGAACACCAAGCGAAATCCTACTCTAACCATAACTTATGAAAGCAGTAATTTTAGCAGGAGGAAAAGGCACTAGAATATCAGAAGAATCCCAATTCAAGCCAAAGCCAATGGTTGATATTGGCGGAATGCCTATCATGTGGCATATCATGAAAATTTATGAGACTTTTGGTATAAATGATTTTATTATATGTTCTGGTCATTTGGGTTATGTAATAAAAGAATATTTTGCTAATTACTTTCTTCACATGTCCGACATAACTTTTGATCTTCGAGAAAATGCGATTCAAGTACATGAGAAAAGAGCTGAGTCTTGGAAAGTAACTGTAGTGGATACAGGATTGGAGACAATGACAGGTGGACGATTAAAAAGAATAGAACCTTACATCGGGAATGAAACTTTTCTAATGACTTACGGGGATGGGCTTTCAAATGTAGATGTTTCTGCGACCATTGAGTTGCACAAATCTCAAAATCGTGATGCTACCTTAGTTGCCGTTCAACAACCTGGCAGATTTGGGGCAATCGAGATTCACAACAATACAGTTCACAATTTTAAGGAAAAGCCGACTGGTGAGGGCTCTTGGATTAATGGTGGTTTTTTTGTACTAGAACCTTCTGTCTTTAAATTAATAAAAGATGATTCTTGTATTTGGGAAGGAGGGCCATTGGAGCATCTTTCAAAGTCAAATCAACTGAATGCTTTTAAACATGATGGTTTTTGGCAACCAATGGATACATTACGAGATAAAATTGCACTGGAAAATTTGTGGTCTTCGAATTCGGCTCCCTGGAAAAAGTGGTAAATAGCTTCCAAGCCATTTTCCAGGATTTGCGAGTTCTTGTAACGGGTGATACTGGATTTAAAGGATCTTGGCTATGTGAATGGCTTCTTCTTGAAGGTGCTCAAGTGTTCGGATTAGGGCTTAAACCAGTCTCTAACCCTTCTCTATTTAATTTATTATCTTTAGACCACCGAATTGATCATGCTGAAATTGACATTAGAAACTTAAATCACTTGGAATCTCGGGTTTCCCAAATAAAACCACAAATAATATTTCACTTAGCTGCCCAGCCTTTAGTGCGAAACTCTTATTCCAATCCCGTTGAGACTTATGAAACAAATGTGATGGGGACCATAAACCTCCTCGACATCTTAAGACGACTCGAAAATCAATGTGTTGGGGTTTTCATAACCACAGACAAGTGTTATGAAAATCAAGAATGGACTCATAGTTATCGTGAAACTGATCCCATGGGTGGTTACGACCCTTATAGCTCTAGTAAAGGATGCTGCGAATTAGCTATAAATTCTTTCCGTAATTCTTTTTTTAATGACTCCTGTGCTGTGGCATACAAAGCAATTGCTTCTGCAAGAGCCGGTAATGTTATTGGCGGGGGAGATTGGGCAGTGGATAGAATTATCCCTGATTGTATTAGGCACATCGAGTCTCGTAAGCCTATACCGGTTCGAAATAGGCATGCCACTCGACCATGGCAGCATGTATTGGAACCTTTAAGTGGATATTTAATGCTAGCTGCAGAGCTTTGGAAAGTTTTAAGGAGCTCTGATCACTCAAATAAACAAGCATCTGAACTTACTGGTGCTTACAATTTTGGTCCCGATTTATATTCTAATCGTTCGGTTGAAGATTTGGTACAAGAGTTGTTAAAGCATTATGATGGTTCTTGGGAAGACCAGACTGAAGTCAATGCTCCGCACGAATCATCTCTGCTTAATCTATCAATTGATAAAGCTTTTCATAAACTTGGTTGGAAGCCAAAATGGGATTTCGAAAAAACGATTTTTGAGACGACTGATTGGTACAAAAAAAATTGCTCCGACACCTCCCAAATCCAGCAATTTACCCAAGAACAAATTTTAAGATATGTAAATGAATAAAGAATCTGAAAACATTGATAAATTAAAAGAAAAAATACTTCTTTTGACCAAAGAATATTCTGAAAAAGTACATCAACATAATCTTCCTGGGGAAAATGCTAAACATCCACAACTTCATTCTTCTGAAAATTGTAAAGTTCCCTACGCAGGAAGAGTTTTCACATCGGAGGAAGTTGTTGCTGCCGTTTCTTCAACACTTGATTTTTGGCTTACATTGGGACCTGAAGGAGAGGCATTAGAGCGAGAACTTGCTTCTTTTTTGGGGATTCGGAAAACTCTATTGGTTAATTCTGGTTCATCGGCCAATTTAATTGCTTTTGCCACTTTAACATCCCACTTGATAGACGAAGATAGGAGAATTCGGTCTGGAGATGAAGTCATTACTTGTGCAGCAGGTTTTCCGACCACTGTTGCTCCTATTATTCAAAATGGATGTATACCTGTTTTTGTCGATAATGACCCTTTTACGGGAAACATTAACTGTGAACTTTTAGAAGAAGCTTATGTTGAAGGAAAAACAAAGGCGGTTATGTTGGCTCATACTTTAGGAAATCCTTTTAACGTTGGTAGGATTGTTGATTTTTGCAAAAGGAAAAACCTTTGGCTTGTAGAGGATAATTGTGATGCACTGGGATGCTCGTATTCTATGCCTATTGACCTAGCCGAAAATCTCGGTTTTTCTAAAAATAGTCCCGGAGTAAATAAAGCCAAAGATACTATCTCAAGGTGGACGGGCACTTGGGGAGATCTTTCGACACAATCTTTTTATCCACCTCACCATTTAACTATGGGGGAGGGAGGAGCGGTCAACATTTCTGGTACAATGAAGCTCAAGCGACCTGCTGAAAGTATACGTGATTGGGGTCGGGACTGTTGGTGCCCAAGCGGAGTTGATAACACATGCGGCACGCGCTTTGATTGGCAATTGGGTGAACTGCCAAAGGGGTATGATCACAAATATACATATTCTCATTTAGGGTATAACCTTAAACCATTGGATATTCAGGCAGCAATTGGACGAGTACAAATGAAGAAGTTACCCTCATTTATAGATGCCAGAAAGAAAAACTGGAATTACCTAAGGAAAAATCTAGAACAATTTTCCGAATACTTTGCTTTTTCGCTGCCTACGCACGCTACAGAGTGGACCAAGGATGAATTTATTTGGGATTCTTCTGGTTGTCGCACCGAGTGCAGTTGGTTTGGGTTTATGCTTAGGGTTAGGAGTTCGGCACCATTTAGTTCTAATGAACTCGCCAAATACCTTGATGAAAACAATGTTGGTAATCGTATGCTTTTTGGAGGCAATTTAATACGGCAACCAGTAATGGTTCAGCTTCGCAAGGACAACCCAAATGCCTTCCGAGTAGTCGGTAAATTGGATGGTGCTGACCAGTTAATGAAAGAAGCACTATTTTTGGGTACATATCCTGGTTTGACTCAATCCATGCTTGATTATGAAATTAGCCAAATTTCTAAATTTTGTAATTCACATTAAGTTTTAATTTTTATGCAGCAAAATACCACACAACTTCCAAGTTTAAGATTGTAAAGTTGCAAGTGAGTATGAGGGGGGTAAGTGTCTACTTAAAATTCTATTAATTAAATATCATTGTTCCCCCAATTTCATCTTTAGTTTTTCCTGCTAGAAAATTACTCAGTTGATTTGAAAATATTTCTTACAGGACATACTGGATTTATAGGTAGCGAACTTTACTCACTATTGAAATATACACACTTTAGTGTTATTTCGTTAGAACGAGACGATTTAAAAACAAAAGATAGTATACATGATTTTTTTAAGTTACATCATGCTAATTCCGATGATCTACTAATTCACCTTGCTTGCGTTGGCGTCAACACTACCGCATCCCTTGAGGATTGCTTGAAGTTTAACCTACTGACTAGCTTAAACCTATGCAATGTCGCTTGCGAATTTGGAATCGCAAAATATGTTTTCACAGGTAGTTGCTTCGAGTATGGATTATCAGGGAATACAATTAATTTTCTAGATGAAGATTCTAATCTTTTACCAACAGGATCTTATGCTACAAGCAAAGTTATTTCCTATTATGCGCTTAAAGAACTTTTCAGTAATAAAAATGCTGTAATCGCTTATTTGAGACTGTTTCAAGTTTATGGCGAAAGCGAATCGGAAAATAGGCTTTTTCCTTCCTTATTAAAGGCCGCTAAATCTGGTAGTGACTTTGAAATGAGTGACGGTGAACAAATTCGTGATTTCATTCATGTGAGTCATGTAATAAATTACATATTTCGATTAATTGAAAATTTCCAATTATACAGTAACTTCAATATTTTCAATGTTTGTTCTGGAGTGCCCACAAGTGTTAAGGATTTTGCCAATTATCATTGGGCACGAGTTAACGCCAGAGGTAAAATTTTTTTTGGAAGAAAAAACAGAAAAAATGAATTTGCAAGAATAGTTGGCACAACTAATAAAATAGATAACGCTAAAATTGTTCCATTTGAATTGTATACACACCTGTAAACCATCGGCGGATTTCATTGATAGTTTTCAGAGCTTTTGCTCCGAAATTGATCTTATATTTTCAATAATTCTAAATCACAACAAATGTCAGTTTTTATCCTTGTTGGTAACTAATTAAATTTTATATTCTAAGGTGAATAATTCATTATTTTCTGTAATAATTCCTACATATAATAGGTTGGATAGATTGAGGGTTTGTTTGCCAACTTTTTTAAGTACAAAACTCCAAGGTGTTGAGTTTATAATAGTGGATAATTGTTCTACAGATGGAACATGGCCTTACTTGAAAGAATTAGCTTCAAATGATAAGAGATTACGAATTCTACAAAATCCTCAAAATATTGGTATGGTTAAGAATTGGTTACGCTGTTATTGTGAAGTCAAATCTCCTTTTGCCCTATTTTTATCTGACGATGATAAACTTGAAGGGGATTATATTACTCAATGTTACGAAATTTTTGTAAGTCATTCGCAAGTGGGATTGGTTCATCACTTTGCCAGCGGTTGGAAACACAATGTGGCAGATCAAATGGATAACTATGTCGTTCATAAATCAGGAGAAGATGCACAAAGGGCAATTTGTATGATAACCGGAGCATACCCAGGTATTGCATTTCGAATGAATAACTTTGATCTAGGAAATTTTTCTTTAGATGCAGGGGCAATCTATCCACAGGTCAAAGCATCATTATTGATAGCTAGAAATTATGATGTAGCCATTATTAAAAAGTGCGGGATAGTTTCACCCGATTGGGGTGAATCTGTCGCAGAAAAGTTTAAAGAGCAAGACAGACCAAATGACTTCGGTCTTATCGAAAGAATTTCCTATCTAAATAAATATGCAAGCAGTAAAATTCTTTTCCATTTCGTTCGGAGCACGATTCCATGGTACATTAATTGTGTTGCTTCATTTATAGAAAATTCACAAATAACACTTTTTCAAATTACATCAAGTATTCCAAAGTACTATTTCAATTTACTTACTTTATTATATATTTTAAAACAAAAGAAATTTAAAATATTGGTTTACTTTTTATTAACTCTAGTAATAAATCCAATTCGCTTAATTTATTTCATAAAATTTAGTTTTATCCTTACTACAAGGAAAAGTTAAATTTACATTTATCGTAGAATTTAAAAGTTGTATCAAATGTTCTTTTTAAAAATTATTAAATCTTTTATTCGCTGCAGAATTTTCGGTAAGCGTGATAACCGTCCCTTTATTCGATCAGTAAGAAAAAAGATATGCATTAACTTAATAAACAGATTTCCAGAGTTAAAAATTTTGGGTTTCGAGGTTTCCGAAGATAATTCACGGGAATTATTGAAATTTTACTACCATTATCTTCCATCTTTTTACCCTCCTTCTAAGGGTGCACATTTACGCAATTCGCTTTTGCAACTGTCAAAAAATACTAAAGACTCAAAATTGAAGAAGAAAGCGGAGATAGAAATAGCTAAAAGTAACTTAGAAGAAGGTATACCAGAACTAGCCAAGATATTGTCTGAAGATGAAAATTTCAAAGAAATTGTGCAAGATGAAATTGCCAAATCAGACGAAGCCTACGGAGCACCATATAGCACAGTCGAATGGAATGAACCATCCAGAGGAAAAAGTCTGGTTCTTTATTTCAGTTCAAACCTGCAAGACTTAAGAGACAAGAAAATTTTACATTTCGCCCCTGAAATTGAACTTGAAGCTTTCTTTCGAGAAAATGTAAATTCTTTAAATATTGATTATCAAACCGCAGATGCATTTGCTGATTCTGATATTCAAACAGACATTACTTGTCTTGATAATATCAACGACAATGAATATGATTTATGTATTTGTCATAGGGTCCTGGAGCACATAACTGACGACTTATCGGCAATGCAACAGATATCTAGAAAGCTGAAAATTGGTGGAATGTTACAAATGTCAGTTCCACAGTCAGTTCATGTCGAAAAAACAAGGGAATGGGTGATCGAAGATCTAACTCATTATTATCATGTTCGCCATTATGGCCAGGATTTATCTGAGCGGTTAGAAGATGCTGGTTTCATTGTAAGCGTTGAGGAGTGGCTTTTAAAGCAAGATAGAAAGCTATTATTGGATTACAATGCAATTCCTATGAGAATATATAATTGTAAAAAAGAATAATTAAATACTTAGTACTATATCTTATATAATTTATAAACTTACATAGCCTAAAACTAAAACTATTTTCAAAAGAATGGACTTATGTTTTTTTTATTTAAAAAGGTTGCAAGGATTGAAGATTTGTTGTTCTCCCAGTTAAGGGATTTTATGGGACAAAATCATATCAAAAATTCCGCTTCCTCCAAATTTTATAGTAATAATTAGATTGGTATTCATGATACATAAATGATGAAAATGAATAAAGCCTTGTATATTTATGTTTAAAAATTATTGAATTTTCGTTAACCGCTATTTATGCAATAATCTACTTAAAATTCAAACTATTATGTTAAATAATTACATACTAAGAAATCTTATTCCAAAATCAGTTAACTATATTGATGTCGGTGCAAGAGGCGGGGTCAAAGATTCCCTGCCGCCCATTCTTTGGGAATGTGTTAATATCATAGGATTTGAACCCGACATGAAGGCATATAAGGTTCTTGAGCAGCAACCTAATAGCAAATGTTATGCATGTGGATTAAGTAATAAGAATGAAGTAATAGACTTTTATTTAAATCATAATGGACCAACTAGTTCATTGTATCCTGCAAATTACCCATACATAGAGCAGTACAGTAAAAAAAATAATATTGGAAGAACTACCAAGAGGATTGTGAAGGTAGATTGCAAAAGACTCGATAATATTTTAAAGGAAATTCCGCATCTTATAAAAATTGATACGCAAGGTTCCGAATTTGATATCCTACAAGGATCAGAGAATCTTCTAAAGAAACATGCCCCAGTTGTTATTACTGAGACATGGACAAAGGAAGTATATCGAGGAGCAAAACCAGCTTGGTCTATTATGGATTACATGAATTCACTTGGTTACGATGTCTTTGATCTTAATGTTGCCGCAGCGTGGGGGCACGAAACAAATTCCAAAATAAAAAATTACAAACAAAAAAATGTTGGTCTAGATTTACTCTTTGTCAAAAGGGTAGATGCCTTAAAGAAAACTGATTTAGACGATGTTGATTGGGTGGTTCTATGTTCGTTGCTAGAATGTTATGGATTCCGAGACTACGCATGGTATATTTCAGATCAAATTGACTTTGAATCAAGTAAGGTAATTAAAGAAAAGCTAGAATATAATGATAAACAAGACTTTAAAATTTTCAGGAAAATAATAAGAATAATTTTTAAAATATTTAAAATTAAGAATGTGTTTCATAAGCCTAACTTACATTATTAGATAGTTTCAATGTTTACCAGTATTTATCTCCAAAAATTACAAATAATTATTTTGATATGATTTCAATCAAAACTCTATTGGCTTACACAAAACACTATTCGAAAAATTCTCTCTTGGGATCGGCCATTTCCTTTCATAAATTCCAGGAAAAAAACAAAAAAAAATATCAAAAGGAGTATTCCGATCTAAAAAATTTAGGGTATCACATTATCGAAGATTATATTTCAAAGACTTCCGCTCGTGATTTAGATGAAAAATTTAAGCAAAGCTTGGCTAAGTACTCAAGTCACATTAATGAGAAAGATGATCAGAGATTATTTGGTGTTGAGCATTGTTTGAATGGAGCAAAGTCTTTACATGATGATGAAAAACTCTCCACCATCTCGCTTTTGGTAAATAAAGAAAGAACCCATTGCGGTTTTACTCTGGGAGGTTATCTAGGATCAGGGCAAAATGGTTCTTCAGGTGGAGGGTGGCATCGTGATGCATTTTTAAGTCAGTTCAAAGCAATGCTTTATCTTACCGATGTCAACTCTGAGAATGGACCATTTCAACTATTACCCGGGTCTCACAAACTTCGTAATGTTATGCGTGCAATTCATAAAGGTGGTTTAAGGCACTGGCAAGATAGGCTCTTTGATAAAGAGGTAGAAAGGGTGGAGGCTACATTAGGTATAAAAAGGAAAACTTTTACAGGAAAAGCTGGTACATTAATTCTCTTCAATTCTACTTGTATTCATCGAGGTAAACCAATTGAGACTGGAGAGCGGTCAGCATTAACAAATTATTACTTTCCGATAGGCAGAAATATCTCCGATTTGAGAAAACAATTCAAACCCATGCTAACTGTAGAAGATATTTTTTAAGATTATGGTTTTTTCTTACAATTCCTACAATAATCTTGTCATAGATAAAATTGAATCTTTTACATCTGAGATTGATGATTACAGGAAAAAGTATGATTTTGACTACCGTGCCTTAATTACTCGGGCATTAGTTATACACCATGGTACTATTCCTACCAGTAAGTCATATGAGAATATTATAAAAGCAAAATCTTTGAAAGATCTATTCTTAAAAAAAATATTTGTGAAGAGATTTTGTGGCAATTTTTTTGTAAATTTATTAAGGTCGTTGATTCACTTCATTCTTTTTAGATATGATTTAATTAGCTTCCCCAAAAATAATATCACTTTTGCCGTACATCATGTAAAATTCATAAATTACATAAATGAATCAGGAATTTTTGATAAAACGCAGATAAATTGGATTCTCTTGGGTAATTTAAAAGTACCTAAAAAAAATCTATTAAAAGATAATTTTATTCGCTACAGAAATATCAACTTTTCTTTTTACAAAAAATGCTTTATTCTACGGTTTTGCGATAATCAGTATGAAAGTTTACTTTTTTTCATAAAGCGAGTAAAACCTAGTTCCATTTTTGTCGTAGAGGGAGATGCTCCCTATCATATTCATGTATCAAATATTTGTAATAAATTAGGTATAAAGAATTTTTGTTTTCAATGGGGGCTAATTCATAATACGGCTGCAAGAACCAGATTCTCCAATATGAATTTTACAAGTTTTCTGACATGGGGTAACTTTTTCACCGATCAGTTGATTCCATTTAATCCTAAACAGACCTTTTGCGATTTAGGACATTTGAATTTCTCATTCACAGAATCTGATGGTGATTCTATCATATTTTTAGACCAAGGTCCAAGTAACCCTTCTATTGACCAATCACATTTTCAAGATTATCATAATATGATTCTTAAATTTTCGCGAAATACAGATTATAAAATCATAGTAAGGCCTCACCCAAATTTTGATTTATGCGAGATTTTAAGAGCGAATTTAATACAACATGGTGTGGAAATTTCAAAGAAAACTACTTCCCTTTCTCATGATTTATCGCGATCAAAAGTTGCAGTTTCTATCATGAGTTCATCTTTACTTGATGCTTCGATTAATGGAATCATTCCTGTTTCTTTTAGATATGATGAGTTAGAAGAATACCCTTTTCCTTTGAACCAACTAAAACTTGGCCTCGAGTCTTCTTGTCCGAATAAAATTTTTGAATTTGTTAACTCAATTATGAGTCAACCTTTGTTATTTAAACAATATCAAGAAAGATTACATAAAAGTGTTAAGCAGTTGTTCTCCAGTAATACATCCAGGCAAAGAAAAAATTCTTTGTTTGAGTTATTACTTTAAAACTTTGACAACTTTAAATGGACAATAATTATTTCTCAAAACTAAAAAATTGTTTCTTAATTGCTGAAATTGGAGTTAATCACAATGGGGATATGCATTTAGCGAAAGAAATGATTGTCGCCGCTAAGGAGTCTGGCGCAGATGCTGTTAAATTTCAAACATTCACCGCTGGCAGTCTTGTATCAAAAGGAACGCCAAAGGTGAAATATCAAGAAAATACAACATCTCCTGAAGAGAGTCATTATAATATGATCAAAAGACTAGAGCTTACAAGAGATGACCACTTTGTCCTTAATGATTATTGCGAGAAGCAATCTATACAATTTTTATCTACGCCATATGATGTGGAAAGTGCCCGTTTTTTATGCGAAAATTTAAATGTTCAAGTATTCAAAACCGCATCTGCTGATTTAGTTGATCTTCCTTTGCATGAATATATTGCATCTACAGGGAGACCTTCGATTGTTTCTGTGGGGATGGCAACCATGGGAGAGATCGAAGAAAATTTGAGTATATACAGATCATATCAACACTCAGATATCATTCTTTTACATTGTGTTTCAAACTATCCTTGTGCTTACGAAAGTTTAAATCTTCGAGTCCTAAAAACATTAAAGCAGGCCTTTGATTTACCGGTAGGATATTCAGACCATTCTGTTGGTTTAGAGGCCGCTGTTTTATCTGTTGCACTTGGTGCCAAGATTATAGAAAAGCACTTCACTCTTGATAAAAGTCTGTCCGGCCCCGATCACATTGCATCCTCCACACCTGATGAATTTAAGCTACTCTCTGCTTCAGTTAGAAACGCTGAAAAAATGTTAGGTTCATCTGTTAAAAGCTGTCAGCCTGAAGAAAGACAAATGGCAGAAGCCTCAAGAAAAAGCATTTTCTTGAAAAATGACATGCACAAAGATGATATTATTCACAAGGATGATTTAATAACAATGAGGCCTGGTACTGGCATTTCACCCCTTAATATAAAAAAAATAAAAGGTATGCGAATTAACCAAAATCTATCACAGGGAACAAAGCTAAATTGGTCTCACTTAGCAGGAGCAATCTAATAAAGACTGCAAACATATTGGGTACTGGTGGGCACGCAAGAGTGGTTATATCTATTTTGTTAAGCCTTCGGCTTTATGATAGAATTGAAATATTTGAATTAGGGGAGTTAAGAAGAGGCGAACAAATTTTAGGTTTTGAAGTTTTTTCATTAGCGAAAAAAATAAAAGCCTCACATTCGGATCAAAAAGAAGATTTTTTTTTAGCAATAGGTTGTAATAAAAAAAGGGAAACCTATTGGGAATTATTAAAGGAAAAAAGACTTGGCACTCCAAACTTGATTGCACCAAGTTCTTTTGTCGATCCATCTGCAAGTTTAGGTGAAGGAAATGTAGTTTGTCCACAAGCTTTTCTTGGTCCTTGTTCTAAGGTAGGGAATAATAATTTAATAAACACTTCTGCTCTATTGGAACATGAGAGTCTCGTTGGTAATCATTGTCATATGGGACCAAAATCAGTTTTATCTGGAAGAAGTACTTTAGGCAATAGTTGCTTTATAGGTGTAGGGGCACAAATAATTGATCAATTGAATGTCGCTTCTGGGACAATAATTGGTGCTGGGGGATGCCTTACAAAAAACATTTTAGATGAAAATCAAACTTATGCTGGTGTACCCGCGAAAATGATTAAGGGAAGTAGATGATTTACCTTTCGACGGGGGGCCACAACTCGTTATCTGGATATCAGACGGCAAAACTATTTGTTGAAAATGGGATTGACCATATCGAGCTTTCCGGGGGTGAACCTGATGAAGGTATTATAGATAAAATTCTTACCCTCAACGGTTTCTGTGAATTACAAATTCATAATTATTTCCCACCGCCTAGAGATCCTTTTGTTTTTAATTTAGCTACTAACAATGATACTGTTGCAGAAAAAAGTTTTAAACATGCATGTTCAGCAATTGATTTCGCATCTCTATTAGGCTGTGCCTTCTACAGTTTTCACGCAGGATTTCTTTTAGATCCGAATATCAGTGAACTAGGTCGCAAAATCAAAACTCACAATTTACAAGAAAGGTCCCATGCTAAAGCTTTATTTATAAGTCGAGTTAACGAGGTGTCTTCTTATGCCAGGCAAAAAGGTGTTAAGATTCTTTTGGAAAACAATGTTATCTCTGAAGCAAACTTTAAGGAACTTGGAACTAATCCTTTTCTTATGACTGATCACTTTGAAACTATCGAAATGATGAATGCTACTGATAATAATGTAGGTCTTCTAGTCGATGTTGCTCACCTCAAAGTATCCTCCCAATCTGAGGGTTTTTGCAGAAATGAGTACCTAGAGTCAACGGCAGACTTTACCTTTGCCTACCATTTTAGCGATAACAATGGTAAATTTGATTCTAATGAGCCTGTTTCAGTCGATTCATGGTTTTGGCCTTATGTGCGTAAGGATCTTAATTATTATACTTTAGAGGTTTACAATAATGATTTGAAATTGCTCAAAGAACAGGTTCAACTTGCACGTATTATGTTGTCTGATTGATGGAGAAGTTTCCCACAGTTCGCTCTAATCAAACAGTCAGAGAATGCATGGTGGTAATTGACGAGCATGCTAAAAGAATATCTTTTATTTTGGAAAACGGAATCCTTGTTGGTGTAGTTACAGATGGAGATATTCGTAGAGCGCTACTGAATTATACTAAATTAGACGAACCAATAAATTCAATTATGAATGAAGATTTTGTTTCTTTTCAAGTGGGTACGGATAGCAAAATAATTCGGGAGAAATTTAACAAGCGAGTCAGATATATCCCATTGGTTGACGGTAATGGTTACTTGGTCGATATTGCTGACCCTCAGGGGAATTTCAGGATTTCTGTTCTCGAGCCTTCCATGCAAGGTAATGAGCTTAATTATGTAAGTGAATGTATTAAAACAAATTGGATCTCTTCACAGGGTAAATTTGTGAATGAGTTTGAGAAGGTTTTTGAAGATTTTCATCCTCAAACCTATGCATTAGCGGTTTCGAATGGCACGGTTGCTTTACATCTATCATTGATAGCACTGGGAATTAAGCAGGGCGACGAAGTCATTGTTCCAAGTTTGACCTTTGCTGCTTCTGCCAATGCGGTCATACACTCTGGAGCGAAACCAGTATTTTGTGAAGTTGACCCAGAGACCTGGTGTATAGATCCCTGTGAGGTCGAAAAGCTGATCAGTCCTAGAACCAAAGCGATTATGCCTGTTCATTTATACGGTCATCCTTGCGAAATGGACGTCTTGAGGTCGATCTGTGTTAAAAGCAAATTATTGATGATCGAAGACTCTGCAGAGGCACTTGGCTCCCAATGGAAAGGTCAAAAAGTGGGAACCTTTGGTGATGCTGCAACTTTTAGTTTTTTTGGAAATAAGACTATAACTACTGGGGAGGGTGGAATGATTCTTTTTCAAGATTCAAAAGTGGCACAAAGAGCTCGTATTTTGAGAGATCATGGAATGTCAAAGGATCGAAGGTATTGGCATGATTTCGTTGGCTATAATTATCGTCTTACAAATATACAAGCAGCGATTGGCGTAGCCCAAATGGAAAAATTCCAAAAAATTCTAGAAAAGAAAATAACAATATCTAAGTTTTACGATTCTATTTTGCATGGATCAGACGGTATCGTTAAATTACCTTTTCAACCAAAACATTCCATACATTCCAATTGGTTGTACGGAATTATATTGGATAAAAAAATAAATAGAGAAAATATAAGTTCTGAGTTACTAGCATTAGGTATTGAAACAAGACCATTTTTCTTTCCATTACACACCATGCCTCCATACATGGAGTACAAAAAATCAAATTCCTTATCTCACTCTATTGACTTGTCTAGTCAGGGATTATCCTTACCAACTTCTGTTGATTTGACTGACAATGAATTACAGTCCATCTCACTGAGTGTAAAACGAGTTTTAAAAAAGCACTTTGAAAAAGTCTAAGGTACTAGGATTAATTCCTGCTCGGGGTGGTTCAAAGGGATTGCCTAGAAAGAACATTCGATTATTGGCTGGTAGGCCTCTCATTTCTTGGACGATTAATTCAGCTTTGAAATCCAAGTATATTAATTCGGTCGTTGTTTCTACCGAAGATCGTGAAATTGCAGATATATCAAAGAAATGCGGTGCAGAGGTGCCTTTTTTTCGTCCTAAAAAGTTGTCTCAGGACAAATCTCTTAGAAACGAGGTTGTTTTGCATGCTCTTAACAGCATCAAGGGTTTTGATTATGTTGTTTTGCTTCAACCTACATCACCTTTAAGAACTACGGAATCTATTGATCAAGCTTTTAAAGGGTTTATTGAATCTGGTGCAAAATCCTGTGTTTCGGTTACAGAACAGCATCCTTCACCGGAATGGATATTTAAAATTAGTGAAAAAAAGAGGATTTACAGCAATGAAAACAATTTTATTCTTCAAAATCGACAAGATTTACCCAAGTATTATGCGTTAAATGGTGCTATTTATATCACAAGTGTAAATCATTTTCTTAATTACGAAGGAAATGATCCATTTGTTTGTGATGATACATTCCCGTACATTATGAATAAAGCGAACTCAATAGATATTGATGACGAGATTGACTTTATTATTTGTTCTGTTCGCATAAATTCGAAAAATGAGTAAAATCTTCTGCATACTATATTCACGACTTAAAAACGATTAATCCCACCAATTTTTAAAACCAATGAAAACAATATTTAATTATATTTTGTAACATGTGTGGAATCTTAGGTACAGTAGGTTTTAAAAATGACTCAAGGTTTGATTTAAGTCTTCTTGAACATCGTGGGCCAGATGGGTCTGGTATATGGTCATCCCCTGATGATGAATTCCCTGTCATGCTTGGCCATACTCGGCTTTCTATAATCGATTTATCGGAAGAGGCAAACCAACCAATGCTTTGTGTTAATGAGAGGTATACTTTCATTTATAATGGTGAGATTTATAATTTTATTGAACTAAGAAAATCTCTCGAGGCACAGGGGCATCAATTTTTTTCCAATTCCGACACTGAAGTTTTCTTTAAAGGGCTAATTGCCGAGGGACCTAATTTTCAATTACGCTGTAATGGAATGTGGGCATTTTGTCTTTGGGACAGAAAACTTGGAAAAGCTTTGTTCGGCAGGGATCGTTTTGGCAAAAAGCCTCTGTTTTATTCTATAATAAATTCTAAAAATCTTGTGTTTGCTTCAGAAATGAAAGCAATTCAACCTTTTTTACAATCTGTAGAATTTAGTGATTCGATAGATTTTAATTTGCGCTACCTCTTTGACTATGAAAGCAGTGAAGAAACTGTTTTAAAAGGAATTAAACGTATTCCTCCAGGCCATTACGCCGAGTATTGCGATCATAAATTTAAGCTTACAAGATGGTGGAATACTCTAAATCATTTAGAAAAAGTACCCGATAGTTATGAAGATCAGGTAGTTAGGTGGCGCGAGCTTTTTCTTGATGCAGTCAAAATCCGTATGAGATCGGATGTTCGTATTGGAACTGCACTAAGTGGTGGTTTAGATTCTAGTGCAACCTTCTCTTCTATGGCTTTTTTGTCCAATCTTGCTGGTTCTGTAAACGAGAGGCAGTCGAGTGATTGGCAGCACGGTTTTTGCGCCCATTTCCCCAAAAGTAGTTTAGATGAGTCCAATTGGGCTCAGATTGTAACAGATTCTCTTGATATTCCACTTCAAAAGGTAGAAATTGACCCGCTTGAATCTGGTTGGTCTATTGCCGATGCGTTTAAACAAGTAGAAGATCCATATCTTACTTTGCCCACTCCGATGCTAGCAACCTACAAAGCAATTGCTAATGCCGGAATTAAAGTAACCATAGATGGTCATGGTGCAGATGAATTGTTTAGTGGTTACGGTCACCTTGATTTTGCCTTTAAAGATTGCTCGGCTGCGGAATTAAACGAGGTGGTTGCAATTATCAAAAGCCTCCAAAGTGGAAAGTTAGACTCATCAACTGATTGGATTAAGTCAAAATGGATAAAACACAGGGTTTTAGCATTTTTGAAGAAGCACCTACGGCAACCTTCCAAAAAGATTAAAAACCTGATAAGTGGTCATAATTTAGATTTTATAAAATATAGATTACAGTATGATGATCAGAAACATCCAGCCTTCAATTCCTTTGATTCATTAACAAAATCTTTGTATGAAATTTTCCATATCACAATTTTGCCAACTCTGTTAAGGAATTACGATCGCTACTCTATGGCAAGTGGAGTGGAGATTCGGATGCCTTTTATGGACCATCGTTTGGTCGCTTACACATTTTCCTTACCCTGGACAAGTAAAGTTGGCGGAGGTTACACCAAGAGAATCTTCAGGGATGCTATGAAAGGAATTCTACCAGAAGAGATTCGAACAAGAAGAGATAAGATCGGATGGAACGCTCCACTGCATGAATGGCTTCAAGGTAAGTTAAAAAAGGAAGTGGGAAACTTTTTGAAAAATGATAATTTACCCAAAGAAGTTCTTGAGGCATGGAATTTATTTCAAAAAATGCCGAATCCAGATTTTTATGAAGGACAAAAGGTTTGGAATTTGTTGATGCCCCATATTTGGAAAAACAGTTATAAGCAAAACTGATTTTTTTATGAATACTACTCCAATTGCTTATATTGTTTTTAATCGGCCTCAACACACCGAGAAATCTTTCAATGTTTTACGGAAATACAAACCAAACAAATTATTTATTATTGCGGACGGGCCAAGAAATAACCATCCAACTGATGTCGCCCGTTGTGATTTAGTTCGAAAAATTGTGAAAAAAGTCGATTGGAATTGTGAGGTAAGTTATAATTTTTCTGATATAAATTTGGGACTTAAAAGAAGAGTTAGTAGTGGGATTGACTGGGTTTTTGAAAGTGTTGATCGTGCTATTATTCTAGAAGATGACTGCATACCTAACGAAGACTTTTTCAGGTTTTGCAACTTATTACTGGAATACCATGAAAGTAATGATGAGATATCAGTAATTACTGGGAATAATTTCCAAAGGGGAATAAAGCGGAATCCTAACTCATACTATTTTTCTAAATTTAATCATTGTTGGGGGTGGGCAACATGGAAGCGAGCATGGAAGCATTATGATGGTTCTTTGTCTTTTTGGCCTGAATGGTCAAAATCTAAAGATTGGTACGAAAAATTTTCAGATAATACAGAAAGAAAGTATTGGACTGAAATTTTCGACCGAGTATACCAAGGAAAGATTGATTCTTGGGCTTATCCTTGGACAGCTTGCAATTGGCATCGGAATGCTCTTTCAGTTGCTCCAAATGTTAATTTGGTTAGCAATATCGGTTTTGACCTTGATGGTACTCATGCTAAATCATCAAATCATTCTGCAGCTAATTTACAAACCCGTTCTATTGGAGAAATTTCACATCCTTCTATTGTGAAACAAGATTTAGAGGCAGATTCATTTGATTTTAATAATCATTTTAGCGGCAAGAATTTGAAGTTTCCAAGATTTCTATACTTCTATCCCCTTAATTTATTTAGTAGATTTTTATCAAAAATTAAGCATTTATTACCCCATTAAACCTTTTGTTAAAGCAGTCATTTTAACAAGAGGACTAGGGTGCAGAATTATCTAAAAAACTGTTTTAAACCTAAACTCATCTTCAAAATTGGGATGAATTAATTATTAATTATTCTATTAAATTCAAATTAAGGCCTTTAAAATTAGTATTATTGGGACTGTTAATTGATTGAAGGCATTGTGAGCATCTTCTTGATTATCCTGCTGGCATAACTTAGAAGAAAAATTGAAGCGAATAAAAGAGTAATAAGCAAAAACTATCACACATCTACTTTATCTAGATGATGGTACAGGTAATTTCATTAAGGAAATAAAACTCTGTTTTTAAGGTTACTGTTTAACATTATAAAATTATATCAATGAAAAAAATACTTCACAAGGTCTTAACTCAACCTGTATTATTGGAAAAACCTCCTGTATTAGTTGATATAGGTGCATCTGGCGAAATACACCGAGCATGGAGGATAATTGCTGAATATTCTACCTGTATTGCATTTGATGCAGATACGAGAGATTTTAAAGTTTCTGAACAAAATGATCGTGGATATAAAAAACTTTTCATGATTAACCGAGTTGTTGGTACAAAATCTGTAGATGAAATGAATTTTTACCTTACTAGTTCACCCTATTGCTCAAGTGCTCTCGAACCCGATAATGATGCACTGGAATCATGGGCATTTAGAGACTTGTTTACTAGGACCAAAATGGTGAAAGTACCTGCCTTAACCCTGAAAGAAGCATTACTCCAGTGCGATGTAAAATATGTGGACTGGTATAAAACTGACTCACAGGGTACGGATCTTAGACTTTTTAATTCATTGACGGATAATATTAAATATAAGATTTTATCCGCGGAATTTGAACCTGGTATAATCGACGCCTACAAGCAGGAAGACAAATTACACGCCTTAATGTGCTATATGGAAGACTTACCATTTTGGATAACTTCTATGGATATCAAGGGATCTCAAAGAATATATAGCAGAGATTTGGACGGTTTAAGTAAATTTAAACAAAAATTTATTGGTCATTTTCTAAGAACATCACCTGGATGGTGCGAAATCGTATATTTAAACGACTTTGATGAAATCTATTCAGAAAGAGATTTGCTTCTTGGTTGGGTGATCGCCTCAGTAAAAAAGGAATTTGGGTTAGCTCTTCGAATTGCAAACAAAGGATTGTCAACAACGGAGAATCCTTTGTTTCAGCAGATGGTAGATTCCACTCAGAAATCCCTAAATAGAAGTTCATCTTATATTAACTTCTTATTCAAAATATTTCGAGTATTAATGAGAAGATTTATTCGAGGAATTAAAACAATAAAAAACCGTTTCGATGTTTTTAATAAATCGTAATTGTTAAATTTTAAATCAAATAACTCTTTGTTATAAAATAGTTTTGATTAACAAAAAATTTAAATTTCGCTACAGTATGACTTTTTAAAATATATATACATATATCTAGTTATTAAACACAAAATAAGTAATAAAAAATATTTAGTATCTGGTATAGGACCTGGTCCGTCAGGCGTAGGTCGCCTTATGATCAGTTTAATGAACAGATTGAAAAATGATGAGTATACTTTTGTATTCAGGCGAAATGCAATTTCAATTAGAGATTTAAAATCTGAAAAAAAGTATTTTAACTTTTTATTGGAAATATTGAAACGAAAATTAAATAATTTTATATTTTATTTAAAAGTAATAGTTATTAAAGATTCTAAAATTCTATTACTTCACCCGCAGACAATAGGTTTTAAATTGTTTTTTAAGATTAATAAAAGAAATAAGATTTATTATTATGTAATGGATAATTCCTTTTTTTGCGTTAGATCATATAATGTTCATCCCGTGCTTAACAATGAATGCCTGCAATGCCTCGATGTACTTAAGCCCCACCCGGAATGCCAACCCAGTCCCGTGCCAATGTCACAACTTGAAAATGTGGAATTTTTAAGAAATTTGAAAAATAGTTTTTCTGATATAATTTTTCTTTCTCAGAACAAGAATCAATTAAAACTAATAAAACACCATTTTGGAGTTTCCGTAAAAGTTCGCGTAATTGGTATGGATACTAATGAGATTTCTAAAGAAAGTTATTCTCATGTAGATAACTTCGCAAAATATGATGTTGTTTTTCACGGTAAATCATTAATTGCTAAAGGTGTAGTCTATTTTATAAAATTAGCTTCACATTTGCCTAATTATACATTTTTTGTTCCTGATTCTGTAGAGAATATAAAAAAAATCTTTAGTTCCGATCTACCCTGTAACATAGTCTGTGAGAACATTACTTGGGAAAGTGGTCTTTTAGAAATTGTTAAAAACGCAAAATTAGTCATTAATCCAAGTTTGTGGTCAGCACCAATAGAAGGTGCTTTGGTTAAAAGTGCTGCCTTCAATGATAATGTAGCAACAGTAAAAACGAGATTTGGATATGAAAACGAGGTGTCATTTGTAAAGAATCATATAAGGCTGTCGCCAAATATTAATGTAGCAAGCGACCAAATACTCGATTTTCTAAAATCGAGAATTTCCAGGTAACCGTTTAATCTTTTTAATTCTAAAATAGATTAATTATCTAAGTTTTTTATGATAACGATTTTTAAAAATTAATTTACTGCAATTCTTATAACCGTCAATCCACACTCAAATTATATTGCACACAAGCCTTGTTCAAGTTGTTCAAAAAAACTTGAACTCTCTTGAGTTTATGTATAAGTAAAATAAATGGTTCGTATTTCCACTAAATCTAAAAGTTTTTCACCTACCACAAATTTTTTGGCTGAGTGGGAAGTTTCGGTGGTAGATTTATTTTTGAATGCGGCACAGTCAGTGGGTTTGCCTAAGTCTTTAGGTCAAATTTATGGTTTGCTTTTTTGCAGGGATGAGAGTCTTTCCATGATCGACATTATGGAATTGCTCAGTATCAGCAAGGGCTCAGCTAGCCAAGGACTTCGTGCGTTGAGGCAATTGGGCGCAGTCAATTCAGTTTTTGCAAGAGATGATCGAAAGGAGCGATTCGTTGCGGAAATTCGTTTGCGCAAGCTTGTTTCAGGTTTTCTGCGTGAGCAGGGTGAGCCCCACCTCGAAAAGGGATTAGCCCGTCTAGAGAAATTGCGAGATTTGCTAGATGATGAGGATGATCTTGAGTCTACGAAAAGAGGGCTTAAGCGGGAAAATATATTATCAGGTTGGCACCGGCAAATGAGTCGGTTGTTGCCTTGGGTCAAAATGATCGTGGGTAAGAGCGATCGTTTGTCCAAAAAAAATTCTGAGTAAACAAAAAAGTGTTGGTCTTCCCCGATTGGCTTTGCTTTTAGCAAATGGCTAGGGGCGGTAGCATGTTAAGTTAAATACTATGAGCGAAGATCCCAAATCATCTACTAATTATGTCATGGTCGAATCTGGCTCACCATCCGATGAAGACGAAATCGACCTTCTCGAACTGATCCGCACCCTTCTACAGGCATGGAAAACCATTATGGGTATCACCATTCTTTGCACCGGCCTTGCGGTTGCCTATGCCCTCTATGCTCCTGAGGTCTTTAAGGCGGAAACCTTATTGGCACCCGCT
>ENA-UOXV01002054-UOXV01002054.1-marine-metagenome-genome-assembly--contig:-NODE-2054-length-26853-cov-6.678670_pt1 | contig 26853 bp, 24 predicted proteins | sample MGYA00238165_ERZ766961 | MGnify/ENA primary metagenome ERZ766961 (study PRJEB28924, sample SAMN03173240) | marine metagenome | biome: Marine; feature: Water; material: Subsurface seawater | place: North... | reverse complement strand
CCTAAATGGTGCATGAATATTTTTTACCAGTGCTTATGGAATATGAGATGGCAGCATAAATTAGCTTTTTATTGACGGATCTGGGTTGAATATGTTTATCTTTTGGAATAAATTTCTCGTACGGTTTCCAATAGTCCGTTGCAATAAAGCTTTTAGCTCTATCTTCTACTCCTTTCCAAAGTTATTGCCCAGTCTTTGTCGATCTATCGCCAACAACGAAGTTGACGAATTCTTTTGCATATCGATCAACAGCAATCTAGATCCAGACTGCGTTTTTTTTGAGCCAATATAGCTGTGCATTTCATCTATTTCAGTAATGCATATGTCATGATCATTTTGTAATAGATCTAAACTTTTGCCATATTGTTTAACCCAATTAAAAACACTGACATGACTAACTTTTATTAGTCTACCTATAGATCTAAACCCTAACCCTTCTAGATATAATTCTAGCGCAAATCTTTTTAGGGATTTATCTTTAGAATTTCTGCCTTTTGTGTAGTTGTAGTTGCAATCTTTGCATTTATAGCGCTGCATTCCATACATTTTGCCATTTTTACAAACGTTAAGACTAGAGCATTTTAGACATTTCATAGCTTGATTTATTGAGTTAAAATGTCTATTTTATGTTCGATAATGTTAATTGTTAGCAAAATCTATTTTAGATTAACAATGCCCATAAATTTAATAGAAAATGAACAATCATCGATTTTGTAGAATAATAAAATTATCTTTAGGCGCTTTTTTTCACCCTATTTCTTTTTCTTCTTCATTAAATCACGAGTTTTTATAACAAAAATTATTCCTGACAAAAATATCACCAAAACATTCTTCAGAATGATTGGCACGCTGCTCAGCATTAAGCCATAAATTAACCAGAAAATCACGCTGAGAAGAGATATGAAATACATCCAAAAAGAAATTGCGTTAGTGTCTCTAGTTTTAATAACTCTGATTGCCTGTGGAACAAAACAAATAATGCTTAATGTTGCGGCAATGTAACCGACTATTTCTAATGCTGGCATTTTGTAATTAGATTTATTTTGTTCGTTGAGAAGATTGCTGGATTTTTTTTGCCGACTTATATTCCACTGTCGAGCTAACATTCCATTGATCTTTGTCTTGATTATTTTTTGAAAATACAGTGGCGCTTTCTAAGAATCCGCCCTCTAGATCTCCAGAGCGCAATTTTTCTATTAGATTTTTCCCTTCCCTTGGATGAACGCTTAAACAAACAAATTCCCCATGAAATTTATGATGAGCATAAGGAGGGAAGTTAAGTACAATCATTGAATTATTAGGAAAATCTAGGTGCACCTTGCTATCTTCTCTTTCATCTGGATTTTCGGCAATACCACAAAAATTAAGAGTAACTCCAGCAGCTTTATTTGTTGTTATAATATGAAGACTTCGTTGTCCTGGATGATAATGCATCGCAGTCGCTTCACCTTTTTGCGCATTAATATCAACAGCTTCGAAGCTCATTAATGTTCCGCTGCTTGGGTTAAAAGTTGTGGGAGGATAAACTCTTGAAGTTACTTCTTCATAAAAATTTTCTTTTTTATAGTCTCTATAAATTTTAGTCTGCAATTCTAATGTTAATCTTTTTGCATCATCAGGCTCTAAATTACAAACCGTATGCATTGAGTATCTATTTTTATTTTTTTCATGGTCCAGAACCTCCGCCAATTCTGTCAAATCTAAAACCACCGTTTTTTCTGGCTCTTCAGAAGAAATTAAAAATGGCACGTGCTGCCTAATATTTAGGACTCCCATTGTTCCAGCTTCAATTTTACATTTATGTTTAAGCAATTCTGAAGGTGAAGTGGATTTGGATGGCATTATACCAAGATCACCATATTTTATATTAACATCAGAAGATGATTCAATTAGCATACTACCGAACTCATCTTGTTGCGAGGTTTTTACATCCTGCACTGCAACTTGCATAACCTTTGGAGTTTTTACATCTAGTATACTTGATTTTCCTCCTTTTATAGAAGATGAGGCAGCTAAAAGGTCATTGCGATCTTTGTTGTTTTGAATAACAACATAATCAACTAATGGAAGTGACGAGCCCGATAATTTACGAGAAAAATTCCTAACATAATTTTGATAGGATCCTGGATTAACCGTATTTAAAACTTGTTTTAAAAGATTCTGTCTCATGTTTTTATTTTATCTTGTTGAGATTCTAATAATTTTTCTTCCTGCAGTGATTTAATGAAAGATTTTGCAAGGCCAGTGAAAATTTTACCTTTTTTAAATAAAACTCCGTAAACCATTTCGGGAAAGTAATTGGTTAATATTTTTCCTACTAAATCACTATTTTTTTCACCTTCAAGAACAATATTTGAAATTATTGCAACTCCAATATTATTGCTAACAAATCTCTTTAGAATTTCCCAATCTGACATCTCAAACTCTACACTGCTTTTAAGATTGCTGGCTCTAGTGATCTCTTCAAAAGCAGGCAGAGTTATAAATTTTGGATCAATTCTTAGAAGTTCATATTTACTTACATCAGACAATACAATATCTTTTTTTGTTGCGAGCGGATGATCCTTCCTAACTAACAAGATTGGCTGATAAGTAGCAATTGTTATAAAATCTAATTCTACCGGTAATTCGCCTTTCGCAATGGGATAAATAAACATATCAATTTCATCATTAAGCAATCTCTTGATGGCATCACTTTTTTCTAAATTACGAATTTTAAATTTTGCGTTACCGTGCATACTTTTAAATTTTTCTATATATTTCGGCAATATATAAGAAATGCTAACATGATTTGCGGCAAGATTTATGGTATTTGATTTTTTTGCCTCTGCATGATTGATAAAAGTTTTAAACAAATCTTCAATCCCCTGAATATAGGGGGCTGAACACATATATAACAGTTTTCCTTCTTCAGTAATTTTAATTCTTTTCTTATCTCTATCGAAAAGCTTAACGTTAAGATCTCGCTCTAAAGATTGAATTTGCAGTGTGATTGCTGATTGAGATAAGCCTATTTTTAATGCCGCCTTAGATATGCTCTGAGACTGAACTGTATAATAAAATCCTTTTAACTGCTGCAAGCGGTTATGCTTGTAATAAAATTGTTTTGGTAATTTCATATAAGCTAAGCTAATAATAGTATTTATTTAGATGATTATAATTAGTTTGATTTAATTTTCAATGAAGTTATTTAACTCATTGGTTAATTTACTCAAATAATACCAAATTATGACACGCAATAATCAAATACTACTGCCTCAAATTTCCCACGATCTTAGGAACTATATCAATGGTATATCGGGCCTAGTGGGAATTATCTCTCAAAATATTAATAACTATCTAGCCGAACAGAAGCGGCGAGGAATAAGTTTAGATATTAATCTTCAAGAAATTCACGAATGCGCTAACATGCTTTCCCCATATTCTATTGAAGCTATGCGTTATGTAGATGACTTGCTAAATAACTCTCAATTAAAATCTGATGAATTCACTCTCGGAAAGCTTGAGGATTGTAATGTTGGAGCGTTAGCCAAAGAGATGTCAGTCTTTAATCAAACTTTTGCTAAAGAACATCAGGTCACCATTAGAAGTTGCGTGGAGGAAGATCTTCCAACGTTTAGAACTGATATTCTTAGGTTAAAACAAATTCTTATCAATTTAACCACTAATGCGGTTAAATATAGCGAGATAGGAAGTATTGTTGATATTGATTGCAAGAGTTTTTCTGCTCCAAATCAAGATGATAAAAAATATATTAAAATTACTATCTCTGACTTTGGAATTGGAATGAGTGAAGAAGAAATTGCAATGGCATTAAATGGGCAAGGGCAGCAAATTGATAAAGCCATTTTGAATAAAGAAATTGATTCTCATGGGCTAGGAATGCCAATTGTTAAGCAGCTTGTTCAATTATTAGATATCGAGATGGAAATTGAATCCCAAAAAGGACTAGGAACAAAAGTTATACTCTCGCTCCCTTGCGTTAATTAGTACGCGGGTTAATAGCTATATTGCATTAAAAAACTTTGTCTGGACTTTGTCATTATCTAATTAGCCCCAAAATTTTGAATAACTATTTCAAATTCTTTTGTTGAATCAAATTTTTTTATTACAGCATGACCAATGCCTTTTAGTAAAATAAATTTTGGCTGATTATTCTCCAACTTTTTATCCTTGGCTAAATATTTGATTAATTTTGACTTTTTCCAGCTGCTTTTTAGCGTCTTTAGCTCAAGATTAAAGCCGCAATCATTAAGGTGATCTTTGATTTCTTTGTAATCATCATTGCTAAGAAGGCCCTCATTGCATGACATTTGTGCGGCCATCAACATCCCAATAGCCACAGCTTCACCATGATTAAGAAGATTGCTATAAGATGTTTCAGCTTCTAAAACATGACCAAAAGTATGGCCAAAATTTAGAATTGCCCTGACTCCCTTCTCTTTTTCATCGTCGCTAACGATTTGAGCCTTGATTTCACAAGAGCGCTTAACGGCATGAGATAACTTCTCTTCGTCAAGAAGCAAAATTTTTGAGAAGTTTTTAATTAAGAAATTATAAAATCTTTTATCGGAGGTGAGTGCGTATTTTAAAATTTCAGCATAGCCAGCTCTTAGTTGGCGAAGAGGCAGGGTGGCTAAAAAATCAAGATCACAAATTACTAATTTTGGTTGGTAAAATGATCCTATTAAATTTTTACCAGCCTTGCAATTTACACCAGTTTTTCCACCAACAGAGCTATCAACCATTGACAGCAATGTGGTGGGGATTTGTATAAAATCAACGCCGCGCATTAATAATGCCGCCGCAAGACCAGTTAAATCTCCTACCACTCCGCCGCCAATAGCAACAATAACTGAGTTGCGGTCAATACCTAGATCAAGAATTCTGTTGCATAGATCTTCTAGCCCAGCAAATGATTTAGTTTGCTCACCCGCATCTGCAATTAATGTTTCAGCCTGAGGAAGAATCTTTTTTATATCGCCTAGATGGTGGTTGGCAACATTGTAGTCGGTTACAACAAAAACCTTGCTGTAATTACTTTTTTTAATAAAATCCGACAATTTGTTGATCGCTTTACTGCCAATAAAGACATCGTAACTCCTGTCTTTTAAATCAACGGTGATTTTTTCTAAAATGCTGTTGGTCATGATTTATTGTATTTGATTATTTCATCAACAATCCTATCGCTGCTTTTATTGGCAACATCAATTGTGATATCAGATTGTTTATAAATTGGATTTCTTTTATTGATTAAATCAAGAAGGATTTTTCTTTTGTCGCCACAATTGAGCAATGGTCTATTATTCTTATTCTTAAGTCTATTAAAAATCACATCTATATCAGCTTTAAGCCATATTGTCACAGATTTTTTACTTAATTCTTGTCTAATTTCATCATTGATATAAGACCCTCCTCCTAAGGCAAGGACAATATTCTCATTTCGAGAAATAAGCTCAAAAATAAGATTTTTTTCAATCTGGCGAAAATCATCTTCGCCACCATCTTTAAAAATCTGAGAAATAGTTTTGCCGGCCCTATCTTCTATTTCGCAATCGCTATCGATAAAGTAATAATCAATTTTATCTGCTAGCTTTTTACCAATAGTTGACTTGCCAACGCCCATTATACCATTTAGGGCAATAATATTTTTCATAGTTGAAAAACCCTTGACTAAGAATTAAATTTAAGTTAATTAAACTTAGCTAATGCTTGGTTAATTAACAAAGCTACAATAATAACTTAATTTATAGAATAAAATGTCTAATTTTGGCGATAAATCTTTTTCACATGCGTCAAGTGCAGGTAAAACAACTACTTATGACGCTTCTTTGAGAGCATATATGCTTAGAGTTTATAATCATATGTCAGTAGCTCTTGGTATCTCTGGCGCAGTTGCCTTTATGGTTGCTAATATTCCGGCCTTGGCTAACCTTATTTTTGGCACCCCTCTAGCTTGGGTTGTAATGCTAGCACCTCTTGGTTTTGTTTTTTTCTTTAGCTACAAATTAAACTCCATTTCAGCGCAGCAAGCAAAGAAATATCTCTATATTTTTGCTGCTCTTATGGGCCTATCTCTAGCTTCGATATTCCTAGCCTATACTGCAGCAAGTGTTACTAGAGTATTTTTTATCACAGCTTCAGTTTTTGGCGCCATGAGTCTTTATGGCTACACAACTAAAAAAGATCTTACTTCTCTAGGGTCATTTTTAATGATGGGACTTTTTGCAATCATAATCTCAATGGTAGTAAATATCTTCCTAAAAAGCCCAGCTCTTTACTTCGCTATTTCAATAATCGGCTCTTTGATTTTTATCGGCCTTACCGCTTATGATACACAAAAAATCAAGCAAGGGTACTACCAATTTGCTGGCAATAGCGAATTGTCAAATAAAATGGCTGTAACCGGAGCTTTAAATCTTTATATGGATTTCATTAATCTGTTCATCATGCTAATGCGTCTTTTTGGTGAAAGAAGATAATATAATCCCTATTTCCTCACCTTGCTGCAACAAGGTGAGGTTTTTTGACCCTGAAGATCTTATCACTTTTTAAAATGGTTTTACTAATCTATCAAAATCCTAAATCAGCAACACAGTCAGGCAGAAAAAATATTGGTAAATGGTATGCTAAATTTATTGAGGAAGATAATGTTCGCTATAGAGAAAATCTGATGGGATGGATATCAGCTAACAACACTAATTCGCAGTTAAAATATCAATTTGCTAGTAAAGATTTGGCTATAAAATTTGCCCAAAATCATAATTATGATTATATCATAAAAGAAGCTGCAAAGACACGAATTAAACCAAAATCATATTCTGCCAATTTTACAAAACCAATTCTTTAGAATAACTGAATGCAATCTATTGAAATAACAAGTCTATTAGCGCAGCAGATCAAAAAAAAGAGTCAGCAGCTAGATAGCTTCTTTGCCGATAGATTTACCCAAAGCCCCGCTCTTTTTTATAACTCCGTGGATATTAGAAATAGCGGCTTTAAAATCTCTGCCGTTGACACTAACTGCTTTCCAGCTGGATTTAATAATCTAGCGCCAATCTCAATATCTGCAGCACAGAAACAGGCGCATATTTTTTTAGAAAAAAATTTTCCAAATACAAAAAATATTTTAATAATTCCAGAAAGCCATACCCGAAATCTAAATTATCTTGAAAATATCAGGAGCTTGCAAAGAATTCTGGAATCTAGCTATAACGTAAAAATCGGCACTTTAATTTCTGAGATTACCTCTGCAACAGAGTTTAAAACAGCATTAGGCAATGAGATTGATTTGCATCCAATTATTAAAAACAAAGATAGATTAGAATTAGCTAATTTTATGCCAGATGTCATTATTTTAAATAATGATTTGTCAGAAGGCTTGCCGCAAATATTTGATAATTGTTCAACACCAATAATCCCATCAACCAAAATTGGCTGGTATAATCGTAGTAAATTTGCTCATTTTACAAAATATAATGAAATTGCCACAGAAATTGCCGCAATATTAGAAGTAGATCCTTGGCTCATATCGGCTATATGCGATATTTCTAGCAATATAAACTTTAAAGAAAGGTCAGGAATAGAGGATTTGTCACAAAAAGTTGAAAATTTGTTAGCAAAAATAAGCCAAAAATATCAAGAATTTAATATAAACAAATCTCCATATTGCTTTGTTAAGGCCGATAGCGGGACCTATGGGATGGCAGTTTGGCGCGTTACTTCGGCATCTGATATATTGGCAATCAATAAAAAAGACCGCAATAAAATGAGCGTTACCAAAGGATCAATACAAAATACTCGTGTAATAATACAAGAAGGCATTCCAACTACAAGCAAGATCGACAACATTCCAGCTGAGTCCATGATCTACATGATAGGAGGTGAGGTTATGGCTGATTTATTTAGAGTTAATGATACTCGCGATGATCTCAGCAGCCTTAACTCAGCAGGAGCAAAGTTTTATGACGGCGCTGATCTAGATTATTCAAGAATTGTGCCGCAATATAAAGGCAATAATTTGTCGGTAGTTAATGAATTAATTTCTAAAATAGCAGCTCTAGCCAGCTCGCAAGAAATAGCAAAATTATGAAATCAAATAGGCCAGTGATTGGAATAATTCCAGACTTTAAAGAAGGCGCCAAAGACGCCTACTCCGTTAGAGATTTTTATGCATTAAGGGCAAATCACACTGATATAATAAATAAAAATGGCGGTGCGGCTATTATTTTGCCTTATGATTATGACCTAATTAATGATTATCTCAGCTCAATTGACGGTTTATTGGTGGTTGGGGGCTTTTTTGATATAAATCCTAAGCGTTATGGTGAAGAAATGCATCCAGAGGTCAATCTTAACGAGGTGCGTGAAAATTTTGAATATGCTATTGGCCAGGCGGCCTTAAAAAGAAATATTCCATTTCTTGGCATTTGTAACGGCATGCATTTAATTAATGTTTTGCGCCAAGGCAGCGCCATTCAGCATATTCCAGATCACAAAGAATTTATCGAGCATGAGCAAAAGCATGTTGAGGGATATGATGATTATAGCACGCCATATCACGAAGTTTCTATTGAAAAAAACTCCAAACTATTCGATATAATTGGCCAAGAAAAGATCAAAACTAACTCCTCCCATCACCAAGCTGCCAAAAAAGTTGGTAATAATTTGCGAATATCAGCTCGCGCATCGGATGGAGTGATTGAGGCCGTAGAGGATCAAAATCACCCTTTTTTAGTGGGTGTACAATGGCATCCTGAGTTTGAAGCTAGCAAATATGATAATAGGATTTTTCAAGCCTTTATTAAGTCAGCTAAAACATATAAAGATAAAAATAATAACAATAATTTATGACTATTAGGCCAGCTGAAAAATCAACTAGAATTGCTAAAATAATTGCTGATGCAGGCTATTGCTCAAGAAGACAAGCCGAGGAGTTAATTTTAGAAGGCCGGGTGCAGGTTAATGGCAAATTAATAGATACACCAGCAATTTTGATAACTGATGAATCGATAAAAATTGACAATAAGCTGATTAATCCCAAGCAGGATATTAGATTGTGGCTTTTCAACAAGCCGTCTGGCTTTTTAACCACAACTTTTGATCCTAAGAATCGTAAAAATATATTTGATATTTTGCCACAAGATATGCCAAGAGTTATATCAGTTGGTCGCCTGGATTATAATAGCGAAGGACTTTTACTTTTAACAACCAATGGCGATTTGGCAAGATATATGGAATTGCCTAAAACTGGCTGGATTAGAAAATATCGTGTTCGCGCTCATGGTAAAATAAATGAGGAAAGGCTGCAAAAACTAACCAAAGGCATTGTTGTTGATGGCACAAAATATAGATTTAGCGAAATTATTGTTGAGTCAATGGCAGGAACCAATGCATGGTTAAAAATATCATTAAAAGAAGGCAAAAATCGTGAAATAAGAAAAGTCTTAGAGCATTTAGGTCTAAAAGTGAATAGACTTATTAGGGTTTCTTATGGCTCTTTTAATTTGGGAAATTTAGCAAGTGGTCAGGTTTTAGAGGTAACCAAAAAACAGCTACAAAGTTTTCTACCCAAGGAATTGCTTTAGATAAAAATGCCTACATAAAAATACTTTGTCAATTTGACTACCCAACTAGATAAATTATTTATTTATAAAATAATAAATGACTTTAAATTACCTTGCTTCATAATTCTAAATTACGTTGAGAATTAGTTTTATTGAAATCATTTACTAAATTTCATCAAAAAATAGGTAGAGAAATAATTAATTATCAAAGACTTACCAATCAAAAAAACAAAATAAAATGTCTTCATTGCAAAAAACAGATATTATAAAGCAAGTCGCCAAAAACACTGGCAATTCAATCAAAGATTGTGAATCTATAATCAATAACTTCCTTGATAGCATTCAAAGCAATCTAAAAAATAATGACAAAATAAGCTTTATCGGCTTCGGTGCTTTTAACGCTAAAAATGTCCCAGAAAGTAAAGGTAGAAATCCAGCCACAGGCAAAGAAATCACTATCGCTGCTAGAAGAAAAGTTTCTTTTAGCGTCGGTAAAGGGTTTAAAGATAAAGTTAATTAGAAGTTTATTTAAAATTTAATCTAAAATTGGCATGAAAATAGATTCGGTAAAAGCAAGCTTTCCTAGTAAAACAGTAAGTAATGAAGAAGTCGTTGATTTAATAAGGTTTAATTCAAGTAAAGAATTTGAGGGTGACATAGAAAAAACTCTTCGCAAAATCAAGGTAGTTCTAAAAAAAACTGGGATAGAAAATAGGGTTTGGCTTGATAAAGGCAAAGAAAAGCCAATTGATCATGTAATAAATGCATCAGAAAAAGCGATAAAGGAAGCTGGAATTGATAAAAGAGAAATTGATCTATTAATTTATGTTGGCATAGGAAGAGGTTTTCTAGAGCCAGGCAACAGCTACCCAGTAGCTCAGGCTCTGGGACTAAAGAAAGCAAGGTGTTTTGATGTAATAGACGCTTGCATGAGTTGGTCAGCTGCTATGCAAATTGCTGACAACTTCCTAAAAATGGGAAGTTATCAAAAAATAATGATCGTTAACGCTGAATTCACAGTAAATTCTGGACCATTAATGAGAAATTTTAAAATACAGAAAGAATCTCAATTATCATGGACTTTCCCTACATACACAGTTGGTGAAGCTTCTTCTGCAACAATATTAAGCAAAGATGATAATAACGAATTCATTTTTAATTTCTCTTCAAGGCCGGATCTAGCAGATCTATGCACTATTCCAACTGATGAATATGATGATTATTGCACAATGCCAGAAGAAGGTAACGAAAATGGCCCGTTTCATTTTACCTCAAGAGGTAAAGAGTTACATGATCATGCTAGAATAGAAGCACCTAAAATTTTTAATAAATTGATATCGGAAACAAACTCTGATATTGATGTAATATTTACTCACGCTTCTTCTAAGCATGAGTGGACAGAGTATGGAAAGATAGTGGGATTTGATAAAAAGATATATCATATTTATCACAATACAGGCAATCTTGTTTCTGCATCAGTTCCTTGCGCAATGTCTCTTGCTAGGGACGATAATAAGCTCACTAGAGGAGATAATGTTGTGGCTTGGGTCGGCAGTGCTGGCATGTCTTTCTGTGCTAATAAATTTAAGTTTTAAAATTTACTAAATGCTTAAAGATTTAGTAAATTATGTCTATGATAGAATTAATAAAAATGCTGAGTATTCGCGTTACAATATAATAGTACTAGGCCTAATAGGAATGATAGGCCATCCTTTATATTGGGTAATTTGGACATATATATTTCCTCAGCCTTATGACAGTGCTATAATTAGATATAGCGCAGCCTTTATATGTTTTTTATTTTTATTAAATAATCATCTTTCTCCTAAAATTAAGTCATTTTTTCCGTTATATTGGTTTTTAGGAGTTTCTTATGTTCTTCCCTTTTTATTTACAGTTCATTTAATAAAAAATAACTTCTCTGATATATGGTTAATGTGCGAAATAGCCATGATATTCATAGTAGCAACTTTTATTCCAAATTTTATCCTTATGACTCTTAATCTAGTAATAGGAGTTGTAGTTGGAATATTTTATTGCATCCTTGTTGATCCGGCATACTACACAAAAATAGGAGTGCAGCCTTTTTTAATAGATTCATTTGCAGGTATCGAATATATTCCGATTTTCTTATTTGGTTTAACGGCAGGTTTTATTTTTAGTTACGCTGGAGTTCTTGGAGTTAGATCTGTAGAAAAGATAAAAGCTCTCAAATCCCTAGCCGGCTCCATAGCCCACGAACTCCGCAACCCTCTTTCTGCTATTCGCTCTTCAGCTTCGATAATTGATGTAAATCCAAAAAATGCTGATGTTAATGAGTTAAATAAAATGTCAAAAGAGCAGTTAGTAGAATTATTATCAAATGATACTAAAGAAATATTAGAACATAAATCTCATCTAAATAAATCAGTAAATCTAGCCAACTCTATTATCGATATGACTTTAGCTGATTTAAGTGGCAAAAAAATATCCGAGTCTGATTTTACTTATATTAACTCAAGCAAGATCATTAATGAGGCAATTGATTTATATGCTTTTAAGTCTGTCAGCGAAAGAGAGCGGGTTAAAATTAATAGCGATGTTATTAATAGCATTAATGATTCAAAAAATAACCCTATCTTCATCTTCAAAGGCATAGAAACAGCTTTTTATTACATCTTCTTCAACCTCATAAAAAATGCTCTTTATTATGCTAAAGATAGAGTTGATCTAACAATCACTATCAGCAGCTCTAATGTTTTAGGTAAAGATATTTTAGATCAGGCTAAAAACAATATTTATAGCAGTAATCATTTAAAGCTAAAGCCAGAAATTAATTATAACATTATCCATATCCACGATACTGGCCCTGGAATTGCTCCTGAAGTTTTGCAGAAGCTATTTGGTGATTTTGTAACTTCTGGTAAATCTGAAGGTACAGGTTTGGGTCTAGCATTTTGCAAAAGAACCATGATTGACTTTGGTGGTGATATTAATTGTGAATCTGAGTTTGGATCTTGGACTAGATTCAATCTATATTTTCCACAGCTTAGTGATGATGAATTAAAAAAGGCTCAAGAACAAATCAATCAAGATAATATAAAGCTATCAGCAAATGATATAGCTAATAGTAATGATTCAAATTTAGCCTTAAATTCAAAATCTCATAATAAATCCTTACCCAACATCAATGGCCAATTTCTCAAAAAAGTTTTAGTTGTTGATGATCAAGAGCTTAATCTTAGAATAAGTACAAAGCTTATTAAGTCACTTTTATCAAATGTTATAATCAATACCGCTCTTGATGGTAAACAAGCTCTTAAGCTTATAAAAAATAATCAAGATGAAGATATATCCTCTCCTGCAAAAAAATATGACCTAATAATAGTCGACATCCAAATGAAAATAATGGATGGCTTTGAGCTAGCTAAAGAAATCAGAAAATTTGATAAACATACTCCAATTACTGCCTATACTTCACGCACATCATATAAGATAAAACAACAAGCCATAGATATTGGCATTGATGATTATATCATAAAACCAATTCCCAATAATGCTCTTTTTAAAACTATCTATAAATGGCTCAGCAATGACCATGTTTATAATTACAATATAGGTGATATATTAGATAGCTTTAAAGACCTTAAGATATTAATAGCTGATGATGAAGCCATAAATATTATGGTTTTAAAGAAGTTTCTATCTAAATATGGATTTATAGTAGAAACAGCTAATGATGGCAATGAATTATTAGAAAAATACACCAAGCAATTCCCTGAGCATGACCTAAAAGAGCTGGAAAGAAAAAAAATCATATATAACCCAGCCAATAAATATGACATCATTATAGCTGACATAAATATGCCCAATAAAAAAGGTGATGCAGCAGTTAAAGAAATAAGAGATTATGAATTAATACATAATGTAAAAAACAAAGCCATAATCATAGCCAATTCTGGCGACAGCGACAAAAAGAAACTCAAGGCCATGTTAAAAAGTGGTATGGATGATTACTTTATTAAAGGCGAAGATAATAATAAGCTTCTAAAGATCATATATTTCTGGATAAGTCACTTAAAGGCTAATCCAGATCCAAGCTACCTAAATATTGATAACAAATATTACGCAGCCAAAGATGCCAAAAAAAACAATAAGATCATAAATTCCAAACTAACAAATGAAGATCTAAAAGAATTAAAAGATCTATTCATTGCCAGCACAAAAGATCTATTAAACAAAATAAAACAAGCCACTAAAAACAATGATGTAGAAGAGATCAATTTCCAATCTCACGCTTTAAAAGGAATATCAGGCAATGTAGGAGCTGAAAAATTATTCATCTATATCTCAATGATAAATAATTATGCCAAGCAAGATAAATGGCCTCAAGAAGAGGATTGGCTCAAAGAGTTAGAAGATATTTGTAAAATTACAAATAGTAAGATAGAAGAGCTGTGAGTATAGCTTTATCGGCATATATATAAGTCACGCCTTTTTAAATAAAAATTATCTTTCTATCACAAAAATTAGTCTTTAAATATAATTTTAATTAATCGAAATTAAATTTTATTAAAAGTGCCAGCTAACATAAATATTCCTAACTACAATCATAAATTATCCGAGGCCAAATGGCAAAATAATTGGGATAAAAACAATATTTTTCGGTTTGATGAAAATTCAGAAAAAGAAAAATACTATGTGCTTGAGATGTTTCCCTACCCTTCGGGCAAAATTCACATGGGACATTTGCGCAATTATGCAATTGGCGATGCCATCGCTCGCTTTAAAAAGCTACAAGGCTACAATATTCTGCACCCTATGGGCTTTGATTCTTTCGGACTTCCGGCAGAAAATGCGGCATTAGAGCATAAAATTCATCCCAAAAATTGGACACTAAAAAACACCGACACTATGCGCCAAGGCCTTAAATCAATTGGCCTTTCTATTGATTGGCAGCGTGAAATTATTACTTGCCTGCCAGATTATTTCAAGCATGAGCAGAAAATATTTATTGATTTCATTAAGGCTGATCTAGCTTATCAAAAAGAATCAGAAGTTAACTGGGATCCGGTTGATCAAACGGTTCTTGCTAATGAACAGGTGATTGATGGCAGAGGCTGGAGAAGCGGAGCTTTAATTGAAAAGAAAAAGCTTAAACAGTGGTTTTTAAGAACTTCTGAATTTAGTGAAGAATTGCTAGCTGAGCTCAAAAATTTAGATGGCTGGGATAGTCGCGTCCTATCAATGCAAGAAAAGTGGATTGGAAAAAGCGAGGGATTGGAAATTGATTTTGAAATTATTGATTCTGATAAAAAGATTAAAATCTATACCACAAGAGCAGATACGATTTTTGGCGCTTCATTTTTAGCGATTTCTGTGGATCATCCATTGGCCACTGAAATTGCTCAAGACAATAAAGAGGCGGCAGATTTTATAGCAGAATGTAAAAAAAGTTCAGCCGATGAGCGTCTAGAAAAGCAGGAAAAAAAGGGTTTTAAAACGAAATTACAGGTTAGGAATCCACTTAAAAAAGATAGCCTAATCGATATTTATATTGCCAACTTCGTGCTGATGGATTATGGCTGTGGTGCAGTTTTTGGCTGTCCGGCTCATGATGAAAGAGATTTTGAATTTGCTAATAAATATAATTTGCCTATCAGACAAGTTATTCAAGGCAAAAATAATGAAGAATTGCCATTTTTGGGAGATGGCGAGTTAATAAATTCAGATATTTTAAATGGCTTAACTAGCGCACAGGCAAAAGAAAAAGTTTTTAATATTTTGTCTGCCACAAACCAAGTTGCCAAGAAAACTAATTATAAGCTGCGCGATTGGGGAGTGTCTCGTCAAAGATATTGGGGCTCACCAATCCCAATGCTATATTTAGAAGACGGAAGGATCGTTCCAGTACCAGAAGAGCAATTGCCAGTGGAATTGCCAAATGATCCAGAATTTGATGGCAATGGCAATCCGTTAGCCAATCATAAATCTTGGAAATTTACCACTTATATCGATGAAAATGGAAAAAATCTAAAAGCTATTCGTGAAACCGATACTTTTGACACTTTTTTTGAAAGCTCTTGGTATTTCTTACGCTTTATAGATCCTAAAAATAAAAAGGCAGCTTTTAATCAAGATCTGGTTAATAATTTTATGCCAGTTGATCAATATATTGGCGGCATTGAACATGCGGTCTTGCATCTTTTATATGCTAGATTTTTTACCAAAGCTCTTAAAAAATGCGGCTATTTAGATTTTGATGAGCCTTTTAAAAATTTGCTAACGCAAGGCATGGTTTGTCATCAAACCTTCAAAAGCAAAGATGGCAAATGGCTTTATCCAGATGATGTAAATAAAAAAGAAGATGGTAAATTTTACCAAATCAATACCAAGGAAGAGGTAATAGCTGGGCGCATTGAAAAAATGAGTAAATCCAAAAAAAATGTTGTCGAGCCATCCCATATAATCGATGCTTATGGCGCCGACACAGCTCGTCTATTCATGCTGTCAGATTCTCCAGTTGATCGAGATTTGGAGTGGCTAGATAGTGGTATAAATGGTTGCTGGGTTTACATTAATAGACTATGGAAGTTATTTATAGCCTTTTTGCAAGATTTTGATATTAAGCAAGATAATATGTCGCAAAATTTTGACGATATTAAAGATAAAGATGCCAGAGAAATTCTAAAGCTAACTCATAAAACTATCGCTATGGTTGAGCAAGAATATAAGAACATGGCTTTCAATGTTGTAATTGCTAAAATACGCGAATTTTCTAATGCTTTAGAAAAGCTTAGTATTAGAGATCAAGAGTCAGGAAGAGTAATGTTTTTCGCTCTTAAAAATCTTAGCATTCTAATTGCACCAATAATGCCTCATTTGGCCGAAGAATTATGGCAAAAATTAGGATTTTCGACATTAATCGCCAATGAAAAATACCCTAAATATGATGAAAAATTAACAATTGATGATGAGGTAGGAATCGCCTTGCAAGTTTGTGGCAAATTGCGCGCCGTGATTAAGGTTAAAAAAGATCTGTCAAAAGCAGAGATAGAAAAATTGGCCTTCGATAATGAAAATGTACAAAAATTCATTGCTGGCAAGGAGATTAAAAAAACAATTATAGTGCCAAATAAATTGGTTAATATTGTTGCTATCTAGATAGCTCTAAAGTATGGCGCACTCGAGAGGATTCGAACCCCTGACCCTCTGATCCGAAGTCAGATGCTCTATCCAGCTGAGCTACGAGTGCAAGCGAGTAGTGAAGCTGTATAATCCAGCTGAGGAGCTTTGATCAATAAAAACGATTAAGAATCGTTTTTATCATCAAAGTGGCAGAGTGCGACTGCAAAGTGGCAGAGTGCGATTTAGGCGCAACCTAAAATAAAAAATTATTGCCAAAAAATCAAGTCACTTCAGCTATACAAAAGTCTTCAATAATTTATTAACTGGTAAAGATTGCAATCCCTTTAATAAATTCTTAGCCCTTTCCTTTCTTTTTTCAACAGCCGGCTGATCGAATGGGTTAATATTATTAGCATATCCAATAATAATAGTCTCTAAAAACATTTGCATCATAAGAGCGCCTATTGTTTTTTCATTAAGGTTGCGAATCTTAAAAACTCGCACAGGTAAATCTTTTTGCACCAATGATTCTATAGTTGTTTCATGCTCGATTTGTAGAATCTTGCTTAAATTTATACCGCCAAACAGAGTTGGACAATTTTCAATATCCTTAATCACAAAATCGCTTTTGGCGCTATCATTGATGATGAAAGTAAAAAACTTATCTTTGGGACCATCTATATAAAGCTGTAATTGACTATGTTGATCAATTGTTCCCATTGAGTTTATTGGCGTAGTTCCAAGGCCATTTTTTCCTAAAGATTCAGCCCATAATTGTCGATACCAATCGGTAAAGTTTTTTAAATTATCAAAGTAAGGCATCACAACATTGCCTAAAAACCCTTCATTATGTAAATATAATTGGTTATAGCATGAGTTTCTAATGGCTACATCATCATAAAAGTTTTGTACAATATTCTTGGCGCCCTTTACTATCTCTTCAATATTTAGTCCACAAATAGCAGCTGGCAAAAGACCGACTATTGAGAAGCAAGAATAGCGGCCACCAATATCGGCTGGATGATTTTCTATTTTGCAGTTCAAAGATAAGGCAATTTTGGCTAGTGAATTATCAAGATTTTGGGTAATAAAAAGAAATTTTTTAGAAAAATCCATACAACCATTTTGTTGCAAATATTCCTTAACTAAGAGAGTTTGACAAATGGTCTCTATAGTTTCCCCTGATTTGCTTATAATAACAAAAAAGCTATCATCTAGATCAATCTTGCATAAGAAATTAGCAATAGTTTCTGGGTCAATTGATTCAATAAATTCCAGATTTTTTTTTACAGCTACAGATGATAATGTTTTGCCACCAAGGCTTGATCCGCCAACTCCAAGAATATATATCTTGTTATATTTTTTTAGATCATCGGCGATGTTATAGATTTTTTCAAAATTACAATTATTGATCGCATCAATTGCAGGAATTGCTCCAGCATCAATTTGTTTTTCGAGTAAATCACAAGATCTATCAATCTTAGCCCTTAAATCTTTATCGATATTAAGTTTTTTGCCAAGATATTCCTGCAAATATAGATTATTCATCACGATATTTTGTTGTTAAGTCAAAAAATGAAGCATAAATTGTCAATTATAAAGTTTAAATGTTATTGTTGGGGCAGTATTTAAATTTCTTGGGGCATATTCTTTTTTGGTCAGTATTGCAAAAAAATGGTGATAGTTTTTTGTCGAAATTATTTTTAGCATTAAGGCACATTGCGCTTAGGGATTTTATAAATAAGCCATCGGAATTTAGTGCTGGGGTTCTGAGATATTTTTTTATACCTAACTCTTCTGCCATTTCTTTATATTCTATATCAAGCTCTACCAAAGTTTCAGAGTGATCGGAAACAAAAGCGATTGGAGTTATAACAGGAATTTTCTTATCTATTGCAGCTCTTCTGAGCTCAGAATCTAGACTTGGAGAAGTCCATTTTAACGGACCAACTTTTGATTGATAGCAAACCTTATAATCAATTTTGTCAGAAATCTCTGATTTTTTGATTGATAATAAATCGGCTAAACTTTCAACAACTTTATTTGTCGTAGATTCAACTTGAAATACATAAGGATCGCCCTGTTTTATTAATTTTTCTGGTAGCCCATGAGCGGAAAATAAAAAACGTAGCTGGTCTAAATTTTTATATCTCGAGATAGTTTTTTTAATTAAAAGAGAATGAGATTTTATAAAATTTTCTTCCGTTGGATAGCAGCAAATGGTTTTGATTTGCAAATCCTGTTTAAATTTTTGCCTATTCTTATTGAAAATTTTATTAAAATCATCAATCGATGATTTGGAGGTAGAGCTTGAAAGTTGCGGATATAGGGGTAGTAGAATTATATTATCGGGATTATACTTTATAACTTTTTCAATTGTTTCAAAAGAAAATGGCTTCCAATATCTCATGGCAATAAAAGTTTTAAAATCGCCATGAAAAGATAGTTCTTTTTCTAAATTATGAGCTTGATCAATTGTTAAATCGAGCAATGGAGATTTGCCACCAATATTGCCATATATTTCCTGAGCCGTTTTATACCTTTTGCCAGATATTAGCTTGGCTAAAAGGTAACGAAATGGTTGAGGTAGGCCAATTATTGCCTTATCATTGAATAGATTAAATAAAAATGGCTTAACAGACTCAGGTTTATCGGGGCCACCAAGATTAAATAGTATAATGGCAGTTTTTTTACTGATAAAAGTCATAATTTTCTATTAATTTAAATCGGATTAATTTTAATTTTAATTCTAATTATAATATATTTATAATATTTAATCATTTTATGACAAAAAGTTTCAGTCAAGATAATATAGCTAATTTAGCCTCTTTAATTAAAAAAAATTCCAACAAAAAGGAGTCACGAGGTAATTCGGTTATTGGCATTGGTAAAGTAAAAATAGTCCCCAAGAAATTAGAGCTAACAGCTGAAGAAAGGCTGCAAAAAGTTAAAAAAGAAAAGTTTTCAGGCAAAAATGACTTGGCGCAAGGTGAGAAAACAATATTGCAAGCCGCTTTTAAAACAATATATTTTCTTTCTATATCAGTAGTATTTGCGTTTGGCGTTATAAAATTTGGTAATGCCATGATTTTAGCTTTTCAAGACCTGTTAAGCAATATAATAATCATATTAAAAACCTTATGAAAAAATAAAATAATATTTAGAAAAATTATAATTTTTAGTTTTTTATAAGGTTTTTTAAAAAGTTAGTTGCTTAGCTGAAATTGACTTTTAATTTTAATTGTAAGAATCTTTATTTTTATTAAAAATGCGTGACAAACTAAACGAAGCTAAGATGGCAAATAATAAATCGTCCCTTAAATTTGAAAATGAAAAGCTATTAGGCTTTTATCGCGATATGGTTTTAATTCGTCGTTTTGAAGAAAGAGCTGGTCAGCTTTATGGCATGGGTTTAATAGGTGGATTCTGTCATCTCTATATTGGTCAAGAGGCTGTTGCCACTGGCATGAAAGCTACTATGAAAGAAGGCGATAGGGTTATAACAACATATCGCGATCATGGGCACATGATAATGACAGGCTCTGATCCAAAAAATATTATGGCTGAACTTTTGGGGCGCAAAGACGGATCTTCTAAGGGTAAAGGTGGCTCAATGCATTTATTTGATATTAAACGAAATTTCTTTGGCGGCCATGGCATTGTTGGCGCTTCAGTGCCAATTGGAGCTGGGCTTGCTTTTGCTGATAAATATTTGGGCAATAATGCGGTAACCTATTGTTATTTTGGCGATGGAGCCGCGCATCAGGGTCAGGTTTACGAATCATATAACATGGCCAAATTATGGAATTTACCAGTTATATTCATTATTGAAAATAATAAATATGCTATGGGTACCTCTGTTATTAGATCTTCCGCTAGTAAAGAGCTGCATAAGCGAGGTTCGGGCTTTAATATACCTGGATATGAAATTAATGGCATGGATGTAATTGCTGTTATTGAAGAATCTAGGCAAATTGTTGACGATGTAAGAAGCGGCAAGGGGCCAGTCATAATTGAAATGGATACCTATCGCTATCGTGGTCACTCAATGTCTGACCCCGCAACATATCGCAGCAAAGATGAACTTAATAGTAAAAAAGAACAGGATCCAATAATTAATCTTAAAAATTATATAGCGCAGAATTCAACAATTGCGGCTGAAGAGATCAAAAAAATTGATGACGAAGTAAAGCTTCAAATCAATGAGGTTGTAGAATTTGCTAAAAACAGTCCGGAGCCTGATGAATCAGAGCTCATGACAGATATTTATCATTAATTTTAATATTATGACACTTAGAAAATTAACAGTCAGAGAAGCATTGTGTGAGGCAATGTCTGAAGAGATGCGCCAAGAGAATAGTATTTTTGTTATGGGAGAAGAGGTCGCAGAATATAACGGCGCTTATAAAGTAACGCAAGGTATGCTTGACGAATTCGGGTCCAAAAGAGTGATTGATACACCGATTACAGAGCATGGATTTGCTGGATTAGCTATAGGAGCGGCTTTTGCTGGCTTAAAGCCAATTGTTGAGTTCATGACCTTTAATTTTGCCATGCAGGCAATAGATCAAATTATAAATTCTGCTGCTAAAACTTGTTATATGTCAGGCGGCCAAGTTAAGTGCCCAATAGTTTTCCGTGGACCTAATGGAGCGGCAGCAAGAGTTGCAGCTCAGCACTCACAATGCTACGCTGCTTGGTATGGATCAATTCCAGGATTGAAAGTTATCTCTCCTTATAGCGCAGCCGATTGTAAAGGTCTGTTAAAATCCGCTATTCGTGATCCAAATCCAGTAGTTTTTTTAGAAAATGAAATTACTTACGGCCTGTCTTTTGAAGAAAATTATGATGATGATCATATAGTTGAAATTGGCAAAGCTAAAATATTAAAAGAAGGCGAAGATGTCACTATCATCGCTTTTTCTCTAGCTGTAAAATATGCCCTTGATGCCGCCGAAGAGCTGGCAAAACAAGGAATTAGTGCGGAAGTTATAGATCTAAGAACAATTAGACCAATCGATCGTCAAACTATTGTTGATTCAGTCATAAAGACTTCGCGTTGCGTTACTGTGGAAGAAGGCTTTCCTTTTGCTTCAATTGGCAGTGAAATTGCTTCAATTTTAATGGAGGAGGCTTTTGATTATCTTGACGCTCCTGTTAAAAAACTAGCCTCAGTTGATGCTCCTTTGCCATATGCAGTTAATCTAGAGAAGATTGCCTTGCCAAAGGTTAATGATATTGTGAAGTCAGTTAAAGAGCTTTTTTAAAAAAAGATCTAATGAATCCTATCTATAATTTTATTAAAAAAAATAGCATCGGTAAGATTGGTTTCGTATCAGCATTTATAGCAATTTTTTTAACTTGCTATTTTCTTATTTTTGCAATTTACGGTGATAAAGGATTGAAAGATTTGCTTGAGTTGCAAAAAGAGATAGAAGAAAAGCGTGGGGAAGAAAAGTCGCTATCGTTGATTAGAAAGGCAAAAGAAGAGAGGGTTAATAAAATGCAGCCCGATTCTTTAGATCTTGATTTACTAGATGAACAAGCTAGAAAAAGCCTAGGATATGCTGATTCCCAAGAGGTTATAATATATGACAAAAAATCCAGCAAAAACCCTAAAATCAATCAAAACTAATTTAGTTGGCGGTGCAGTTTTCAGCAGAATTTCCTGACATTTTGCGCTCCAATATTTTGGCTTCGCAACTCATATCTAAAACAGTCAAGCTAAAGAAGCGGGGCAAGGAATATAGCGGCTTATGTCCATTTCACAATGAAAAAACTCCCTCTTTTACAGTCAATGATCAAAAGGGATTTTATCACTGCTTTGGTTGTGGCGCTCACGGCGACATCATAACCTATATGATGAATAAATATGGTCTTGATTTTAAGGAGGCTGTTTTAAACCTTGCCAATGATTTTTCAATTGAAATACCGCAAGTTAAATCTCAAGTATATCAGAATCAGCCAAAGACAGATTTACAATATGAGATCTTGAAAGAAATTTGTCAGTTTTTTTGCAACAATCTATATCTTGAATCATCAGCGGATATTAGATCCTATTTAAAAAGTCGTGGTATTAATGGCAAAATTGCCAAAAAATTTCTCTTAGGTTTTGCTCCTAATTCTTATAGCGATTTAATAAATTTTCTTAAAAGCAAACAATATTTAGATGAAGATTTATTAAAAACCGGCGTTATCTCAAAAAATGATCGCGATAATCTCTACGATAAACTAAGAAATCGTATTGTTTTTCCTATTTTAGACAAAAAAAAGCGAGTAATTGCTTTTGGCGGTCGAGTTATTGACGACGCAATGCCTAAATATCTTAACTCAGCTGAAACTGATCTTTTTAAGAAAAGGCAAACCTTGTATAATTTTTCCTTAGCAAGAAATGCAATTTTTAAAGAATCTTGCGCTATTATTGTTGAAGGATATATGGATGTTATTAAGCTTAGTAGTAATGGCATTGAAAATGTTGTAGCCGGATTAGGAACAGCATTAAGCGACAGTCATCTAACTCAGCTATTTTCTATTACTGACAAAATAATAATGTGTTTAGATGGTGATAATGCTGGAATCCTAGCAGCAAAAAGAGCTTGTGAGGTAGCTTTATCATTAATTTCGAGTAGCAAGAATATTCATTTTGCTTTCTTGCCCGACGGCTTAGATCCCGATGATTTTGTAACAAAATATGGAGCTAGCGCCTTTCGAAAGGTGATAAATAATTCAACGCCAATGTCTCAAGCAATGATAGATTTTGCCATTAGCGATTTACAAATAGACAAAGCAAAGCAAATTTCGCCAGAAGATAAAGCAAGGCTGGAAAGTTATCTTAATAAGAAAGCGGGCATTATCAAAGATGATTTAAGTAGAAAATATCTTATACAGCACTTTAGGGACTTTATCTATAAGTTGGGAAGGGGCGGATATCAAAAAATATCTTTAATTCAAAAGAGTGCTACTAATATTAAAATTGATAAAATAAATAAAAATTCTGCTGACATTGCGGCTAAAGATATTATATGTTATCTTATCAAAGAGAAAAGTTTGATTGATTATCGAGATAAAGATTTTGATATTAGAGAGCTAAGCTTTGTAAATGACAACATAACTGCCATTAAAGAGCACATTATTGAAATAATTGATTTGCAAAAAGATGTTGATGAAAATAAAATCATCGAAGGTCTTGAAAAGCTCAATTATCAAGATGACTTATTGGATATTAAAAATACTTTAGCTAAATTAGATCTTGATAATCTTTATTTAGAAAGGTTTAGAATATTGCTACTGCAAGAGCTGTTAATAAAAATTAACCACCAATATAAGGATTGTTCAAGTGGAGTCGATGATATTGCAACTGACGGTAGTGCAATTTCAAGTCAAAAAATTAACAAAATTTTTGACTATATAAAATCTGTTGAGCAAGAAATTGCTGATTTAGTACAGGAAATAAATTAAAAATATTACTTAAAATGCCTAAGGATAGTAAAAAAAACACCAAAGAATCATCTAAAAAATCCGCTAAAGCTAGTGTAGCAACCAAAAAAAGAAAGCCTTCTGGCGTTACTAAAAGTGATATCGTTAATGAAAAGCTTTATCTTATACAGGGCGTTAGGTCGGCCTTGCAAAGAAAGTCTGAGGATGTAGCGAATTTTCCACAAGACATTGCTGATAGCTTAAAAAAATTATTATCGCTTGGCAAGGTTCAAGGATATTTAACGCATGAGCAAATAAATGATAATATTGAAACAGAAATTACGCCAAGTAAGCTTGATCAAATTCTGGATACTATATCAGAATTTAAGATTAAGATTATTGAAAAAGATGAAGATATCGACAAGATTTTAGAAGAAGATCTGCAGGCTAAGGACGAAGAAAAGAGTCAAAAAAGAAGCGAGGACTCTGTAAAAACCTACCTAAAATCTATGAGCGTAGTTAAGCTTCTAAGTCGCGATGACGAGGTGGCGATTGCCATGAGGATTGAGGAGGGAAGAAGTCAAACAATTGAACAGCTATATAAAAGCCCTATAATTTTACGTCATTTTATCGAGTGGTATAATGGCTTATCAAACGGCACCATATTGCTTCGTGACATTATTAGGATTGATGAAACCTATAATTCTGAACTTGAGGAATTAATGCGCGGAGAAGAATCATCGACCGACGGCGAAGATGGTAGCTCTGGCAGCGGTGATGATTTTTCTGAATTTTTTTCAGACCAAGAGTCTGAGTCATCTGAATCAAATGAAGATGATTCATTATTTGATGATGAGGAGCTAGAAGAGATCGATGAGAGCGTAGTTTCTTTTGTATCTATGGAGAGAATCTTGATGCCAAAAATGCTTGATTTGTTCCAAAGAATTGCCCAACTTTGCCAAAAAACACTTGATAAATCAGAAAATAAAACCCCAAACCAAATCAAGGAAGATGATGAGATTAATGATCTTAAAATACAGTTTCTTGAACTAGTGTCTGAAGTGAGTTTTAATGACACATTGATTAAGGCCTTGGTTGATCAGCTTTATAGCTCTCAGCAAAAATTAGTGGAAACCGAAGTTGGTCTTTTAAAACTAGCGCAGACATACAATATTACCAAAAGTGACTTTCTAAAAAACTATATCGGTGTTGAAGATGGTGAGGAGTGGTTAAAAAATATAAAAAAAATTAAAAATGATAAGTGGCAAAAATTTATCAGCGCGCAGGAAGAGGATATAAAATCTTTTAATATTAAGATTGCCAAATTTACCAAAATAATGGGCCTTAATATTGTTGATTTTAAAAAGCTAATTACCAAGGTGCACAAAAGCCAAGAAGATGAAGCTAAGGCTAAAAAAGAAATGATCGAAGCTAATCTAAGGCTAGTTGTCTCTATTGCTAAAAAATATACCAACCGAGGTTTGCAATTCCTAGATTTAATTCAAGAGGGTAATATAGGCCTAATGCGCGCTGTCGATAAGTTTGAGTATCGTCGTGGTTATAAATTTTCTACTTACGCCACTTGGTGGATTAGGCAGGCAATTACTCGTGCTATTGCCGATCAATCTCGCACCATCAGGATTCCTATTCACATGGTAGAAACTATTAATAAAATAGTTAAAACATCGCGTCAGCTAACTCAAGAGCTTGGTAGAACACCAGATGCACAAGAAATTGCCGACAAGCTTCTAATGCCGGTTGAGAAGGTAAGAAAAGTTTTAAGGACCTCCAAGGATCCCGTTAGTCTTGAATCGCCAATATCTGGTGATGATGAAGAGAGTATATTGGGCGATTTTATTGAAGATAAAACCGCAGTGCAGCCTTATGATGCAACATCCTATTCAAAATTAAAAGAGCTGGCAACGCAAATGCTTTCATCTTTAACTCCAAGAGAAGAAAGAGTTCTAAGGATGAGATTTGGCATCGGCATGGTTACTGATCACACTTTAGAAGAGGTTGGTAAACAATTTTCTGTAACTCGTGAAAGAATTCGTCAAATAGAAGCCAAAGCTCTTAAAAAGTTACAACATCCAAAAAGAGCAAAGCTACTTAAGAGCTTTCTGCAGGATTTTTAGCAAAAAAGTAGCTAATACCAAAAGCCATCTTTAGAGGTGGGATTTGGTATTAGGCACATTTAATTATAAGCTACTTTTAAGCATCCAGGCATTTTTTTGATGAATTTCGATGCGATCAATTGCCATTCCCGCAGTTACTTCGTCGCCAACATCTTGGGATTGCTTTAGTACATTATTAAAAGTTTTAACAATGGCATCTTGGTCTTGAGCTAATTCCTTGATCATGGAAGTTGAGTCTAGATCTTCATTACCTTCTTTAAGATTGGTTAGCTCAATATATTTAGCATATGCACCAGGAGCTTTTTCTCCTAACGCTCTGATTCTTTCAGCTATCAAATCAACTGCTTGAAATAAATCATTATATTGCCCTTCAAACATCAAGTGAAATGATTGGAAATTTGGCCCAGTTACATTCCAGTGATAATTTTGAGTTTTTAAATAAAGTACATAGCTATCAGCTAGTGCTATTTTTAAAGAATTTGATACATTTTGATTAGTCATTTTCTTTTTAATTTAGTTAATAATATAAAATTTTATTGGTCGGCCCGTCAGTTAGTTGATGAATGGATCAATGCATTAACCTAAAAACGGCACTAGCCTCCCATCCAGTAATCTAATTTCCCAAAATA
>ENA-UOXV01002052-UOXV01002052.1-marine-metagenome-genome-assembly--contig:-NODE-2052-length-26871-cov-11.985643_pt1 | contig 26871 bp, 23 predicted proteins | sample MGYA00238165_ERZ766961 | MGnify/ENA primary metagenome ERZ766961 (study PRJEB28924, sample SAMN03173240) | marine metagenome | biome: Marine; feature: Water; material: Subsurface seawater | place: North... | reverse complement strand
ATGTTTTTCATAACCCTGCTACTTTAGGGTATAAAGCAGCTCAATTAGATAGTGAAGCCACAGTTAATAATCTGCCATTAGAAGAATCGGGTGAGTTAGTTAATGCATTTCAAGATATAAACACCACGGATAGTGATAGCCTAGATAATGAGTTTTCAGAATTTGAAAGTGCTGATGAAGGTGGTCCTGATTCCCTTTCAATAAAAATAGAAGATATCATTGCATCCGCGGACTCATTGCTAGCGGATTCATTAATCTCTGAATCTAATTTTAGTATGAGTCTTTTTAACGTGTCCTTTGGTTTGGGGAGTGGTTCAATTACACCGAATTGGATTAGTAATCAATTATTTGGTGGAAAAGATTTAAGGAATGCACAAGAAAGAAAAGACTTTTTAAAAGGTATCTCTAATGATATTAATATTCAAGTTCCTGTTTTCTCTAGTCTCCCATTAATAAATTTTAGTTTTGGATCAAATGTGGTAAGCCTTGGACAAGTAGTTAGCTATACTTCTGTAAACATTCCAAGCGGGCTTGCTCAAGTTCCATTTATAGGATTAGAAAAAGGAAAAGAATTAAATATTAGCTCTTTAGAAATGGAGCACATTACTTACTTGCCGATATCTTATTCAAAAGGGTTTATACTTAAACCAGGTATTATTCCATTTGGGCAGAAAAGTTATGCTGGCTTAAGATCTAACCTGCTTATTGGCCTTGCGGAAGTACATACAGCAAGCGTTAATGGAAAAATCCAAGGAACCGATGCCAATACTCTAATTGATGCTGATATAGAATTAGGTGCATCGCTTCCAGTTTCCATAGATGATTCTATTCCAAAAGGTTCTTTTCCAATTGGGATTGGTTTTGATCTAGGTATTATAACAGAAATTGATGAGAAACTAACTATTGGTGCTAGCATCGATAATATTTTTGCTTCATTTAAGTGGAGTGGTGCAACCGTATATACAGCTAGTGTATTAGGAGAGCTTACACCGGAAGATATAGCGGAAGCAGATTCTATAACAAATCTTTTAAATCAATCTGAAGTAAAAGAGAGTTCTAGCTATAAAACAAGTTTACCAACTTCTATAAATATTAGCGGTACCTATAAAGCGGTAGAATGGGTGACCTTAGATGCAAATATTCGAATTGATTTTGGGAAAAGTTATTGGGCCAGCAGTACGCCACTCATATCTTTAGGATCAGAATTTTATCCTAACTCTAAATCTCCATTCTATTTTGGAGTATCATTTGGAGGCGAAAATAGTTTTGGATGGGGGACTGGAATGAGCCTTAAAATGGGCTCAGTAATTTTCGATATCAGTGGAGGTCAGTTAGGTGGAATATTTAATAACGCGACCGGCATGCAACTTGGATTTGGATTAAGGATACAAAAATAATTATTTATTTTGCAGCGTAAGCTTTTGCCCATTTTGACTCTGGAGCAAGAGTAATCAGTTCTTGTTCTTTAGCTCTAGCGGTTTTCTCATCACCTAGCTTCCGATATATTTGAATCATATAATGCCTAACTTCAGGAATTTTAGCATGGTCCTTATTTTTTTTCTCTAACCTGCTAAGTGTTTTCATAAGTTTTCCTAAAGCCGACTGCAGTTCCATTTTATTAGGGCCTTTCATGGATTTTCTATAATAAAGATGATGTAGAGCTTCATCCTCAGCTTCAGCTCCGCGAACACCAGCCACAGTTATTACTTGTTCAACTTCCCCTTCAACTTCATTTATTTCTTCGATTTCTTCCCAAACGGTAGTGTCCCAAAGATCATCCATGTTGATGTCTTCTTCGTCTTCTTGAGCAGTTACTAGAGAAAAGAATAATATAGGTAATATATAATAGAACTTTTTCATTATTTAAATATTACGACATTGTGCACTATGAATCAAATTTTTTGTATTTAGATGGTTTTTCGCCCATACTTTCTATAAAGCTCACTTGCCCCACCAATTCTGGACTCTTCAGTTTGACTTCTTCAAAAAGTTGGAAAGCGCTATCGTAGCTTCGGATGCGGTATAAGGCTACAGCTAGATTGATTTTGTATTCATCATTTTCCGGATCTTTGTCCATCGCTTTTCTAAAATAATCTACTGCCATTGCATTATTTCCAATTTGCGCAAAGGTAATTCCAACGGCATTATCACTCTTTGCTCTGCGAGCTCTATATGAAGCACGTTGGACAGCTTCTGGCTCAAGCTTAGGAGCGGAGTCTTTTAGTTCATTTAATCCTTTTGAAGATTCTGCATCAAGATCCGCCTCCAGATCCGCAGATAGACTAATTGTATTTGAGCTGGCCATTGGTCCCATTGATGCTTTTGCTGCGCCAAGAATATCCTCTAGTTTACCTGAAAAGGAAGGAGCAATCTGAACAACCTCATCATAGGTCTGTTTTGCTAATCCTTTATTTCCTAGCATGAACTGTGAAATTGCAATATTTAACATAAAGCCAGGATGGTTTGATTGTTGCTCTAAGGCTTTATTATAAAATTCGATAGATTTCTCATATTCTTCCTGCTTCGTATAGCAAACACCTAAGGTATTTAATGCATCAGGGAAATTTGGTGTGATGTTCATTGCCGTATTTAGATTGTCAATTGCGCTCTGGTATCTTCCAAACTCCATATAAAGAACAGCAACATCATAATAATCATCAGCCGTTTCTAATTTGCCTTCAATACCTTTTGCCACTACTTGATCAAGCCACTTTATGTATTGTCTAATATCTTCTTCAAGAAGCTCACTAACCCCTGTTGGGTCAGGTATATAAACTTCCTCAGGAGCAATGGAGCCAGGCAAATATTTTGCCATGGCTTTTGTCATGTTTATTTCATTTACAAATTGATCTGCTTTCATTTGAGAATATTTTAGTGCTCCTTGTTTCCAGGCACTAAAAAATGGTTTGCCGACCAAGGTAGCTTCAACAGGAATCCATACCTTATCATCAAATACCGCAACTTCATTTCTATCTAAAAATAATCGATCAACATCATCTGGGTCGACGCCACTATCAAACATTAAAAAAACATGACCTTCCCCAGGTTTAAAGACATCAAGCCACATAGTTTCAATACCAATATTATTTAATAAAGTACTATATAGAGTAGCAAGGTCATCACAATCACCAATTTTATCGTCTAAAAGTTCCCAGGGGTATTTAACAGTATCAAAAGCTGATTTATCATCAGATATTTGAAGGAAGGGAGTAGAAGGGTCGACATTATAAACTAAGCCAAATGTTCCCAAAGCATCATACAAAATGATAGCTCTTCCTAAATTCGTTTTTCCAAAATATTTTTTTAGGACTTCAGAATATGCTTGAATATTTGTTCTAGCAAATTTATCTACGACAACATCTTGGGTTGTAAAATAGGAAGCAATCATTTCAGGATCACTCCAAGTTAATTTTCCTTTTCCAAGAACATAGGATGATTCTAATTTTTTCTGAGCAAGTTTTTCTTCGCCGTCTTGTTTGTAAGTGACTTTTATATCAGGCTGAACAAGATTATCAAATGAAGCTTTTGCTGATGTTAAAACGTCTGAAGAAAAAGAGACACCCAGATTATACGTTTCATCAGATTTTGGCGGAAGAGTAATTGATTCAGTATGTGGGTTCTCCATCATCGTAGGGATGAAAAACGAAATATCAACAGGGAGTTCAGCATCTGAAATGTTTTTGATATTTGTTTTCACAAAAGGAGTTCCTTCATAATATCTATGTAAAGATCTAAATATAGGATTATGATTTATTTTTGCTGAATTGATACTGACAACAGCTGGACTCAACTGTAATGATAATGAATATCTGTATGTTGGTTCTAAATAAGGATGTGATTCGTATCCGTATTCAAAAACGATACTTTTAAATTTTAAGGTAATACCCGCAGAAGGGATTAATAGTTTTTCTTCTCCATTAAGATCTTGTTGAAAACCCGCTCTGAATCCAATTCGATTTTTTACAAAATATTCTCCACCAACATGAGCCCTGTCATTATCTATATCCATCGCAAGCGTTAAACCATCTATTGGGAAATAGGCGATACCAAGTTTAAATGCTTGCCCTAAGAGTTGTTCATCTACTTTATTTTGTTTGTAGGTAACATCTGTGCCACCAAGATCATAAACACCGAGACCAAATCGCAATTTTTTGTGTGGAGAAACTAGAAGTCCCAAATCATATCCAATTCCAGTTGACTTTCCGTATGACGTTCCATCAAGACCCATATCTCTGGATATATATTTAAATGTTCCACCAATTGAAACAAGTTTAAACGGTTGATATCCTATGGAGAAGTTTAATTTATTTTCACTATAGTTAAGCTCTTGATCATCATAACCAACATTAGACCAATCAAACCCTACGGCAACACGGTCACCAAATGGCCAAACGATACCGGTATATGAATGTGTAATATCCATAGCATAAAGGTCAGCATAGCTTGATGTAAATTCTTTTCTTCGCAAGCGAGGAAGTCCCGCAGGGTTCCAGGTAATTGTATTACCATCATCAGCTACAGCGATGAAAGCACCACCCATTCCTAGTGGCCGCGTTCCAACGAATATTTGTTCTTGGGATAAGAGCGCTGAAGAAATAACAAAAAAAGTAAAAATTAATTTTTTCATCGATTCAGGACCCCGACAGTAGTTCTGAATATCGATTCAGAAGATTCAAGAGTCACAATATATAAACCGCTAGGTACCACGCTACCATCAAAGTCTTTACCGTCCCAGATAATCACGTTGCTTCCAGGCCCTAATTTCTGTTCAGGCTTTAATGTCCTCTTTATTTTTCCAGAAACATTGAATATTCTTGCAGTTACATTATCTGAACTAGGTAGATCAAATAAAATATTTGTATGTGGAAACTCAAATACAGAGCCCGCAGGAGAGAATATCCTTGGTTGACATATTATCTTATCCGTTTTTAGTGAATCAACACTGATTGTACTATCAGATTTGAACGCTGCAAAAACGCCTAACTGTGATAATTGCGATTGTAAGTATGGAGTTCCATTTACACTTATGATTGACCCGCCTATAGTTGTTTTTTCTCCAGTTATTGTATTTAACCTTCCAATATGTAAGTTTTGATTTTGTTGACTGCCGTCTATTTCATTAGCAGGAACTGCTATTCTTATTATAGTTGGTTTTTTTAATTCTAAATCAGAGGGTGATATTGTATAAAAATTTGATATAAGATTTGTGTCGATGGCTGCTATTTCAATTAATGGATTTATTGAAATAGAAACATCTTCATTCACAGCATTTTGAGGAAATAAAATTGAAACATTCCCGTCTGAGCTTACAACACTTCCTCCTGCCTGTGATATGATTTTTTGAGGAGTTTTAAAGTATACAGAATGCTTCATGATATTTCCACGCATATCTTTCGCATTTGAGATATGTAATTTTATTGATTTTCCAATATAATTATCTGGAAGGCTAAGGAGCCCGGTCCATACAGTGGCACTATAACTTTGTTTAACCACAACTAAAGTATCGCTTATCTGGTCACCATCAATATCATTCATATCTGGATGTACGGCATAGATAAATGGTTCAGCTTCTGAAGAATTATTCATTTCAAATTCTTCTTTAAAATTGACGATAATAATTATTTGACCACCAACACCATAATTAACTTGAATTGTATCAACTTCTGGAGGGGTTTGGTCAATATAGTAATAATCCCAATTAGACCATTCTGAGGAACCTAAACTGTGGTCAATAGACCTCACTCTCCATTGATACCTGCCTTCTGGTAAGCTATTTATTACATGGTTTGTCCCTGATCTAGAACCCATTCTCCCCGTTCCATATTTTCCTGAGATTATTGAATGAGTATTTCCTGCAAGGCTATAATTTTGGTCTTCGCCCATTTGCAATTGATATTTCAAAGCGATATCAGAAGTTCTTCCTGATCCACTTTGATTATCAGTATCGATACCACCCTGCCAACTGATGTAAACAGAATCTATATTTACGTCACTTAAAAGCATTATTGGTTTTGTGGGTTTATTGTTAGGGTTTGTAAAGCCTTCTAAATTTTCATAGACTCTAGTAATAAGCTCTTTTTCTTCTGTCTCTCCAGTTACTAATAAGTCGAGATCTCCATCATTATCATAGTCACCCCATTGGGTAGAAGAGAGGCCGACGCTGTCTAGCATATATAATGAAGAGTCTAATATAAATTGGCCATTTTCATTTTGTTGATAAATGTTTGTTATAGGATTGATATACTCTGTTTGCCCTAAGTCAGTAATTAATGTTCCGGTATACCCACTGCTTACTAAGTCAAGATCGCCATCATTGTCATAGTCACCCCAGTCTAAGCTTGAATAGGTTGCTCCTTCGAGCTCTTGTTGAAGCGTGAATCTTGTTCCATTCTCGTTAGTATAAATGTTTGTATGCATATTTGAACCATCAAGGTGTGCGACGGCGATATCATCAAAGCTATCATTATTATAATCTCCTACAGAAATAGCATGCAATGTAGAGGGAATTGAAAATGGTTGTTCTGATGATAGCGTTAAATTTCCTGTGCTATCATTAATATACATGTGCGAAATGCCGTCAGAGCCTAGCCGTCCCAAAGCCAACAAGTCTAAATGATTGTCACGATTTATATCAATCCACACAACTGCGGAGGGGAATAAGGGCACCAAATCAGTTTGTGTTGTATCAATTGATAATAGTCCATTTGAATTGTTAAATACGTTTAGATAATTAGTATTGTCAAAAATACTTATACCTCCACTAACTAAATCGAGGTCTCCATCATTATCATAGTCACCCCAATCGTGGTTGTATTGACCGCCCCAATACCCGCTGGAAGCAGATAGCTGATTCTCTTGCTCATCTAACACGAAGTTTCCGTTTTCATATTTATATAGCAGAAGAGCTGTAAATGTTGAAAAGTTTATTGTGGCAATCCCTGTCATGGAGATATCCAAAAACCCATCATTGTTATAATCAACAAAGCTTAGGTGACCGCCATAGACATTTGCCATGCGAGGCTGGAGGTTATCAACATTTAAAATTCCATCATCATTTAAATATATTTGTGTTTTACTCGACCCTGTATAAAGGTTCCCTGTTATGGCTAAATCTAAAAGTTCATCATCATTAATATCGCTCCACCTAGAAATACCATAAGAGTAACCAGGAATAGATTGAAAGGATTTTACTAATCGAGGTATGAATAGTTCTTTTTCTTCAGACCAATCAGAAATAACACCTGATGGATCAATAGTTTGAACCTTCCAATTGTAATTACCCCATGGGATATTGGTAAACTCCCTTATGAGTCTAGTCCCGACGTTAGAATTATTATAAGCAACAATCTCTGGAATTAGTGCCTTGGTTTCATTTCCATCTAATACTCTTGCGATCGAAAGGTTATAGTGGAGAGTCTGGGCAGGTGCGATGTCATCACTGCCAGCACCCCAATTAAAAATAGCTCTATTACTAATTGCGAATGACTCTAAAATTGTTGGGGGTGTTGGCTTATTATTTGAACCAACCGAAACATTTAACAGAACCGATACAAAAGAGCTATCACTATCTCCAACCTCAGTAGTTCCAGAAGCAATAATATCCGGTTTTTTATCTTGGTTAACATCAACAAAGGAGATAGTTCGAGCACCTTCAATTGTTTGAATATCATTGAATTCAAGTTCACCATTACCACTATTTAAAAATATTTTTCCTTCTAATGCCCAAACACTATCTCTAGGGTTAAGCAAAAGCACCGTAGTATCTGCTTCTAAAACATCGCCTTGTTCACTCATTTGAAGTGTGTCAATTAGATATATACTATCATAATTAATACTATGTTGAACAGCTCCACTTATCGCAATATCTTTAAATCCATCCATGTTAATATCGATTGCTTTAATAGAACCAAATATGGTTCCAAAATTAATTTGTTCATCAGCTAGTCTAAAGTTTCCTGTGGGTTCATTAATATATATCAATGTCTTTAATGAAGAATCTATAGGACTATAACCAGAAATAATTAAATCTGAATCTGTGTCATTGTCTAAATCTGAAAAACAAATTGCTGTTCCTTTTAATGCTGCAATTTCTTGATTTGTATCTTCGCCTAATCTTCCTAGGGGGTCATTTAGGTATAATTTAGTTACGCCAGATTCAACAGTAAGTTGTTGCCCACTTGTAAGCAGATCAAGATCTCCATCTAAATCAATATCTTCCCAAGCAAGTGCCCCATTACGTAGGTCAGGCATTACAATCGAATTATCAAACGCCCAATTTGTATTCCCTTCAAAATCTATTTGATTAAGAAGAAGCTTATTTGTTATTGTTGTTCTTCCATTTTTTAATCCCATCCAAAAAAGATCAAGATCTCCATCATTATCAACATCGCCCCATTGCAAAGAGCTCTCGCCTAAACTTTCACTAAAGTCACCAGGCATATAATTATTTGTAGATAGGTTACCACCTAAGTTTCGTGTCAAAAGCATAAACTCAGCGCCATGGATTAATACATCAATTAGTCCATCTCTATCATAATCGCCAAGTGATAATCCACCATCCCCGCCTATATATTTTGATGAATGGTTTTCAGGGATGTAAGTAAAATAATTACTAAGTAGGTTCATCTGAAGTGTGTCGATTACACCTGTAGATGAAATACTGTAGGTATTTAAAAATAACCCTTCTTGATTTCCAATTTTATTATAACCAGAAAGTATAATGTCATTAACACCATCATTATTTAAATCTGCAATACCAATATCTGAGGATATTATATTTTGTAATATGGAGCTACGGTCAGCATCTATCTCGAATACCTCTTCACTAAAAACTGCTCTTTGAACGAGAAGGATTAAAAAAGATATTTTAAAGAAAAAATTTCTATTTAGGAACATAGACCTATTTAGAGGTTTGAGTCCAGACACCGTCCCAATCATCTCCAGGGGGATTCGCTTTAAAATTCTGACAGCGAGGAATATATATTCTGCTAGGATTCGTTTTTCTTCCTGGAAACATTTCTTCTAATTCATCAGCTGTTTTAAACGCTTCAATTGCTTTGTCCCAATCTTGTTTGAAATAATTTTCTAAGCCCTCATGAAATATTGGAAGAATTTTTTTGTATGGTTCTGGTTCTTGTCCTTTTTCAGAGATTAATTCAAAGACCTTTACGGGTTCTGTTTTACCCATGACCCTTACGAAATCAAGGGCTCGAACAACCACTTGATCTTTTACTGCTTCATAGGTACTGTCAGATAGCTGTATATAAACTCCATATTGCTTTGCTGAGCTTTCAAGCCTTGCAGCAAGATTTACAGTATCACCCATCATTGTATAATTCATTCTTGATTCAGAACCCATATTTCCAGTCACCATTTTGCCTGTATTTATACCTATCCGATTTTGCATATGATGAACTATTTCTGGCCAACGGTCACCTTCTTCTTGCCATTGCTGTCTTAATACAGCTAAGCGTTCTTGCATTTTTATTGCAGTCCTGCAAGCCATCAGTTCATGGTTTTTTAAATCAAGTGGAGCGCCATAAAAGGCTACGATAGCGTCCCCAATATATTTATCTAATGTTCCGTTATTCTCCATTAGGATGTCAGTCATTTCTGTTAGGTAATCATTTAATAAACTGACTAAGTCACTTGCAGAAAGTTTTTCAGAAAAGGCCGAGAAACTTTGAATATCGGTAAAGAATGCGGTGTGATAACCTTCTTCTCCACCGAGTTCAGGCTCTTTCCCACTTTCATACATTTCATCAATTAGCTCAGGAGATATATATGTTCCAAATGAGGATTTTAAGAATTGTTTATTTTTTTCTTCTTGGATATAGTTGTAGACCGTTATTCCTAGATAACCAAGTCCTATGGTCGCAATTGGAGCAAATAAATCTAACCATAAGTAATAATTTGAAAATGCCCAAAAAGCTGATGCAGTATATGTTATTATAAGTCCTAAAACAGCGATTCCACCAATTGCAGGGCTAAGTCTTTGAATTCCAAATGCTAATAACGCCGCTAAAAACAATAGGATTATTGAAACAATAATCTTTGAAGTCCTGGTAATAAAAATATCAGATAAGATTGTATTTAAAGCGTTTGCGTGAAGTCCAACCATAGGATAACTACCATTAAATGGTTGTGAACCAAGATCTGATGTACCAGCAGCTGTTAAACCATACAATAATTTTTTCTTATAAAATTCAAAAGGTACAATTCTACGAGCTGTATTTTTTTTAATATTCCCAACTGTGATTCTGTCCTTGTTTTGGAAAAAATATAGAGGTCTTTGTTGATCAGTAATACTGTGCTTGTTCAGATTTTGAACGATTAAAAAATTTCTTTCAAGCTGGGATATTTCTACAAGGGATTTTTTTAAGGTCTTTTTATAATTTTTATCTTTAGTTGTCTTCGATAAAGAGCTGACATCTTTTTTAAGTTTGTCAAAGCTACTTATGCTGTATCCTTTAATAGGTGCTTCAAATACGATTTTTTTTGATGTTAAAAGATCATTGAGACTGATATTTGAATCTGATAATAGTTCTTTGGAAATGATATTTGCATTCTTTATTTCATTATACATTTTTATCATTTGAGGTTTCGCTTTTCGGCCCATGCTTTCAAAAAACTGTTCACCCGTATTTAAATTATTTGTCTTTTGTATGTATGATTCCATTTGACCAGCCATTGCTAGCTGTTTCACTGCCTTAATCACATCTTTTTTACTCGCAAATTTTGCTTTAAATGCTGCACGCATTAGAGCTTTTAAATTTTTTGCCCCTTGAAGAGTTGAATCAGAGAAGGCTATTTTCTTCACATTAGCCATTACAAAATTATCATACTCAGTTTCTCTGAATTTTTTTAAAACCCAATAAGGGTAGTGCGTAAAATCAAAGTTTCCATTTTCATCTTCCCATTGACCAGCCCAGTTAACTTGCATTAGACCTCGTTTATCAATAGGAATTTCGATAGCATCTCGGCCGTGTTCATCCTGATAAGGTAGGGGGATGGATAAATGTTTTCCTGGAATGATTTCAACATCATTAAAATTGACATTATAATGATCGAGCGCTAAAGCTAATCCAGCATTAGGAAATAGTCCATCTTCATATTTACCAAATAAGGGATATTTTCTACTTACTCCGTCATCTTCAGCAACAGTTTGAAAAAAGTAAGTGCCTTTGCTTGATTTTATTAGTTCATCAACAGGAGGGTCAATATCATAAAAATCATTTACTGTTTTATATTCGTTTGGAGAAATTTGTCGATAGAATTTTCTTTCTTTTAAAATTTGTAAGCGTTTTTCTTTATCGTTTGTTCGCTTTTTGATGGACATTTTCTTTGAAGGTTGAGGGAAAAAAGTGTATCCAAAATAAATATTACCAGCATCTTCAGCGGCATTTGCTACCTCAATATCAGGATCAGGGAAAAGGTTTTTAACTTCTTTTAGAGTTAGTACACTATCATTTATTGTTGAAATATCTTCAAATTCCAACTTTCTTTCTTGTCTTTCAATAAAAAAAATATCAAAAGCTAAGGCATCCATTCCATGCTCTTTTGCAGCTAAAATTGAAGGAATATGTTTCTCTCTACTCCATGGCCACCTTCCAGTTACTTGTAAACTCTTCGCATCCATGTCCAAAGTTGCAATATCACTTCTAGTCTCAATTTTCCCTCTATTTAAAAACCTTAGGTCTAGAAGTTTGTTTTCAAGCCCTTCGCCAAGCCCAAATAGAGTTAAAAGAATGAAAACAACAGCAACGCTAAAAGAAATAATAATATATGGATAATCTTTTTGCATAATGATTCTATCTAATCGTAAATAGTTGGAGTGATGAACATAAGCAACTCGCGTTGCTCTTTCTGAACAGAAGTAGTTTTAAAAAAATAACCTACAATAGGTATAGCACTAAGAATCGGAACATATTTTTTATTCCTAATAATATTATCGGCAATGAGTCCACCAATTATAACAGTTTCTCCGTTAAAGACTGAAACTTGTGTAGTTACGGTTCTCTTTGTTGAACGCGGCTTATCCGTAGAAATTTCTGCGGCCGAAAGTAAAGCTTCTACGGTTGCATCTACTAAAAGGGTAATTATGTTATTTTCATTGATTCTTGGAGTTACTTGTAATTTTATACCAATATCTTTTTCTTGGACTGTTGTTGTATTCCCATAGAGTGATAAACCTTGGACACCACCTACAGCATTTCCTTGATTGTTTCCCCCGCTATTGTTTCCACCAGAGTTTAGCCCTTCGATGTAGACAGTTGTAGAAACTTCCGTTGTGGCTTGATGATTATCAAGTGTCGTTACTTGAGGACTTGATAATAATTTGCTTCGTCCTCTAGCTTGCATGATCTTCAGAGCGGAAGCAAACTGGGTTGGATTAAGCGTTGCAATGGTAATATTGCTAAGGTTTATTGGGAAATTAACTGTATCATCAGGGCTACCACCTAATTGTATCGGGCTATTAGTCCAATCAACGCCGTAAGCTTTAGAGGTATCCATTTGTGTTTCAATAAATTTGACAGCAATGTTTATATTTTTTATAGGCTTATCCAACTGTTTAACCATGCTCAAAACCCTTGGGATGTTCTCTTGAACATCGGATACAATTGCCATATTAGGAGGACCTGTTTGGCCCGCCATCGAGGCAACGGGGAGGAAGGATTGGACCGTTCCTCTTGATGTTAAAATAGTTGAAAGTGGCGCCTGGAGGTCATTTGAATTGATATATTTAAGTCTAATGACGACAGATTCTAGTTCACCAATTAACTGAGTATCCAAGTCTTTAACAATTATGATATTATCTTGAACAAAATAGCTGTAGTTATTTGGCTTTAAAATAGCATCTAAGGCTGCTTTTACAGTAACGTTTTCCAAGTTTGCGGTGATGGTATCTTGAATATTGGGACTGATAACAATATTTAATCCCGTAAGTTCACCAATCATAGTTAAAACATTCCTAATGTCTGACTCTTTTAGATTGATAGACATTTTATCCATTAATTTATAGCGTTCATTTTCCTGATCACTCTGCGTAATCCTTGAATAAGCGGGGTCGTCCCATTGAGACATCGCCAAAGCTTGCATAATAATTAGAATAAGTAAATATTTATTTCTTATCATTTAGTTTCCAACATTTCTAGTAACAGTTGTACTACCATTTCGAAAAGTAATTTGATCATTTTCAATTCTATCAATTAGTATTTCATCGTTTAGGTATTCACCTTGCCTGAACCTTCGACTATCAATCAATACGATTTTCTCATTATTAAACTCAGCAACGATTTCGACATTATACCGCTCAAGATTTTTCAAAAGAATTGATTTTTCAATATCTTTTTCTTGCTCCGAACTAATTGATGAACCATCAATGTCAGCCTCGCTATTTATGGCGACAGTATTAAAAGGGTTTCTTTGCCAGCCAACAAGCTGAGAAGACCGATTAGACCTTTTTCGGATATTGGTGATAGAAGCAATATTTTTAGAACTGGGCGCACTATTAGCCTGTACAGATTTTTGCACAACTACCTTTTTAGGCTTTCTAGTTTTTGCTTGTTTCGAAGCGTTAGAACTGCTGGATCCAGATGACTGGTTAAAATGATCAAAAATCATGATCGCCACTGAAATCCCCAATCCAATTAACAGGTTTCTAAGTCTAGGGGTCATGTCGACTATTAATTTAAACTAAATAGAGGTTTAACTAACGGAAAATCTTACAAAAGCTAAAAATTGAAAAAATAGTAATTACCTATAAGTTTTTAAGCCTTTTTTGAAGCAAAGATAATACAAGATTCTCATCAATGTCTTTTCCTGAGTTGTCTTTAATATGTTTTATTATCTTAACAATATCAACCAAACTGGTAGCTCCAGTAGTTTGTATTGCTTCTGTGATAAGGTCTTCTTCGGATTGATCTGTTAAACCAGAGTTATTCTGAACCTTGTTGGAAGTACTTGCGTAGTTTTGGTCATTTTGGATTAGGCTAATGTCATTGCTACTGTTTTTTGTATAAATGTAAGATATGAAAGATATTTTTTGTTCGCCTTCCGAATACTGGTTTTGTGATATTTGGATATTTCCTATTGTTAGATAATAATTTGAAAAAGCTAGTTGATCTAAAAAGTTGCCAAAATTGATAAAACTTCCTCTCAATTCAACATCAATTGGATATTTCTCGACTAAAATCATTTCTTGAGTCTCAGGACTTATAATTTGTTTTTCGTCGAGTGGTGCAAGAGAAGGGTTAAAGTTATCAATCGCGAGTTTATTTTTTTCTAAAAGGCTAAATAGCATTTTAGTGACGTTATCGAATTGTGAATCTGTTGGAATTTTATTGATTAGAGCAGTTAGTTCTTTTTTAAGGTCCTTCCATTCTTTCTCAATTGTGGGGAACTTATTTTTTATTTGAGAATATTTATTTTTTTCATTTTGTAGTTGCTTATAATTATTGCTCATTGATTCTAGTGATTTATTTAGTTCACTGAAATACATGAAATACCAAACTCCACATGATAAAATGACGAAAGCTATGGTTCCTATAAAAAGATTTTTTTGCTTATCCATACTAATTATAATTCACACTTTAGTTCAAATGTCATATTGTCAATATCCATACCGCTTGTAGTTTTTTTATTAATGACATCAATTTTTTTAAAAAGACCAGAATTCTCAACTTGAGTAATGAAGTTTGAAAAGTATCTTTCTTTTAATGCCGGGTTAGCGGTGATTGCCCCAGCAACTTTTGCAAAATCTTTATTTTCATCAACAATGGTAATTACTTTTTCAAGCGAATTCCCAACATGGATCCAGTCTCCACGTTCCCAGCCGCGTTGAAAAGAAATCATATCTAATGTTATTTCTTTTGGCGTATTGTAGCTAAAAAATCGCATGACACTAATAGATAAATTGGAAAGTTTCGATTCTTTTAGAAGTACATCGAGCTGTTTCACAATAGTATTCTTTTCAGAGGAAACTTTTTCATATTTATTTTTTATTGGAGCAATACTTGAAGCTTGAGATCTCATCGAATTGAGCTTCGAGCGCATATCATCATGGTTTACTGATGTCCAACCCGATAAAGAAATAACTCCAAAGAAAATTGCCGCAGCTGCAGGAATACTAAACTTATTACCCAGTCTAAATTTTTCAGACTCTTTAAACATATCTGGTAGAAGACTTATAGATTTATCAAGATTAAGAGCGGCCCCAACAGCAGTGGTAAGAGCTGTTTTTGAAAAATCAAAATTTTCTCTCTCTTCTTCATCAGGAAAAAATGCTATATTTTTAAAAGGGTCCAAATATTCGACGGTTACGTCTAATTGATTGTGCAGGTACTCATCAAGAAACAACACTTCTTCTGCGCAGCCACTTAAGAAAATTTCAGAAATGTTATCAACAGGAAAAGATTGCGCCATGCTATTTAACGCTCTTTCAAGCTCTTGATCCCAACCTTCAATTACAGGACGCATTGCATCGTCTTGCGGTTTTTTCTGTTTATTTGTAGAATTATCTTTTATTTCAGATTTTAAAATTGACGGAGGGACTCTACAGTAATCTCTTTTATCCCATTTTGCTTTAGATGCGGTAGAACGATATTTCCATGCATCTGTAAGGTTCTGAATACCAAGGTCTAGTGGAACGATTGCGTCTGGGTACCCTTGATTATAACCTAGTAAAAAACTTTCAATTTCTCCAATATGAAAAATTAAAACGATATCGTGTTTTTTCCCAGGGTAGTTCCAGCGAAATGAATTTAAAACGGTTTGAGCTGCAGGAGGCCAAAAGCGAACATCCCACTTTTTTTCTGATAAAGTTTGTGCGGGGGCATCTATGTATTCGGCATTTGCAACACCAATGATATTTTTGCCCTGCTCTAATTCAACCGAGTCAAAAATAATATCATCTGAATTGAAAGGAAGATTTTTTTTCGCATCATACTCAATAATCATCTTCCGCTCTTTTTTATTTTCTTGAGGGACAAGAACAGTTTTTAATAAGCTTGAAGTATTGTTAATTGTAAAAGCTATCGGTACTCCGGCATGAAGTTTTTTAGTAATACTTCGCGGAACTTTACTTCCTTTTTTTTCAAGCTTTGTTGTTAATTGTTCATACGCTTTTCCTAAAGCAACAGAAAACCCGGTTGGGTTTCTTTTTGGATCTAACTTTGCTTTAGTTGCAGAAAAAATATCAGCCCCAATGAGTGATTTAATACCGCCTTTATCTTGCACTAATGCTGAGTATATATGTCCTTGATCCATTGCAATGCCTAAAAGCAATTTTTCTTTCTTAAGAGCAGGAGGATTTATGTTTGCAGGATAAGCACCAATGTTCTTTTTTAATCTTTGTTTACGCCGTTGGAACCATTTGCTTTCTTCTTCTTCTTCAACGATTTCCTCTTCTAATTCGTCATCTTCATCATCTTCATCAGTTTCGCCATATAGATCGCCAATGATATCGTCTTCAGATACTGATTCTCCAATTTTACCGCTACCGCTATCTTTTTTCCCGCTCTTTCTTAAAATATCAAAGAGTTTATTTGCGGCAACATCTTTCTTTTCTTCAGGCTCTTCTTCTTTTTCCTCTTTTATGGCTACTACTTCTTCAGGCTCTTCTTGATCTATAAGTCCATCAGGCACTTTTCCACCAATTGTATTTTCAACAATTCCGAGGGATACCATCTCAGCTTTCTCACTCATCATATTTAGCAGCAGCTGATGGCATAACTTATTAATCTTTCTTGGATAGCCTTGGGTTTGATTATGTATCGCACGAATAGCATCGGTAGTGAAATACTCACGGCCACCACCACCTTTTTCAGTTAATCGATGTTTTATTATACCTTCCACAGATTCAAAATCAAGTGGACCAAGTTCAAAATTAAATGTAATTCTGTCTTCAAAATTTGGATACTCATGAATGATAGAAGTCATTTCAGGTTGGCCAAAAATCACTAATTGAAGCAGTTTGAAATCATCTGTTTCAAAATTTAATAATGTTCTGAAAACATCTAAAAATTCACCTTTTAAATTTTGACCTTCGTCGATTACTAGGACTAGTACTCGACCATCTTCTACGCCTGCTTTGATAAGATGGTGTTCAATTTGATTCCTACATTCGATTACAGCTGAGCCGGCATCCTCTTCAATTCCGAATAAGTCTACTAGATGTTGTAAAAGAACTAGTTCAGATTCAAATTTTGGATCTAGAACTGGATAAAATTCAAATTTGACATCTTCATCTGATGAGAAGTTTTGGATTAGTTTTCTACTTATTGTCGTCTTTCCAGTTCCGATACCTCCTCTAACGACGGATAATCCTCTGCGCATTCTAATTGCGAGCTCAAGGCCTTCGAGACATTGTTTATGCTCTTTTGCAGGAAAAAATAAATCAGGGTTTGGGGAGGTTGTAAATGGATCGGCTTTAAGACCAATTGATTCAAATAATTCCAAGGCTAAATTGACCCTTTTATTTTAAAAATAACCAATGCTTGAATATATCATGAAAGCTCCAGATAAAAGCAAAAAGATACCAAAAGGCACACGATATTTCATAAATGTTGGGTCTGTCATATAGACCCTATTAGCTTGCCTTTCTAGAGAAAATATTGCTTTTGGAGTTAGCAACAACATCAAGCTGAAAATTAGGGCTAAGACTCCAATGATTATCAAGTATTCTGTAGATTCATTAATTAAAGAATAAATAATAAATATAGAGGCAGCAAAAAGACCGACCCCAAACGGCACTCGATACTGCATGAAAGTTGGATCTGTCATGTATATCTTATTAGCTCTTCTTTCGATAGATAAAATAGTATTTGGGGCAGCTAAAAGTAGGAACCCAAAAAAAACTGAAATACTTCCAATGCTAAGTATGTATATCATAAAATAATTTAGTTAAAAATTTTCAATTTAAGTTAGCTATAATAGTATTTTATACCTCATAGCAATTTCCATAAAAATAAATATTATTCTAAGCCAAGAATTGAGTTTAATATCATCGGATCAACTTGGCCTTGAGCTTGAATAGAAATTGTATTACCATCTATTAATTGATTCATAATTGAAGGCTCCGTTACACACATTTCTATTATTGGGTCTAATTTTTTTAGAAGGGTTTCTCTTTGGTCGTCTTCAAAATTATGTTTTGTATTTAAATAGTCAAAAACACCATTTATTATTGCCTGCTTTAGACAAAGGTCTACAGCTTCATAAATACCAACTCCATTACCTTGTGTAAGAGTATGACTACCTTCAACTCTAACTGTAGGGGATTGTGCTGAGACTATGTTTATAATGATTAAAGGTATGATAAGTTTAATGTATGTCATAATTACTCCTTAGTATTCTAGGTAGCTTCCTGGGATTACGGAACTATTTAATCCAATGTTCTTTCCATAAAATGAAGGAAGATTTCCTTTTGTTATGCTTGAGCTATTATCCATTGCAACAAGATAGTTAGAAACGATAGAACCTACGATACTTGTATTGTTACTTAGTATGAAATTAGAACTATAATTCAATATTGCTCCATTAATACTTGAATTATTTATTGTAAGGGTACCAGAGTTATTTGAATCATTATTTATTATAAGACCTGATATATTATTTGAATTAGATATTAGACCTCCATTTTCGATATATATAATTACAGGACCGCTAGAACTATTAAATAAAGATGGCTCTCCCATTGAAACATCAATGATTTCAATATCATTTGCAATGAAAGTAACGCCTCCACCAACTGTGCTGTTTTGATTTATAGTTATTTTCCCAGTCGCCACTATAATTCCAGAACCTGATATATCTGTATCATTAAAAATTATATTTTGGTTTACTGCAATTTTATTATTCACGCAAATAGATGTATGGTCAGATCCACAATTTGGAGAATTGAGGTTTAACTGAGTGCCAGAATTAAAAACTAGAGGACCAATTTGTGATTGTGTATGACTTCCAGTATTCCATGTTGCTCCATAGTTTGTCCCATTTTTCCCATTTCCACTATTATCAGATAGGGATGAGCCAGCACCATCATTGAATTTCCAATAGCCTCTTAAATTATTTTCCGAAATGTAATCTCCTGAATTTGAAGATGCGTCTAATCCTGCTCCATTATTATACAAAGCTAATATTTCAGAATTTGCTAAAGCCTTATTCCAAACAGCCACTTCATCTATCCCCCCCCGAAAATAGTTTCTAAAAGAAGATCCATTATTCGTCGTTTCTCCACCGATAAAAAGTTCACTTATTTGAGTATTAAATCCATTCAGTGTCGTTTCTTCCCAAACGCCATTAACAAATGCTCGAACTTTACTTCCATTATATGTCACAGCAATAAATGACCATTGATCTTTCGGAATGGTTAGATTTGAGGCCCAGTCTTTGCATCCTCCCCAAAAAAACAACTTTCCTCCGCTTCTTCCAATGGCGAACATTTTCCCTGTGCAATCGCCTGTTCCAGAAGTTAAGATTCCACCACCAGTATTGTGATCATCAGAAGGTTTGACCCATGCGACAAATGTTCTATTCTCATTAAATTTTGGTAGAGTGGTCGTTGTTGTACTCGTCGTAACAGGAGTCGTCGTCGTTGTCGTTGTCGACGGGCTAGTTTTTGTCCAGCGGAAGTTATCAAATGCTACATGGTTACCGCTGTTCGAAAAAATAATTTTATCTACATCATAAAAATCACAGGTTAATTTTTGTCTAGTCGTTTTATAAATAGTGAACGATTTATTATATTTTTGAGAACCATTTTTATAGCCTCTTACGTAAAGAGTTTGGCTATTATACCATGCAGATGCACAATAAAAATCTCGGAAATCAAATTCTGAACCATTACTTGATTCAAAATAAACATTTTGCTCATTCCAAGCATTATAGGCAACTTGAGTTCCTGAAGTTACCGCTGTTTGATATCCAGAGTTACCATACCCAGAACCATTTAATACGTAGAGTCTTCCATGCCAATTCATACCCATGTAACCACTTCCACCTAAAGAGCCGCTTCTACCCTCAAAAGTAGCTGTGTAATTTGTTGTTGTTCCTGGTATGGTTGTGGTTGTAGTCTCATAAGTGGTTGTGGTTGTGGTATTTGAATAGATCACTTTTACGTAGTCGTTCCCATCAAAATTTAAAAACTTATTATTTGGGTTATTTCCTGGGTTCGACGAATTGATTTCTACATTATTTTGAGTCCAAATGATTTCATCATCATACATGTTATTAAATTGAGGCATACCTTCTTTTAAACCTTCCATATTTATCTGAGTACCATTATGGAAAAAGTTTCCATTCTTTTTTATAAGGTGACCGCCATTTATAATACCACCATCAAAAGATTGGTCGGATATGTTTTCACCATAAAATGCTGGATTGAATCCGCTTGGAAACGAAGAAAGAAATATTCTGGTTTTTCTTTGGGAATCACTGATTTCAGCATCAGATTTCAGCATCGTATAATGAGAATAGGGTAGAGGATCTCCTATCTCATCAGCTACCCCATCGTATGAAATAGCATAGTTACCATTATTGAGATTACCAGTTTGTGAAGTAATATTTCTTAAATTTCCAAATTGAAAAATTCCTCGACCCATAGCAGAATGTGCAAGATTTCTTGTTTTAATATCTAAAGCATGATATAAAGACATATTGTTTTCTTTTACAACTAGCTTCATTAGAAAGAATGTAAAAATACTTATAATCACGAAAATACCTAAAGACATAGAAATTAAGATGACACCATCACTTGTTTTTTTTAGAGTATTAAAAGAAATAGTTTTCACCTTACTCATGATAGTCCATTGGTTTCCCAAACTGATAATTATAAGGAGAAATATAACTTTCAAAATTCATTAGATATCCATCACCTGAACTATTAAATAAAATATTTATTTTGTTTAAAGTAATATTATCAGAGTACAAGTCATCAATAATGAAATTATTTTGAGCATCATAATAGAAAATGTTTGACGAATTAAAGTCTGTAATTGTGGATAAGGTTTGTGAAGTAGGCTCTAAATTAGGATGTTGATAAATACTAAAACGAAGCTCACTATTACTTAAAAAACTATATTGTAATCGAGTATTATTTGCACTTTTGATATCAATTGTTTTTGAATTTATAATATTGTCATTAGTAGGCCACGTTTGCAAACTTAGATTCCTATTTAGTTGAAAAAAAGATGATCTTGCCTCAGAGACAAATTTTTGTTTTTTTAAAGTCTCTGAATATATTTTTGAAGCATTTGCTAAGATATTTGCAGTAATCCCTCCGAATATACCGATTGCAACCACTGTGATAATTAATTCAATAAGAGTAAAGCCTTTTGATGTGATTTTAATATGTTTGTTATTATTCATTCATCCTTCACTATCTAAATAATATTACTGACAACAAAAGTATCGCTCAAGATTGGAGCCACCTCTTGAGCTGGTCCATGTCTGATTTCTATAGTGATTAATTTAAAATCTGTTGTCATATTATCGTATATTGTTGTAAAGGTTTGATCAGTGTGCTTTACACTAACTTTATAAAAATAACCAGGGTTGCTTTCAAATTCTAAAAAGTTATTTATAGAAGCAATAGCAATGAATTGAGTATTGCGGATTTGGTTTATTTTACTATTTAAAAGAACGGTCTGAATTGTTTTTACTTCAGATTTAACTTGCATTATTTTAGTATGGTTTAGAGCCTCGATAAAAACAATAAAAGCACCGCCGAGAAGCAGAGCGACAACTACAATTTCTACCAAAGCAAAACCGGATATAGTTTTTTTGATAATCATAAATTTTTTATTTCCCAAAAACCCGTGATTTTTTTCACATGAATTTCTTTATATTGATTTAATATAATTTTCCCTCCTTGGAGACATGTTCCCCATTTATCAAAAGTTAAAATATTTGTACCATTTAAATTCACGGAAGTAATGTCCACGCCAGAATTATTGGTTTCGGACAGGCTAACTACACCATTAAGGCTTCCTGGGTAATCAGTAAATAAATTATTTTCTTCATAAATAGTATATGTCTCATTATTTTGATTAAATACAAATTTTATTTGTTTTCTACGACCCATAGACATGCTTTTTGCTTGGTCAATATCTGAAGTTATTTGATTGGCAGCAGAGTTAATTCTAACATTAACTGTGATGTCGCGTAACCTAGATGAAGAAGCTGCTATGATGATACCTAGAATTATCATAACTATAACTAGTTCAATTAAAGAAAAACCTTTTGAGGATAATAATGAAGATTGTTTTGTGTGTTTTATTATTTTCATACCCTAATTAAATCTAAGGCTTGATATAAAAAAACAATAGTTAGATTGTAAATAAAAGAAATTCACCATAGGATGGACTGTCTGCGTCACTATCCTTAATCAGAATCTTTCTTTTTTGTCTGCCATCAATTTCTGTATCAATCCAACTGCGATAAACAAAAGGAACATGATTTGAGTTCTTTGGTATTTCACCTGTACCAAATAGTTCATTTGGCGTTTTAAAATTAATTGAAGAGTCCATTGGCGTATTACACCAAACATCTGTCATTAAACTATCGACAGGGGGAGGAGGGACTTGAGGCGCGCCGATTGCATACGTGGTATAGTAATGGTTTAAAAATGCTTCTTGAATAATTTTCATATTTGATAAATTTCTACTGACTTGTGATTTATGTTGAAGTTGACTGAACATAGGAACAACGGTAACTGCAAGGATACCCATGATCGCTAATACAATCACGAGTTCTATCATAGTAACGCCAGAATTTGATTTTAATTTTTTAAACAACATTTACTCCAAAAATTACAAAGGCTTCGCTATTATTAACGAAGCCTTAAATGATAATATCAATAAAATTGAATTTTTATTTATTATTGAAAACGTACTTCAGACCCCGCTGTACCAAGCTCGGTTCTAATATAAAGAGTACCGGTTACATCTTTGTCTGTTCCGTGATTAATACCCGCATTGTAAGACCACTGCCATCTTGTGTTGTCAGCTCTCTGATGCGTAATCCTTCCAGAAACGCCTCCAGAATTTTCATCGCCAGAATACCAATTTACAAATGTCCACTCATTATCAGTATCGCTGTCGTTACCGTCAGTGGTATACGTCTGAGGTAACGTTTCTAAAGCTTCGAATGGGTTTTCCGGCCAGTATCGTCTTCCTTTAGTTAGCATTTTATGCTGAGCATAATTCTCAAGAGCAGCACAGAGTTTATCTATTACAGCATCTTCTGCTGTGATCTCAGATTTTTGTATGGTTTCTAAGTATCTTGGAATAGCCACTGCAGACAAAATACCCAAGATGATCATAACCATTATTAATTCAATTAAGGTAAAACCATTTTTATTATTTTTCTTCATGATAATAATTCCTTATTTATAAATATTTCTAATTACCGCCAGTACCATTCACTCTATGAACGATGTTGATAGGACCAAATGGAGCGCCATTATGTTCAATTTTTCCATCGTTAGGATTGTATTTCCAAACCGCAATGCTATCAGATTTTCTTAAATGGGCTATTGCAAGGTTGTAGGAAGGGTTGTTCCCTTCGCCTGTGAAAATCCAGTCCCTATCTTTCATTTGAGATAGTACAAAAAGGTCAGCATCATAATCTGGTGGAAGTTTAGATAGTGCTACGAATGGATTTTCTGGCCAGGAACGAACACCGTTCGCAATGTATTGCTCACGAGCATAGGTCTCCAAACCATCATAGATAGTATTCAATATTCGTTGTTCTACAGCAACTTCACTTTCAATTACAATATCTTGAAACCGTGGAATAGCGACTGCCGCTAAAACTCCGATTATGATCATGACCATGATAAGCTCTATTATCGTAAATCCGTTTTTATTTTTCATATGTTGCATTTAATTGCCTCATTCTTATTTTGTTAAATTTAATTTATTTCCCCGTTACTAGAGTTATAGCTCCAAAAATAACTTGTGCCATTTCTCCTATGATAAACTTTATCTGCTGAAAACCACCATGCATCTTCTTGACCAGAATCAGTACCATTTGTGTAACCTGATGGCGTTTTCTCTAACTCGTTAAAAGGATTCGAAGGATATGTTTTATACCCTGTTAATAAAACATTGTCCAATGCTTTGATCTCCGCAGCAGATTCTAGCTGGGCAAGTATAGCATTTTCAGCAGCTTCAGCGGATTGAGATATAATGTTACCCATTTTTGGTACTGCGACTGCTGCCATAATTCCTAGGATAACCATTACAATAATTAGCTCAACTAGCGTAAAACCTTCACGCAATTTTTTTGATGCGACCATTTTAAAACTTTCTTTTTGTTGTAATAAATTCATAAAAATCTCTATCGAGTTTAGTAATCAACTCTAGCTCCAAATAAACCAGTGCTTACATCATAATACCATTTGTGCCGAGTGTTGTCATTTCTTTGGTGAGCAATGTAATTATCAGATGTAAATATCCATTCACCATCTGCATCAAGGTAGCCATCATTCGTGTAACCTTCTGGCAATTTATCAAGCTCGTCAAAAGGATTGTACGGATAGCTTTTATTTGAGTTTTTGACCACTTGGTCCATTGCATAGACTTCAACAGCAGTTCGAAGAGAAGCTAAAACCGTATTTTCAGCAGCTTCTTCAGACGATGCAATTGTGTTACCCATTCTAGGGACAGCAACTGCTGCTAAAATTCCAAGTACTACCATGATGATTACTAATTCAATCAGTGTGAATCCTTCGTTAAACAATTTTTTCATCAATTAATCTCTCCAGTTGATGTATTGTATCCCCAGGTTAATTCACTGCCATCATTTCTAGTATGTCGAATATTCCCGTTGCTAAACCACCAGCCTTTTGAAAATAGAAGATCATTTTTACTTTTTGTATCTAATGCATCAAACGGGTTTAACGGGTAACTCTTTACCGAGTTTAAAACTACTTGATCCATTGCGTAAACTTCTATAGCTGACCTGAGACTTCCGATGACTGCTTCTTCAGCTGATTCTTCAGAAGAATCAATTGTATTCCCTAACCTTGGAACTGCTACGGCAGCTAAGACACCTAAGATTACCATGATAATTACTAATTCTATTAGCGTAAAACCGCTGTTTAAGTTTTTCTTCATTATTGCGTGTATCCGAACTGAATTTCGCCATTATCAGAGTTATAGCTCCAGAATGATCTCGATCCATCATTTCTGACATGATTTATGCCGTCATTACCAAATCCGCCTATTTGCCAATTATTGTTATATAAATCATTTTTGCTCTTATCGTCAAGTGCCTCAAATGGGTTATCAGGATAACTTTTGTTTGAATTATTTACAACTTGGTCCATTGCATAGACTTCTAAAGCAGATCTTAGGTTTCCAATGACTGCTTCTTCAGCTGATTCTTCAGAAGAATCAATTGTATTCCCTAACCTTGGAACTGCTACAGCAGCTAAAACACCTAAGATTACCATGATTATTACTAGTTCTATTAGTGTAAAACCACTATTTAAATTTTTCTTCATTTTTAAATCTTATTATGTAGTTTTTAATTATAATTCTTGTCTGTTTCCAAGAGAACCAATACTAGCATTGTCACCAGCCTGAACCCCTCTATCATAATTCCAAAAATATCTAGAATTATCAGCACGTTGATGCGTTATTCTAGAGTTATTCATATCGAAAGTCCACTCACCATCCTGATCAGCAACACCATCAAGTTGCCCTATCTCAGATTCGTTTCCATTGTCGTTCGAATCATACCCAACTGGCAACTCTGAAAGAGCATCAAAAGGGTTTGTCGGCCAAATGGCTCTACCTTCACTATATAGCTTATTATTTGCATATTGCTTTAAGCCAGATTTTATGCTGCTTATTACAGCATTTTCTGCAGATTCTTCTGCATTAGAAATACTATCTAGGTATCTTGGAACCGCTACGGCCGCCATGATTCCAAGAATAACCATTACAATGATTAACTCGATCAGTGTAAAACCTTTATTATACTTGTTCTTCATAATCAGACTCCTTTTTAAACTCTATTTATTGGGCTAAATCGCCTTTAAATATTTTAGTGAAAGGTAAATAGGGTGAATCTCCATGACTTATAGCACCATTAGCGGGGTCATAAATCCAAACAGATAGACTATCTTCAACACGCCTGTGCACAATTGCATTTGCTAAAGATATGTTGCCAAATGTTCTTTCTGTCTGGCCTGTAAAAATCCATTCACCACCAACCAAACTAGTCATGTCAGTATTGGTACTATCGTATTCAAAAGAGATAGATGTTAGTACGCTGAAAGGGTTCTCAGGCCAAGATTTAATTCCTGTATCCATAAACTCTTCCATTGCCCATGTTTCTAAACCTTCGACAACTTGTGTTATAATACCTTGCTCAGATGCTGCTTCGCCCTGCCTAATGACAACAGCAAACCTAGGTATTGAAACTGCTGCTAGAATACCAATAATGATAATAACCATTATTAATTCTATTAAAGTAAAACCATTTTTATTTGTTGAATTCATCATTTACTCCTATTAATTCTTATAGTTTTTATTGCGCAATTGCAGTTCTATTACCCAGCGTACCAATTTTAGCGTCATCTCCGCCACCTTGTGTACCTGGCTCATAAGACCACTCAAATCTGCTATTATCGGCTCTCTGATGTGTGATCCTGCCACTACTAAAAGTCCATTCGCCATCAGTATCTGCATCAGTTACGTCTGTTGAGTAACCAGCTGGTTTTTCTGAAAGAGCATCAAAAGGGTTCGTAGGCCACTCTGCTCTACCGCTCTCATATAGAGAGTTATTAGCATATTGTGCAAGGCCTGATCTGACACTAGAGATCATAGCGTCTTCTGCAGATTCTTCTGCATTAGAGATGCT
>ENA-UOXV01002048-UOXV01002048.1-marine-metagenome-genome-assembly--contig:-NODE-2048-length-26926-cov-7.540062_pt1 | contig 26926 bp, 23 predicted proteins | sample MGYA00238165_ERZ766961 | MGnify/ENA primary metagenome ERZ766961 (study PRJEB28924, sample SAMN03173240) | marine metagenome | biome: Marine; feature: Water; material: Subsurface seawater | place: North... | reverse complement strand
GCCTTGGTCAGCATGTCGCGATAGGCGATCAGGTCGTCCCGGTCGCCCACAGGGCCATGCCCCGGAATGATGATCGTGTCGGCGTTCGCCATGTCCAGCACGGTGTCGATGGCCGCAAACACGCCCTCGATCGAGCCGCCGGACTTGGCGTCGATGAACGGATAGAACCCGTTGAAGAACGTGTCGCCCATATGGATCACATTGGCTTCGCGAAAACGGATCATCGCATCGCCATCGGTATGAGCCGCTTCGGTGTGGAACACCTCGATGGTCTGACTATTCATGTGAAAGGTCGTTGTGTCGTTGAAGGTGACCACCGGCAGCGATGCGGCCGGTGCATTGCCGCCAAGAAGACGTTCGCGCACGTTGTCATGGGCGAAAATCAGCACACCCGCTTTGCCGAGGTTTTCGTTCCCGCCGGTATGGTCGCGGTGAAAATGCGTGTTCACCAGAAAACGCACCGGCTGGTCCGACACGCTCTTGATCTTGTCAAGGATCGTCTCGGTCGCCGGGGCGAACTGATCATCGATCATGAACACACCATCTGCACCGGCCGACACGCCGATATTTCCGCCCTTGCCCTGAATAACGTGGATGCCATCCTTGATAGCAGAAATTTCCTGTGCGCCTGCGGGAACAGCGACACCAATCAATGCCGCGGCGGCGATCAGAGCCGGTTTCAGTGTCTTGTACATTTCAATCTCCAGCCGGTTGTGTTGCGATCAATCTAGTTGCTCGGGTGATACCCAACAATCGAGATTGACCTCACTTCTACGTCAAGAGCTGCTTTGACCACGCACCGCCTGCCACCTATGATCGTGGCAACAAATGAGGGAATTCCTATGACTGTAAAATACCACCTGATCAGCTCTTTCACCTGACCATGGGTCCAGCGCGCCGTGATCCTCTTGCGTGCCAAGAAAATTGAGTTCGACGTCACCTACATCAACTTGCTCGACAAGCCGGACTGGTTTCTCGAGATCTCTCCTCATGGGAAAGTTCCGGTTCTCAAGGTGGATGATGAAATCCTGTTTGAATCCAACGCGATCGCGGAATACCTCGACGAAGTGGTGCCGCCACGGCTTCACCCCGAAGACCCGCTCGAGCGGGCCAAAAACCGGGCCTGGACCGATTTCGTGCCAACCTTCGCTGGTGCCATGAGCGCCATCCATTATTCCAAGACCAAGGAAGACATGGAGACCGCGATCGACAATGCGCAGGACAAACTAACAAAGGTCGAAGGCGCCCTTGCAGGTCGTGGCAATGACGGCCCGTATTTCAATGGGCCTGATCTGGCTTTGGTGGATGCGGCCTATGCCCCTTTCCTGCAGCGCTACACCTTCGTCGACAAGGTTCTCAAAAACGATGTGTTGAAGGACTATCCGCTGATCAAGGCATGGTCCGACACATTGCTGTCTGACGCACGCGTCACAGGCGCTGTTCCCGACAATTTTGGGGACGAGTTTATTGCCGGGGTCAAGCGCCGCAAGATGTACGCCGCGCAGTTCTTCGACAATGCCAGCGCAGCAGCAGAGTAACCGTTGAGCAGCAATGGCAATCCCGGTGGATATCGGCCCGACGACCCTCGCTATGGGCTGTCGGGCCAAGCCCTGAAGGATTACTACCTTTCGCTTCCCGCGCAGTTCTATGTCCGGAGCCTCTACAAACCCGACGTTCTGCATCTCCGCGAAGGCGCGATGGCAACCCACCTCGCTCATGTGCGCAGCTATGCCGAACACATCCAGTTTGCGGGTCCGCTGCTTGCCGATGATGGCACAACGCCCATGGGCACCATGGCCATCATCAATCTGACCGATCGCAGCGCCGCCGAGGCTTATGCAGCCGGGGACGGCTTTGCGAAGGCGGGAATGTTTGAACCACCGCGCATCATCCGCTTCATGAGCAGCAAGCGCCTGACCCAGGCAGATCGTGAACCAGACCCGCAGCTACAGATGTTCGTCTGCGAATGCATTGATGGCGCCGATGCCGCAGCCTTGCGCAAGAAAAGCGCGGCCGCTCACCACACCTATCAGGGTTCAATCATCGACAAATACATCGCCCACGGTCCATTGCGCAGCGATGACGGTGTCGACCTTCTGGGCAGCCTGTTTGTCCTTGAAGTCGCGGACCGCGCCGCCGCCGAAGAACTTGTCGCCAGCGAACCCATGACAGCGGCCGGTGTATTCAGTGAAATCAACATCTATCGCTGGCGCTACGGGAAATCCCTCGCCTAGGCAGGAGGTCCGCATGGACAAGAAGATCGCCATCCTCGGATCCGGTGCCAATGGCACGGTCATCGGGGTCGACCTCATACGTGCCGGCCTCGACGTTAAACTGATCGACCAGTGGCCAGCCCATGTGGAAGCCCTGCGCAGCAATGGTGCGGTCATCAACCTGCCCGACGAAACCATCACGCAGGATGTGGATGCCTATCATCTGTGCGATGTCGCGACCTTCACCGAACCCTTCGACGTCGTTCTCATGCTGTTCAAGGCCTACGATACCCGATGGGCGGCACAACTTATTGAGCCCTATCTTGCCGAAGACGGCATCATCGTCGGCGTTCAGAACGGCATGAGCTACGACACACTGGCAGATGTCGTCGGTGTCGAACGCGCGATGGCCTGCGTTATCGAGGTGGCCTCGGAACTCCACAACCCGGGCATCATCAAACGCTCCTCACCGCGCGATGGTGGTTCATGGTTCGCTGTTGGGAGCGCCCACCCCGCAACGGCTGGCCGGGAAGCCGAAATTGCAGAAATTCTCGGCCATGCCGGAGAAGTAGAGATTTCCGATGATATTCTCGCGGCGAAATGGATGAAGTTGGTCAGCAACACGATGACCCTCGCAACGACCGCATTGGTCGGCCTGCCGATCGACGAGGCCGAACAGATGCCGGGCATGCGGGAAATCATGCTCAAGGCCGGTGCCGAAGCGCTGGCGGCAGGCGAACTGCGCGGTCACGCGATCAAACCAATTTATGGCCTAAAGCCCGAGGATATGGAGAACACCAACCAGCTCCTCCAATTGCTGCACGAAAAACTGCTGTCCTTCACCCGGCCCGATACGCGCACCACGGTTCTGATGGATCACATGAAGGGTCGTCAGAGCGAAACCAATGATGTGAACGGATTGGTTGCAGAAACGCTCACAAGCGCTGGCCAAATGGCACCGGCGAATGCAGCGATTGTGGCCCTGACTGAGCAGGTCAAACGCGGTGAACTGGAACCCGATCCATCCAATCTCGCATTGATCCGGAATATGGTCGCGACCTGAGACAGCCCTCCGGTCAGGCGAATTCGGTGCGCCCACGCATTGCAAACATACCCTCACCATTGGCGACCCAGACATCAACAGCATCCTCGCCATCGGGATCAACGTTTACGGTGAACGTCTCTGTATCCATGACCGGTCGCATGCCCCGGAATTCGAAGCGCGACACGGACCGATCGGGCAGTGAACCTGCGGCCATCCCCACCATCATCGTCGCGAGCAGCGGCCCGTGCACAACAAGGCCGTCATAGCCTTCGACATCCCGGGCGTAGTCCCGATCATAGTGGATCCGATGGCCATTAAAGGTCAGCGCGGAATATCGAAACAAGAGCGTAGGATCGGGATCGACCGTCTCGACCCATTGTGCACCTTCGGGCGCTGGCTCTCCCGGCCTGGCAGACGCGCCCTTGCCCGTATCCTCTCGATAGACAATGTCGTGTTCATCGATGACAGCCAATCCGTCGGAACCCGACAGTTCGTGGCGGACGGTGACAAACACCAGTTTGCCCGACCGACCGGACTTTTCGGCAACCTTTTCGATAGTCGAAACCCGGGTTGCAGGCTCACCCAGACCGAGTGTGCCGGGGAACGTCACACGACTGCCCGCCCACATCCGACGCGCCTGTCCAACCGGCGGCATGAACCCGCCGACGGCCGGATGCCCATCGCGTCCCAATTCGGATCGCGGTGCGATATCCCAGAAGTACAACCAATGCCAAAGTGGTGGCAGAGCATCACCGTCCGAAAGTCGGTCGCCTGAAAGGTTCAACGCGGCCTGAAGCGCCACGCAGCGTTCCGACTGGATGACATCACGACGCTCTTCGCTTCGCCCTACCCATGCCTGAAGGTCCGGACTGTCTTCATCGCCCATTGCTGTCTCTCCTCAAAGGGTCAGGCTTCGAGCCGTTCCATCAATTCATCGGGAGAAATCGGCAGTTCAATTTCCCGCTTTTCCTTGGCCGACAGATCCATCGCCATGGTGAGCATCAAATTGCGGTGGCCTTCGGCGGCTGTGGCGTGTGGTGTCGCCTTCTTGTTGTAGATGCGCTGAAACCAGTTGTTGGTTTCCTCACGCATGGGCCCCCAGAGTTCATCGGCATAGACATCCCCCGGCGGGAAGCTTGTCAGAAAGTCGACATGACGAACCGCTTCGAGGTTCAGGCCATCCGGGTTGTAGGCGGGACCTTGCGGATTGTGGTCGGACGCCAAAATCACATCGCGATGGGTATCTTCAATATCGATCACCCCTTCGGTGCCGACAATACCGATCTCCAGCCCGTAGACGGCACCCGGCCAGACCTTCGGCAGTGCCCAGCAGATATTCATGGAGAACATCCCGCCATCTTCCATCTGGAACAGCCCAAAGGTCGCGTCCTTTACACCAAGGTCGGTGAGGATTTTCTCGGTTGAACGGGCGTAGACAGAAACAGGCTTGGCCGCGTCCCCCATCAGCCACATGGACATATCCAGACTATGAGTGCCCGAAACAACCATCGGCGACAGGAAACGACGATCCTGGGTCAGCCGGGTTTCGCCCGTGGGTGCCATACGGTTCATGAACGCGCGCACTGTCGCCGCGGTGAACTCACCGATCTGTCCGCTTTCGATCCGCTGCTTCACAACAAGGAAACGACGACGGAAGCGCTGCGTGTACCCAACAACGGCATCGACACCAGCGGCTTCGATCGCGGCCAGCACCTGAGCGGACTCTCGAGCATCCGTGGCCAGCGGCTTTTCAATGAACAGCATATGGCCGTGTTCGACGGCGGCCAGGGTCGGCTCGACATGTGCCCAGGTCGAGGTCGCGATAATCACCGCATCGACTTCGGGCCGTGCCACCAATTCACGGAAATCATCTGTGTAGAAATCGGCATCAATGTCGTCGCGCAGTTGGTGCCCGACTTTCTCGTTTACATCGCTCAGGCCAATCCAGCCGATACCGGGGAAATCCTTCGCCAGGGTCGCGCGCATCCGGCCAACCACACCGCATCCGATTACGGCCAATCCGATCTGCTTCTTGTCCGACATTATCTTCCCCCCGAAATTCTAGTTTTCTCTCCAGTTTTCGAACCGGTTCTAGAACGTAGTCTTCCCGCCTTCACGGCCAAGGCTGTCAACGATCACCCGCGATACAAACCGCGCAAGAAGCGTGCGGTCACCCGTCAGAGGCGTGCAGCTCAGCGTCGCCAGCCAGATGACCTTGCCTGTTTTTGTGTCCCGCAATTCCGCTTTCACATTCAGCTTCTGACCAACCGATGTTCGACTACCGCGATCACTGCTTCGAATTGTATCGCGAAGCTCACTGACCCCAACATTCTCGCCCGGATCACGTTGTCGTTCAGCCGCACCCCGTGCCTGATCCACACCACCGCGACCACTTAACCCAAGAAAGGCTGACTGAGATTCAAAGTTGAAAACCAGACGACCATCTTTGTTTGTTTTGTAGGAATCAGACTGCAACGTTTTGAGATAGATCTCGCGAAAGGCCAGTGCTTCATCCGTCTGATCAAAAATATCGACCCAATAGAATTCGTCGCGCGGCACGGAATCCAGAGGGAATGTGGAGATCTGGCCCTCGCAAAACGATTCCTCAAACCCTGGCACGGATTGTCGTTGTGCGGATGCGGGAACGGTCACAAACATCACGAACGCCAAAGGGATTGCCACCAAGGCAGGAATAAACTTCATCTCAAACTGGTTCCTTCTGTCGCTGATCTGCCGCAAATGCTGCGCGCACAGTCTAGCCCATACACCCCCTTACAAAAGCCTAATCTCTTTGTCGCTAATCCCGAATGCTCGGGTTCACCGTCGACCCTACAGAACTGACCGGGCGCGGCTCACTGCGCGATTCCTTTCGCGCCAGCAGGGTCGTCCCCACCACGATGACGCCGGCACCAATCCAGGTCCAGAATTCCGGGAATTCCGCAAAAAGCAAATATCCGATAAGCGCCGCCCAGACCATGCGCGTAAACATGGCCGGTTCGACAAGGCTGATATCCGCCAATTTATAGGCCTGCACGAACAACAAATGCCCGACGGTCCCGCAAACCCCAATCACTGCCATGACGGCAAGTTGTTCGAGGGTCGGCGTTTGCCACACGAACAGTGCCGGGATCAGCGTAATCGGCGTCATGAGCAGAGTGAGATAAGCCACGATGGTCGCCGGGCCTTCGGTGCGCGTAAGAACCTTGGCGATGACCTTGGAATTGGATACGGCAACGGCGGAAAACAGCACCAGCCAGACTCCCGAACTCACTTCGGCGAAGCCGGGGCGGACAACTATGAGCCCACCGATGATCGCCAATGCGATCCCGATCCAGCGAACCGGCCCGACATGCTCTTTGAGAAGGACCATCGCAAGAAGCGCGATAAAGACTGGACCGATCAGGCTCACCGCCGTTGCATCGGCAACCGGCATCAGGCTGAGCGCAGTAAACCATGACAGCATGGATGCCGAATTCAGCAATGCGCGCCCCATATGCCAGTGGATTTTCGGCGTCCGCAGAACACCGATCCCCATCCGGGTGAAGATCGGGATGAAAACAATCAGGCCCAGAAAATTGCGGAAAAACGCGACGACGAAGGGATCAACGCCTTCGTCAAAAGTGACATAGCGGATAGCGTTGTGCATCGTCGCGAAGAACGCGCTGGCGAGCACAACAAGCAAAACACCCCGAACCCCGGCCGGGATAGCTTCTATCCGCGCGTTCAGGCCACTTACCGCCATGGGGCGTGACCTCCCGCGATCATACTATCCATGTATGGCGCGCCAGACCTTCTCGGGGGTCGCCGGCATGTTGATGTTGGTCACGCCATAATCGGCGAGCCCATCAATCACCGCGTTCATAATGGCCGGTAACGCCCCACTGACCCCTGCCTCCCCGGCACCCTTGGCACCAAGAACATTCGTGGTCGCGGGGACCGGATGATCGAGAAACACGATATCGGGCACCTGATCGGCGCGCGGCAGCGCGTAGTCCATATAGGACCCCGTCACGAGTTGACCATCATCATCGTAGACAACGTCCTCCATCAGGGCCTGACCAATCCCCTGCACCACACCGCCATGCACCTGACCACCCACCAGCAATGGGTTGATCATGTTTCCGAAATCATCAACCACCGTGTACTTCACCACGTCGATTTCACCGGTATTCGGGTCAATCTCGACTTCAGCCACGTGAACGCCATTGGGGAATGCTGATGGCGCGGTATCGTGCACCAGATTCACATCCAGACTATCGGGCATTCCATTCGCACCGCCCAGTTCACGGGCCTTTGCGGCCAGATCGAGAATATTGATCGTGCGATCGGTGCCCGTAATCCGGAAGTCCCCGTTGTCGAACTCAATGTCTTCAACAGAGGCTTCGAGCACATGCCCGGCCACGACCTTGCCCTTCTCGACGACCTCGGCAGCCGCTTCATAGAACGCACCACCCGCCGCGATGACAGACCGAGACCCGCCGGTTCCGCCGCCGACAAGCAATTCATCGGAATCACCCTGCAAAAGATCGATCTGTTCAAACGGAATCCCCAGCCGTGAACTGACAATCTGGCCAAAGGTTGCACGGTGGCCCTGTCCATAGTCGAGCGTCCCCGAAACCATAGTCACCCGGCCATCTTCGCCGAACCGAATACCGCCGTTTTCCTTGCCCGCTGGAGCTGTCACCTCAAGATAGGCGCACACGCCAATCCCGCGATCCTTACCGCGCGCTTTGGCGCTGGCCTTGCGGCCTGCAAACCCGGCCCAGTCACTTGCGGCGACCGCCTGCACAAGCATCGCCTCAAAATCACCGCTGTCGATCACCTGTCCGCTGGCTGCGGTGTAGGGAAAGGCGGAATTGGGGACGAGATTGCGACGACGTAATTGAATGGGATCAATGCCCATCTCACGGGCCGCTGTATCCACCAGCCGCTCCATGATGAAGTTGCCTTCGGGACGCCCCGCGCCGCGATAGGCACCGACATAGAGCGTGTTGGTGAACACGCAGCGCATATTCACGTCGATTGCCGGCGTGGTGTACATGCATAGCAGGTTCTTGCCGATGTTCACGGACTGAGCCAGCGGGCCTGTTCCAGTCAAATAGCCCCCCATATCGGCCAGCCCCGTGACCCGGGCAGCAAGGAACTTTCCGTCCTTGTCGAGCGCAAGCTCCGCTTCGAACTGGCTGGCGCGGCCCTGATGATCCGACACGCAGCTCTCACTGCGATCCGCGGTCCATTTGACAGGGCGTCCCAACTGTTTGGCGGCCAGCATGATCACGGGATATTCGTGATAGGGCATGGCCTTCATACCGAAGGAACCACCCACATCGCTGGTAAACACACGGATTTTCTCTGGTTCCACATTGAAAATCGCGCCGGCGAGCGTGTTGCGCATGCCCATAACGCCCTGGGAACACACATGCAGGATGTAACGATCATCATCGGTGTCAAAATCAGCAATGGCCGCGCGTGGCTCCATCGCAGAGACAAAGACGCGGTTGTTGTCGAGATGTACTTTCGTGACGTGAGCCGCAGCCTCAAAGGCCTTGGCGGTCGCTTCGGCATCACCCATCTGGAAATCCAGACAGACATTGTTGGGCGCTTCATCATGAAGCTGCGGGGCGCCGTCACGGACCGCATCATTGAGCGTGGTCACAGGCGGGAGCGGCTGGATATCCAGCCCAACGAGTTCAGCCGCATCGAGCGCCTGGGCCTGAGTTTCAGCAATGATCGCAACAACCGGCTGCCCGACATGGCGAACACGGTCGGTTGCCAGCAGCGGCCGCGCAGGTTTAATCAGCGGCGATCCATCCCGGCTTTTGACCGGCAAATTGTTCGGCAAAGTGCCCAAACCAGCAGCTTCGATATCTGCAGCTGTCAGCACCGAAAGCACGCCCGGCGCGGCTTTGGCGGCTGCGACCTCAACATTCCCGACCGTTCCATGGGCGATCGGCGAACGAACGAACACCGCATAGGCCTGCCCATCGAGGTTCTTGTCATCGGTGTAAGCGCCGCCGCCGCGCAACAGGCGGGGGTCTTCGGTGCGGGTGACGGGTTGGCTGACCGCATAGGGGCCCGTGCCGAAAATCATGTCTTCCACGATACTTACTCCTCCGGACAGCGGCGCACCGTTGCCCAATTTCGGCAGAATTCGGCCAGCAGCCGAGCATTCAACATAGTAACGAAAGATACGCCAATTGTATCACCGGGCAAACCAGCCCAGCCCTCGAAAAAGGGCCTATTCTGCCGCCTGTGCAGCGTCACCTTCGCGGCCCGCGAAATGCGGCATGACTTCTTCGGCGAATTGCTGAAGCGCATCGAACGAACCCGACAGATCGTGCAACAGGATGTTGCGCACACCAAGCTCATACAGCTTTTCAACCCGCTCTATCATCTCTTCCGATGATCCCAGAACAGCGCCCGCTTCCGACACTTCGGTCGGATGGGCACGGTTTTTGTGGCGTTCGGCCGGGACAAAGGTTTTTGACTGGAATTTCGGGTCCGTCGCCAGGGATTGCACTTCGGTCAGGAACTTCCCGCGCAGGACATGCGCCTCAGCGCGTTCATTATCGTTGTTGGCCACCATAAGACCACGCGTGACAGCAACACGGCTGGCATCGAACGCAACGCCCATCTTGTCGAGCTCATCGCGATAAAACGACAGAGACTCACCAATTGTCTCAAATGTCGGCACCTGGGCCAGCAACAGATTGTTGCCGTTCCGCGCTGCGCCCCGGATGGAGCCTTCACTTGCCGCACCCACCCACATCGGCGGATAGGGCTTTTGAACCACCGGCGGTTCCACAATGATGTCATTGAACTGGTACCGGTCGGATTTGTAGGACCAGCGCCCGGTTTCCGTGAAGGAGCGCTTGAGCAGCATGATCGACTCTTCGAAGATGTCCTGCGCGTCGCCCATTTCGAGGCCAAAGCCATGGAATTCGTTCGCACGATAGCCGCGCCCAATCCCAAAATCATATCGTCCCTTGGACAGCTGATCGATGGTCGCGACCTGCTCGGCCAGCAAAATAGGATTGTGCCAAGGCACAACAACAACAGCACTCCCGAGGCGAATTTTTGACGTAATTCCAGATAGATATGAGATATAGTTGAGAGTTGCTGAAAGCTGGGAAAACCCGGTGAAATGGTGTTCCACCAGCCAAGCGCTGGAATATCCGTGCTTCTCGGCAGCCTGAATATACTCGCCAAATTCATGATAACCGAGCGCGGCCTCGGTCACGACCTCACCGGGTACCGCCTGTGCACCGCCAAACAACCCAAACTTCATGACTTTCTCTCCCGATGGCACGCTATTCGGCTGCGCGCACGTTATCTGTTTCATCAGCAAATTTCGGCATCACTTCTTCAGCAAACTGCTGGAGCGCATCAAACGAGCCGGAAAGATCATGCAACAGGATCGTGTGCACCCCCTCGTCTCGCAAACGCTCTACCCGTTCGCCCATTTCGTCCTTGTCGCCGAGCACGGCGCCATTGTTGGAAATAGCATCCGTATCATTCGAAACCGCCACCGGACTAAAGGCCTTTGGCCCAGCAGACTTGTCTTTCGTCAGAATCTGAACTTCGGAAATAAACTTTCCGCGCAGGATATGTGCTTCAGCGCGCTGATTGTCGTTGTTCGCGACCATCAATCCCCGAGTCACAGCCACCCGTTCCCGATCATAGGGCTTGCCGAGCTTGTCGAGTTCATCCTGATATATCCGGATTTTCTCGCCAATCGCTTCAAACGGGGACATCTGATCAAGCAGCAGGTTAAAATCGTTGCGGGCGACGCCGCGGATCGAACCTTCGCTGCCCGCGCCCACCCACATCGGCGGATAGGGCTTTTGGACGACCGGCGGCTCCACAATGATGTCGTTGAAGGTCCAGCGGTCCGATGAATAGGACCAGCGTTCGGTCTCGGTGAAAGACCGTTTCAGCAACATCAATGACTCTTCGAAGATGTCCTGCGCTTCGCCCATATCAAGACCGAAGCCGTTAAACTCGTTGGCACGATAGCCCCGCCCGATGCCGAAATCATAGCGCCCTTTGGACAACTGATCGATCGTCGCCACCTGTTCGGCCAACAGGATAGGGTTGTGCCAAGGCACTACGACCACGGCACTTCCGAGTCGTATTTTTGATGTAATTCCAGACAGATAGGATATATAGTTAAGAGTCGCCGACAGCTGTGAAAAGCCGGTAAAATGATGTTCCACCAGCCAAGCACTCGAATAACCAAGCTTCTCGGCCAACTGGATATATTCTCCGTATTCATGATAGCCGAGCGCGGCCTCGGTTACGACGTCACCAGGCACCGCCTGCGCACCACCAAACAGTCCAAACTTCATCGTTTCCTCGTCATGCCGGTTAACACCCGGAAAATTGATATTTCAACCAAGAACAACCTACCAACTGGCGTTGGAGATGTCCTCGCCCGTGAAAAAAGCGTTCGGATCGTGAGACCACTTTTCTTAAACGGATTGCTCAGATCAAGGGTTCAATCCTTCGTAGCGCAACGCGTAAATTCCCAAATTCTTGTCGGAAATAAAGATGTTACCGCGCGCATCCACAATCACATCCTCGGTCTGCGCCACCAGCTTGGACGCAGGCAGCAATCCCAACCGTTCCATAGGGTCGGGCGGCAAGAAGTAGCCGACTTCCTGCGGTTGGGTCGCTTCCGAAACATCATAAACGCGCAATCCTGCGTTGAAATAGGTCAGGAAGCACAGATCCTCACCCTGATAGAGGATATCCTGATATTGTGGCTGGTGCTGATTGTGCGGCCCAAAACGGCCACCACGCTCGCAGAATGTGCGATATGGCGCGTCTTCGGGGGGTACTGGCAGCGGGAATAGCGACATCAGGCGGGGATTGGTCTCATCCGCCACATCAACGAACCCGGCATAGCCCAGCGGTTCCTCACAATTCTCCTTGATCGCCTCCGAATTCACGATCACGACGTCCCGGTTTTGCAGAGGAACGGCTGTGTGGACAGCAATAAATGTCTGAAATGGCGGGCAAAACGGCAAGTCACTGATCATGGTCGGATTGGTCTTGTCGCTGATATCGAGCACCACAAAACCGCCCGAACTGTACGGCAAATAAGCCCGGTCGCCCTTCACATAGGCACCGCCATGCAGCATCACGCCTTTTGCTGCGGGCTCTTCGCCGCCGCCGACATTCTGACCTTCCATCCACCAGCGCCCCACTTCAACAGGGTTGCGCGGATCTTCAATATCGATGATCTGCAGGATATTGCCCTGAAAACCCTCGGGTAGACCGGTCGCGTAGATATAGCGCCCGCCATCGTAATAGTTTCGATGGGTCCCATCTCCGCCGGTTTTCCAGTGACTGAGCAGTTCGGGGTTCTCCGGATCCTTCAAATCCCAGATCAGAACACCCTCACCCCAGGGCTGACCTTCAACATGGCCCCAGCCCTCCATGATCTTTTCCTGCGATGTGACAAGCAGACCATCGGCGACCTGAACCTGAAGCGTCCAGGTATTTGCAGGACCTTCAATGGTGCGCACAAACCGAGGGTTGGCCGGGTCCGTAACCTCGATAATCGAGAATCCAGACTGCCAGAACAGGCCGCAATACAGGAACCAGCGATCGCCATCCCTATGCAACGCCAGCTTGAAGGCAGGTTTCTTGTCGCAATCTGTGTATCCGATTGCAGTGATATTCTTGGAAAAGGATTTCCCTTGCGGAAAAGCCATGACATCCCTCCGGTTCATTCTTGATTTTGTGTAACGAGACTAGGGGTGATCTGGCGTCCCTGTAAAGGATTTGGCGCCCGACAATACGCCCAACTATGGGATCATTTCGCAGTTTGGCCCACGCTGCATATAATTCAGGCATACTTGCCAGAACAGTCAGGTCAGAAGATGCCTCTTGCGCAGAATGAGCGCCGCCCCCGGTACCAGGTTATTGCATCCGAACTGCGTACGCAGATCGAATCTGGCGCTCTGGGAATCGACACCATGCTGCCCACCGAAATGGAACTGTGCGAGCGCTACGACGTCAGCCGTTACACTGTCCGGGCGGCCTTGCGGCAGTTGCGTGAACTCGGGCTCGTATCCATGCGCCGGGGATCGGGCACGCGGGTTGTTTCTGCAGCCCCAAAAAGCAGCTACGTCCAATCAGTCAACTCGCTCTCAGAGCTTCTGCGTTACCCAAACACGACATTCGAACTGGGTGACGCAGGAACGGTAACCCTCGCGCCGACAAATGCGAAACGCCTCTCGTTACCGGCCGGTTCAATCTGGTTCCGTATTTCCGGCGTGCGCCGCTCAAACGAGAACAGCCAACCCATCTGCTGGCAGGAAATCTTTGTGATACCTGAGTATGAAGACACGGCGCACCGCCTGCTTATCGAGCATGGTCCCGTACACCGGATCATAGAGAGCGCACATCGCGAAGTGATCGCCCACACCCAGCTTGAGATGACTGCCAGTCAGGTTCCGGGCGAACTGGCAGAAAAACTGGACGTTGAGGCCGGAAGCGCGGCGATGACAATCATCCGCCGGTATACTGCACAAGACGACAGGGTCTTCGAGACCACGGTCAGCGTGCATCCCGAAGGCCGGTTCGTCTATTCACTGGAAATGACCCGCGACTGGAGTGTCGCCTGACATCATCAGGAGAAGGCCAAATGCACAAACACCTGATTGCCGTGACCGGTGCGACTGGTGTGACAGGACAACATCTGATCCCAAGGCTCGCAAGACGGGGCCTAAACCTTCGATATCTCGCGCGGGACATCAGAAAAGCACGACAGTTCTTGGGAAATGACGTGGAGTTGGTCGCAGCCGACCTCGATGACCGCGCGTCCTTTGACCGCGCACTTGAAGGCGTGCACACGCTGTACCTCAATTCGGGCCATAGTCCTGCACTTGAGGAACAACAGACCAATGCCATAGAGGCCGCTGTCGCGACTGGCTGTGCCCGAATTGTGAAACTATCCGGGAATATCGATTCTCCGGCCCCAATTCCGGAAGCCCACAAGGCTTTGGAAGCCAAAATCGCGGCTTGCGGCCTTCGCCACACGTTCCTGCGCCCCAATTTCTACATGACCAATCTGCATTACGTCGCAGCGGGCCTGAAAGATGGAGACACCTTCACCAGCGCGATCCCGCGCGACGTGAAGATCAGCATGACCGACCCGCGCGACGTTGCCGACCTGACAGCAACGGTTCTGGACGAAGATAGCGAGCACGACGGACAGGGTTACTACCAGACAGGTGCTGCGGTCAGTCTCGACGAGGTTGCGGAGACCTTCAGCCGGGTTCTCAACCGCGATATACGCTACGAGATGGTCGATGTGGATGTATGGGAGGACATGGTGACCAAACGCGGTCTGCCCTCCTGGCTCATCGAACATCAGGTCAAGATGATTGGGTTTGCGGCCAACGGCGCTTACGCCTATGTCACCAACGCAACCGAAGAGATCACCGGCCAAAAACCGCGAACGCTGGAAACCTTCATCGCCGATCACGCCCCGGCTTTTGCCCGGACCTGACCGAACCACACATCCGACCAATCAAACTTTGCGGGTCATTCCCGCAAGCGCGCTCTCATCGACCTCAATACCGAGACCGGCACCTGTCGGCACGCTCACCTGTCCGTTAACCACGTCGATACAGTGACCTTCTTTTGCAATATCCTGCTTGAGATACTGAGACGTCACGCTCACCCCCCATTCAAGGGACGGTGCAGCCGCGGCAATTTGCAGAACAGCTGCGCTTGAAACGCTGGATTCTGCGACTTTACCCGCAAGGTTCACATGCATACCGAGTTCATCAAAGAGTTCGGCTGCCTGAAAGGCACGGGTGAGACCGCCAAGTTTGATCATTTTCAGACTGCCGCCCTTTGCAGCGCCCGATTCAAGATGCTTTCGGATGTCATCAAAGCTGTGAAGGCCCTCGTCGGCACCAATGGGGCACGCAGATGCTGCTGCCACGATGGCCATCCCTTCAACATCATGTCCCATCACAGGCTGCTCGAGAAAGTCCAGGGAGTCGCTGGCCGCGCGCACATAAGTCAGAGCTTCGTCCCGGCTCCAGCCCTGATTGCAGTCGGCGGAAAGCTGCACGCCGCCATTCACCGCCTTGCGGATCGCGATCGTGCGCTCGATATCCTGTTCCACAGGCTTGCCGCCGACCTTGATCTTCATGGTCGTCACTCCCGCCTGCGCGCGCTCTGTTGCTTCGGCAACATCAACATCTATGTCACCAGTTGCCAGCATGTAGAGGACAGGAACCTCGGTCCGGCGAACACCACCGAGAATCTCTGCAATCGACTTCTGCTGGGCTTTGCCCGCGATATCGTAAAGCGCCATTTCAACAATTGTCTTGGCGCTGGCGTTGCCATACATGCGCCAGTTCATTTCCTTGAGGTTTTCCTCAAAATCGGCCGGATCGCGCCCTTCCATGAAGGGAGCCAGAAAATTGACTGCTGCGACCATGCTCTCGACAGTTTCACCTGTCATTGAAGGCGCGGCAGAGGCCTCTCCCCAGCCAACATGGCCGTCATCAGTCTCGATACGAGCGAACACATTCTCGGAAGTCGAAATTTCGACACCAGCCATCTTGATCGGGCGTTTGAGAGGCAGATCGACTGCCATGGCTTCGATTTTCTTGATTTTCATTGTTCGTCTCCGTTTCCCCGCGCCGGATCAATCCGACATTTTCCCGATATTACTATAGTGCAGGACTGAACATCACGCCTACCTGACAAATTCGGCAAGCGCATCCTCATTGACCTCAACGCCCAGTCCCGGGCCTGAGGGCACATCTGCACGACCCTTGATAACCCTGATGGGGTTTTCGACAACATCGCTTTTCAGAAATGGTGTTGTCGGGCTCACACCCCACTCAATGGATGGAGCCGCTGCAGCGATCTGCAGCACCGCTGCACTCGACACACTGGATTCCGCCGTTTTGCCAGCCAGGTTGACCTTCATACCGAGCTTTTCGAACAACACAGTCCCTTCATAAGCCCGAGTCAGGCCCCCAAGCTTGATCATTTTTATGCTGCCGCCTTCTGCCGCGCCCAGATCATGGTGTTTGTGAACATCCCCAACGCTGTGGAGGCCTTCATCAGCGGCAATCGCGCAGGACGAAACAGCGGCAATCTGTGCCATGCCTTCAACGTCGTGCCCCATGACGGGCTGCTCCAGAAAGTCGAGCGAGGCACTGGCCGCCTTGGCAAAGGTTACGGCCTCTTCGCGACTCCAACCCTGATTGCAATCCGCAGAGAGCTGAACACTGTCATTCACGGCTTGCCGGATCGCGATCGTACGCTCGATATCCTGCGCGACGGGTTTGCCCCCGACCTTGATTTTCATATTGGTAACACCGGCCTTCGCGTAACCGGCAGCTTCTGCCACATCAATCTCGATATCGCCCGTCGCCAGCATGTGCACGATCGGCACCTGCGTCCGTTTCGTGCCTCCGAGAAGTTCGGAAACCGGCTTCTGTGCTGCTTTGCCCGCCAAATCATAGAACGCCATTTCCAACACGGTTTTGGCACTGGCATTGCCATATAGACGCCAGTCCATCTCCGCGAGGTTCTCCTGAAACGCGGCAGGATCGCGGCCGACCATAAATGGCGCCAGATACTCGATAGCCGCGACCATGCTCTCCACAGTCTCGCCCGTCATAGCCGGCGAAGACGAAGCCTCACCCCAGCCCACAAGACCATTGTCTGTCTCGACCCTTGCAAAGACGTTCTCGGAAACCGTGATTTCCACGCCCGACATCTTGAACGGACGTGACAAGGGCAGATCGACGATCTTGGTGTCAATTTTTGAGATTTTCATCACAAAATCCTGTTGCAGCACTGATGAGCGGACTATCGGCCCCGCTTCAACTCACGCGATTTGGGCTTGGTGCCCGGCGCATAGTCGGAAACCTCTTCGTCGAGGAACTTGCTGAGTTTGCGCAATCGCGCCGAGGACTGCTTGCGAACCATATCCACGTCGCAACCCTCCCAATCATAGAAGCCTTTGCCAGCAGACAGACCGACTTCGCCGCGCGCCACCATATCCTGAATAAGCGGGTTGGGCGTATCGGTGGAATGCAATTCGGGAACAATGGACATTTGTGCCAGCGCGTGGATCTCCAGTCCGGAAGTGTCCTTCTGTTCAATCAGGCCATTGAGGCACATGCGCGGCGCCAGCATTTTGCGGGCTGCCATATCAATATCTGCCGGGGTCGCGACACCGGCTTCCACCAGATAGTAAGCCTCATGCAGAATGATGTGCTGCAGCCGGTTGATGAGAAACCCGACAATGGGCTTGTACAGGGTGACAATTTCCTTGCCGGTTCGCGCAACCGCATCGGCCACCGCATCAACAACATCTTCGGGGGCGTGTGTTCCGGCCATCACTTCAGCTACGGCAGTGGTATCCGCAGGCATAAAATAGTGGATACCGGTAAACAGGTGCGGCCTTTTAAGGTCCGCTTCCAGGTCTTCCAGCGCCATTCCCGACGTACCTGTTGAGATGATCACCTCGTCATCGGGATAGGCAGCTTCTATCTCAGCAAACACCTTCTTCTTGATCGTAACGTCTTCGGGGACAAACTCGATCACCAGATCGGGTGCCTTCTCCGGGAAATCTGCTACCGCCGTAACACCGTTGGGAAGGTCATCAATCTCACTCGCCCGGCTGCTTTTGACGATGGTTTCAAAGCCAGCATCCGCGAAGGTTGCGGACACGCCCTTACCCATAACGCCATAGCCATAGATGAGCACGGTCTGAATCGGTTTTCTGGCTGACATAGATTTCCCCTGAATGAACACTGCGATTGTTTTTGAAAAGCACTGTTTTGTGCTCGCGTGGACTGTATATATGTCCGGACAAAATCAACAGACCCGTCACTACGTATCGCATTGACGGGAACCGACAGCTCAAATCCCGGGGGAGCCCCAAAAATGTCCTACCTGCCCACATCTGAAGATTTCGAAGACATCCTGTTCGAAGTTAAAGACAACGTCGCTTGGATCACGATCAACCGCCCGAACTCGCGCAATGCGTTTCGTGAGCACACGCTCGATGAACTGATCGAGGCCTTCAAGTCGACCCGCAATGACGCCTCGATTGCCTGCGCGGTTGTCACCGGTGCGGGTGACCAGTCTTTCTCGGCCGGCGGCGACTTCGGCGCCATGATGAAGCTGAACTGGACCAACGCCTATCACTGGAATGACCGGATGCTGGGCACCGCCATGACCATTCGCGGCCTGCCGATCCCCGTCATTGCCATGGTCAATGGCTGGTGCATGGGCGGCGGACATGAACTCGCGCTTTGGTGCGACATGGTGATCGCCTCCGACCGGGCCCATTTCGGTCAGTCCGGTGCCAAAGTTGGCGCCTGCCCGACTGTGGGTGCGACCCAGTACATTCCCCGTATCATCGGCGAGCGTCTGGCCCGCGAGATGATTTTCCTGGCGCGTACATTCTCGGCTCAGGAAGCTGTCGATATCGGCCTCATCAACAAGGTCGTCCCGCATGACGATCTGCTCGAAGAAACAAAAAAATGGTGCGAGACGATCAAGGGCCACAGCGGTCAGACCATCCGCATGACCAAGAAATCCCTCAACCATGAGTCCGATGAGCTTTACGCATCGTGGCAGCATGGCATGGAGCTGTTGGCCCATGTCTGGGGCAGCGAAGAATCCATGGAGGGCATGCAGGCCTTCCTCGACAAGCGCAAGCCCGACTTCATGAAGTTCCGCATGAAGAACAAGGAAGTGGTCGATACCTATCTCGATGATCTGGCCAACGACCGCAACCAGCTCAAGAAGGGCTAAGTCCGAAACCATGACAGGCACCGAAACTCCCGGCGCCCTCGACGGCATCCGCGTGATTGATCTCACGCGGGTGCTCGCAGGGCCGTTCTGCGCAATGATGCTCGGCGACATGGGTGCCGACGTGGTCAAAATCGAACAACCCGGTCGCGGCGACGACACGCGCGCCTGGGGGCCGCCATTCGTGGGAGAGGAATCCGCCTACTTCCTGGGGGCCAACCGCAACAAACGCGGCATGACCCTCAACCTGAAAGAAGAAAGCGCACGCTTGGTGCTCGCCGAATTGCTGCGTGACGCCGATGTGGTGATCGACAACTTCAAGCTCGGCACCATGGCGCGGTTCGGCTTTGACGATGCCTGGTACGAAGAAAACGCACCCCATATCGTGCGTGCGTCGATCCTCGGCTATGGCTCCACCGGCCCGCGTGCGGGCCTGCCAGGCTATGACTTCCTGCTGCAGGCGGAAAGTGGCCTGATGAGCATCACCGGCGAAGCCGATGGCGATCCGATGAAACTCGGTGTGGCTATTGTCGATCTGTGTACCGGCATGTACGCGCTGTCCTCGATCCTCGCGGGATTGCAGGCACGACATTCGACCGGCAAAGGCCAGTATGTCGAAGTCTCGCTTTACGATACCGGCATATCCCTGCTCGCCAATGTCGCGGCAAACTATCTCGCCTCGGGCAAGGAAGCCGGACGCTACGGCAACGGACACCCCAATATTGTGCCTTACAACGCCTATCCCACACGCGACGGCATGATCGCTCTGTCCGTCGGCAATGACGGGCAATTCCAGACCTTCTGTAATGCCGTGGGACAGGACGCATGGGCAGACGACGTTCGATTTACACGCAACCGCGACCGTGTTGAAAACCGTGACGCCTGTGACGCAATGATTTCTGAACTGTTGAAGACGGACGACACCGCCGCGTGGCTCGACAAACTTCAGTCCGCCGGTGTGTCTTGTGCTCCGATCAACACCGTCGCGCAGGCGCTGACTGCAGAACACACGATTGCACGCAAGCTGGTGACCAAGGCCACCCACAGCGTTGAGGGTGAAATTGATCTGCCAGGTATCCCCTTCCAACTCATGGGCACACCCGCAACCGTCCGTCGCGCACCGCCCACATTGGGTGAACACACCGAGGAAGTGCTCCGCGAAATCGGAAAATCGGCCGACGACATCGCCCGTCTGCGCAAGAGCGGCGCGATCTAAATCGTTCCGTTTCGTCGCAAGTGACGTTCGCTCCAACGGGTGGGTAGATATCCGCACGTGTGAGAAACTGTCCTCTATCAAGAAACTTATTAGAGGTTGAATCTCCATGGCGAAACGAATTGACGTCGGACGCATCACGCTCAATGTCGACGAAAAGGGTGATGGTCCGCCCTTCATCTTCATTCCCGGCCTTGTCGGGGTCATGAACTCCTGGGACTACCAGCGGGAAATCTTTTCCGACCGTTACCGCTGCATCTCCTTCGACCATCGTGGCGCCGGCGACAGTGACCGTCCCGGCCCCGACGGCTATTCGACCCAGCACATTGCCGATGACGTGATCGCGCTCATGGACACGCTGGGTATTGAGAAGGCGCACGCTCTGGGCACGTCAACGGGCGGTGCGATTCTTCAGAATCTGGCCATCGACCATCCTGACCGTCTGCGTTGCTGCATCTTCTCCAACACCTGGACCAAGGCCGACGAATACATCCGCCGTGTCCAGATCGCACGCAAAGAGATCGCGCTGAACGAAGGCAAGGAAGCCTATGTGCGGGTCAGCTCGCTCTTCACCAACGGCTGCAATCAGTTCCGCTACAACCTCGACAAGGTGATGGAGCTTGAGAAACGCTCGCTGGAGACCATCGCGGAACCCGATGTTCTCGCCGCACGCATCGACATGACTCTGAACCACGACCGGCTGGACGAGATCACGAAGATCAAGAACCCGTCACTGGTTGTCGGGACGCGCGACGATGCGACCGTGCCCTACTATTTCTCCGAAGACCTGCACGAAGCCATCGAAGGCTCGGAGCTGGTGATCGTCGAAGAAGGCGGGCATTACTCGTACCGCCGCCACCCGGAAGAGTGGGCCGAGATCGTGGGGCCCTTCCTCGCGAAGTGGGAAGACAAAATCTGATGCGCGTTGGTATCGTCGGAATCGGCTGGTGGTCGGATGTTCTGGCTGGCGTGATCGCGAAAACCGACAAGCTCGAACTGCGGGCCGGTTTCACGCGCTCGCCGGAGAAGAACGCAAAATTTGCGGAGACCTTCAACTGCGAAGCGATGTCCTCTTATGAGGACATGCTCGCACTTGACGATCTCGACGGTGTCATCCTGACGACCCCCAATTCCGCCCATCTGCCGGGCACGTTGGCAGCGGCAGCAGCGGGCAAGCATGTATTTGTCGAAAAGCCGGTCTCCAACACCATTGCAGACGGGCGCGCGATGATTGCAGCCTGTGATGCGGCCAACGTCGTTCTTGCGGTGGGGCATTCCTACCGCCGTCACGGTGCCCTGCGCCATCTGAAGAAAATGATCGACGATGGCGAACTGGGGCGGGTCAGCCGGGCCGAGGGCATATTCTCAAATGACAATGGCCTGAAGTTGAAGCCGGGTGCCTGGCGCACCGATCCCGCCGAAATTCCCGGCGGCTGCCTGATGCAGATCGGCATTCATCAGATCGACAATTTGCTCTATCTGCTTGGGGACGCGCAGGAACTGACCGCTTATGTCGACCGTCTGGAAACCGAACCGGAAATCGAGGATGTGACTTCGGTTCTGATGCGCTTTCGGTCCGGGGCGATCGGTTTCGTCGCATCTGACTATATTTCTCCCCGCCGTTTCATGATCAACGTCCATGGCACCAAGGGGAATGCCTTTTTCGACATGGACAATGACGGCCTGCGCGTTCAACGAACAGGCGAGAGCAAACCGTCTCCGGTCGTGTTTCCCCCGGCAGATCATCTGCTGGCCGAATTGGAAGATTTTGCGGACGCCGCCAAAGAAGGCCGGAAGCCGGAAATCGATGGAACAGACGCGCTGAACCCCCTCGCCGTCGTACTCGGAGCCGTTCAGTCTTCCAAAGAGGGCCGTTCGATCAGTCTCAAGGAAATCCTAGGCGAGGCCTGATATCTCGAGCGCCCGAGCGCGTTCCAGCCCGAGCAGTTCACCACCATCCAGCAATCCGGTCCAGGTGCGTTCGGGAATCGGAATACCATTGGCCCGCCGATCCTTTCGGGCCGCGCGTTCAGGATCACCGGGTACCAGAACCGGCTTGTCGGGATCTGCGGGTTTGGCGCTCTTCGTGTAGTCCGCCATTGCATCGACTTCCTGCTTGATCCAGTCGGCATCACCCAGACGTGCCGGATCCATCACAATCATCGTCATTGTGTTGATGATGCCATCCAAACGTTTGTGACCAGGCTGAAGTGTTCCGCCGCCAGAAAGCGCGCCGGACATCAGTTCAGCCATCAAGCACAATGCGTAACCCTTGTGTTCGGCAAACGCCCGCAATGCGCCCAGCGGTTGGCGAAACATCACACCCGGATCGCTACTGGGCTGTCCCTCGGAATCAATAATCCAGGCATCGGGCACCTGCTTGCCGGAATCATGCGCCACGCGAATTTTGCCCATCGCGACAACGCTCGTGGCCATATCAAGGATAATCGGTTCGTCCGGGTTGCTCGTCGGCATGGCCATCGTGACCGGGTTGGTGCCGAAACGCGCTTCGGCCCCACCAAAGGGCGCGACCATGGCCCAGTGATCAGTCACGTTCGTGAAATGGATCGAAACAAACCCGGCAGCAGCCACCATCTCGGCATATGTCCCCACCCGGCCGATATGGTGTGAGTTTTTGAGCGTCGCGACACAAATACCGCTCTCCTGCGCGCGCGCAATCGCGGCCTCTGTCACCTCTTCGGCAACGCGCTGGCCATAACCTTTGTGCCCGTCAAACTGAAGAAACGGCCCGTCATCATGCACGCAATCGGCTGGCGTATTGGGGACCAACAACCCGCGCTTAAGATTGTTGATATAGGTCGCAACAATCCCGATGCCGTGACTGTCATGACCAGCTAGGTTGGCACCCACAAGGTGCTCGGAAACAATACGACACTCTTCCTCTTCGCTGCCCCCGAGACGGACCATCTCATGGATCAGAGCTGTTAACGCATCGACTTGAACGGTGACATCACCCGACATTAAAAATCCCCCCGGACCTCTTCACAAAAACGACGGATCACACGACCGGTGTGCGCCCGCCATCAACATTGATCGCACAACCCGTCACATAAGAACCGGCATCCGAGACCAGAAAACAGGCCATGTTTGCGAACTCTTCGGCTTCGCCGATCCGACCGAGCGGAATGTCGGCTTCCTTGGGCGCAATGAAGTCATCGAATGACTTGTCGGGTGCCTGATTTTGATGGCGACGTTCATGTTGTCCCGATCGGATCAAACCGACAAGCAATGCATTCACCAGAATATTGTCAGGGCCCCCTTCTCCGGCGAGCACCTTGGTCAAGGCCATACCCGCAGCACGAGAAACAGATGTGGGCGCACTGCCACCTGCCGGTGCTTTCGCGCTTCCGGCCAGAACATTGATGATCCGTCCCCATTTCCGCTCCGCCATACCCGGCATCGCCAAACGGCACAGCCGGATAGCCGCAAAAAGCTTGAGATCGAGATCGGCCTGCCAGCGCTCATCCGAGCACTCGAGAAACGGCCCGATTGCGTGTGCGCCAGCGTTGTTCACCAGAATATCGACGTTGCCGAATGTCTCTGAAATCTGCGCCCAGGTGCTCTCGATCTGCGCCACATCGGTCACGTCACACGGCAATGCTTCCACGCGTACGGAATTTCCGCCCACAGCTGCCAGAATACTGTCCCGGCCGGCGGCAAGCTTGTCTGCCGAACGCGCGACCATCGCGACATTGGCGCCGGATTCAGCGAACTGTCTCGCCATCGCCAAGCCCAATCCTTCGCTGGCACCTGTAATTACGGCCGTGCGGCCATCCAGTCGAACTTCCATTTTACTCTCCCCGGTTCAATCACTTCTTGATATTACGCCATGCAGACCGCTTTGACAGGGTCACAACACCAGCGCAATGTCTGCAATGGGGAGAAAAACAATGGCGAAAAGCTCACACCGGCACACCTCGCACTGGGGTACATTCACGGCAGATGTTGAAAACGGTCGTTTGACCGGGGTTCACCCGTTCAAACTCGACCCCGATCCCTCTCCGATCATCCAATCGCTTCCCGACGCGGTTCACGATGAAAGCCGCGTTGCACGTCCGATGTTTCGCAAGGGCTGGCTGGAACGTGCGCAAGGCGGGTCTCCCGAAAACCGTGGTGTTGATCCCTTCGTTGCCATTCCGTGGGACGAGGCACTGGATATGGTCAGCGCTGAAATCGACCGGGTGCGTTCAGATCATGGGAATGCTTCTATATTTGGCGGCTCCTACGGGTGGTCGAGTGCTGGGCGGTTTCACCACGCAAAGAGCCAGCTACAACGCTTTTTGAATACCGTGGGCGGGTTTACCGGACAGGTCCACACCTACTCAATCGCGGCTGGCTACGCGATCCTGCCGCATATTCTCGGAACAGCGCAGGCTGCCATGACCGAGGCAACAAGCTGGGATTCGATCATCGACAATACCGAGCTGATGGTTGCCTTTGGAGGCATCCCGCTCAAGAACGCTCACGTTGCAGCTGGTGGCCCCGGCCAGCATATGACAGGGCCTTACCTGAAGGATGCGCATGCGGCAGGAATCGCGTTCATCAATGTCTCGCCCATCCGCGATGATATCGCCGATCATCTGAACGCTGAATGGGTCGCCATTCGTCCCAATACCGATGTGGCGCTGATGCTGGCACTGGCCCACACGCTGGAAACCGAAGGCCTGGCCGATCAGGGTTTCCTGGAACGCTACTGCGTTGGATACCCGCAATTCCGCCGTTATCTGCTTGGCGAGGATGATTCGACACCAAAGGATGCTGACTGGGCGTCTCAGATTTGCGAAATGCCTGCAGATTCAATCCGCGAACTGGCAAAACGGATGGCGCGATCACGCACGATGATCAACACCAACTGGTCTCTCCAGCGTGGCGATCATGGCGAACAAACATTCTGGATGACAGTCACCCTGGCTGCGATGCTGGGCGGGATCGGCCGTCCCGGTGAAGGCTTCGGATTCGGCTATGGCAGCATGGGCAATATCGGAAACCCGAGGCAGCCTGCACCATCGCCGTCCTTGTCGATCGGGCAAAATCCCTGCAAGAGCTGGATCCCTGTCGCACGGATCGCAGACATGTTGCTCAACCCCGGCGGACAGTACGAATTCGACGGTGAAACCCGCACCTATCCCGACACCAAGCTCGTCTACTGGTGTGGCGGCAATCCGTTCCACCACCATCAGGACCTCAACCGCCTCGTGCGGGCCTGGCGCAAACCGGAAACGATTATTGTCAACGAACCCTGGTGGACGGCAACGGCAAAGTTCTCCGACATCGTTTTACCCTCAACCACCACACTGGAACGCAAGGACATCGGTGCGACCTCAAGAGACCGTTTTATTCTGGCCATGGACAAGGCGATCGAGCCGGTCGGTGACGCGCGGAATGATTTTGATATTTTTCGGGGACTGGCCCAGCGACTTGGCACCTACAACGAATTCACCGAAGGCCGTGAACCCGAAGACTGGCTGCGCCACATTTACGATCGGGCCCAACAAGGCGCGGCCGAAAAGGACATTACTCTCCCGTCTTACGACACGTTTTGGGAAGACGGGCATGTCGAAATTCCACGCTCCTCGAAACCGGATATCATGTTCGAATCCTTTCGCGCCGATCCGGTCGCCAATGCACTGCCCTCGCCATCGGGGAGAATTGAAATATTCTCCGAGACAGTTGATGGTTTCGGCTATGACGACTGCCCCGGACATCCGGTATGGCGCGAACCCGCCGAATGGCTTGGCTCTCCCGTCGCAAAAACACATCCGCTTCACATGATTTCCAACCAACCACGGACCCGTCTCCACGGTCAGCTCGACAATGGTCGGGTCAGCCGTGACGACAAGATCAACGGGCGTGAACCCATCTGGATTAACCCACTCGATGCCGCAGAACGCGGATTGATCGATGGGGACGTTGTGAGAGTGTTCAATGACCGAGGTGCGCTGCTCGCCGGGGCACGCGTCACGCCCGAAGTTCGGCCCGGGGTCGTACAACTCGCCACAGGCGCCTGGTACGATCCCGATGACCCGGCGCAACCCAACAGTCTGGACAAGCACGGCAATCCCAACGTTCTGACGATCGACAAAGGAACTTCTCAACTTGGACAAGGGCCGATTGCGCATAGTGCTCTGGTCGAAATCGCGCTTTATGAAGATGACCTGCCTGACGTCACCGCACACAAACCGCCACAGATCGTTCCCCGCGACCAACCTGGCTAAAAACTGTTATAATATGATGGTTCACGGCCCCTTGGTTGTTCATGGATAGTGTCCTGAATATGGAAATGTCTTCGATGTTGATAACGCTTGCGTTTGGCGGGCTGTTTACAGTTGTCGCTGTACTCGCAATCGCGCTCGTGCAGACAAGACGCAAAAGTCGGCCCTTCCAGGTCACCTTTGACACCGCATCGGTGGGTTTGGTCCATGTTGCCCTGGATGGCACTTGGCTGCTTGCCAACAACAAAATGACGGAAATTACCGGCTATGAGCGTGAAGAACTCGCGCGCATGCGATTTGCAGATGTCACTGTTGAGGAAGACCTGCAAAAAAACCACGAACTGAATACAAAGCTGCGAAGTGGCGAGATCGATTCCTACACGCTGGAGAAACGCTATCTCCGCAAGGACAA
>ENA-UOXV01002044-UOXV01002044.1-marine-metagenome-genome-assembly--contig:-NODE-2044-length-26949-cov-6.208299_pt1 | contig 26949 bp, 34 predicted proteins | sample MGYA00238165_ERZ766961 | MGnify/ENA primary metagenome ERZ766961 (study PRJEB28924, sample SAMN03173240) | marine metagenome | biome: Marine; feature: Water; material: Subsurface seawater | place: North... | reverse complement strand
TGCGATGGGCGGAAGCCGGAGGGGGCAGCTGGCGGAGAGGCTGCGGGCTCTGGAACTGCTGCCGCGACGCGCGGAGTGGAGGCGCGCCATTGGCTGGAGCGAGCAGTTTCCCTACGCCCTGATGGTGGTATGGAGGCGCTACAGCTGGGGGTGCACCTCGAGCGCGTGCGCGAGTTTCCCGCTGCGCGCGAGGCTCTCCGGCGCGCCACTCGCCACTGCCCCGCGTCGCCGCGCGCCTGGGCGCAGTACGCGTCTGCCCTTGCCGCGTCGTGCGCGGCACCGCCATACGACGCACGTGGCAGCAGCGCATGCGGCTCTGAGCAGGGCGCAGGCCCCGCGTTGTGGGCTAAGGAGGCGCAGGCAGCTGTGCGTCGTGCAGAGGCGCTTGGGGGCGGGGCGGAGGAGCAGGTGCTTGTAGCCAGAGTGCTCGGCGCGCTCGCGGACCCGGAGGCTTCGGTGGCGGCCCTCAGACGTGCAGCGTCACTTGATCCCACAGCACAAGCCGTGCTCGGCCGCTCTCTGCTGGAGCAGGGGCGGGCGAAAGAGGCTCGCGGGGCGCTGCGGCGAGCCGCGCGACTCGGCGGGTTAGGCGCTCCCGCAGCGCTGGTGCTCCTGGCGCAGGCCGAGGTCGAGCTGGGCAAGCGCCAGGCGGCAGAGCGGCACCTCCAGCAGGCGCTTCAGCTCAACCCGAACAGCGTGCCTGCGCTGGCAGCCGCAGCGCTACTCTTCAAGGAAAACCGAGACTACGCGCCGGCGCGCGCAGCCCTCGAGACGGCGCGACGCCTGGAGCCGAGCAATGCGATGCTGCTGGTCAATTTAGGCAAGCTCAGCGAAGAGGACGATATCGGCGACTGGGAGAGCGCGCTAGACTGCTACCGCGACGCGCTTGCGGCGGACCCGCTGTGCCAGCCCGCGCTGCTCGCGCGGGCGCGGCTGTACGAGGACGAGGTGCTGGACCTCGACGCCGCGCAGGACGACCTCGCCGCGGCCGCCGCACCCGGCTGCAGGCCTCCCCTCGCCCGCCCGCACCCCTCGGTTCGATCCCTCTGCCCAGCTGCCATCACGAGCTTGCGTGACGCGCCGCGTGCATTCGCAGAGACCCCGAGCTGGCTGCCGAGGCCCTTTCCCACGCCGCGCAGATCCGCTGGCAGTGCTTCAACGACACCACCGCCGCAGCAGCAATGCTCAGCCGCGCCCTGGCCATCGTTCCAGCGCACCCGCTTCCGCTCCGCACGCGCGCCGCGCTACTAGCAGAGCGTGGACATCGAGCTGTGATGGCGGCAGCGCCCCCGCCTGCAGCCGTAGAGGACCCAGCGAATGGTACCGCATCTGCTCCCCTCGCCACTAATTTCCCCCCGCCCGCCATTCTCGCAGACAGGCCTGACCAGGGCGACGCTCCTGACACGGGGGCCACGCGCGCGACAGACGGCCCGATTCAAGCGCAAGACCTGATCGTAGAGGCAGAGGCCAAAAAGCGCGCCCGGCCGCTCAGTCAGCACGCACGTGCTCGTCTGCGCGCGGAGGCTGCGGCGAGCTTTCTCGAGGCGGCGCAGCTATACGAGCGTGCGCTGACCGCCGATCCGAGCGATTCTCATGTGGCAGGGGAGCTGGGAGACGTGTGCCAGATTTTCTCGCGCCCCAGCGACGCCGAGGCCTGGTGTGGCTGCCACCCGTACGCTGCTCCCTCTGGCGCGCAGGCGGTTCTCACGCCTCAAGGCTGCGCGGTTAGGTACCGCCGTGCGCTGGAGTTGCGGCCGCACGATGTGCCATCCCTCCGGGGGCTCGCGGCTCTGCTTCGGCGTCAAAAGCCGGAGCAGGGCAGCGAGGAGGCCTCGCGGCTGGAGGCGGCTGCCACAGCTGAAGAGGAGGCCGAGGAGCGTGCAGAGGCAGCAGCAGATCAAAGGGACGTGGATGCGCTTCTTCGCGATAAAACTGTGAAGATTACCGCGACTCAGGTGGTTGAACCGAATGGCCCCGAAACGTCATGCATTGGTGGGTGGGAAAGCTGATCTGCGCCCTAGCCGCAGGATGGTGTAACCCAGTGGGAGCGCGAGGTTCCTGTCGGAGGCGCGCCGGATGATGAGGAATCAAATGGGGAGGCCTCGGGGTGCGCCAGGAGGCGGACGGCGGACCAGGAAGGCCCTGACCAGGCGCGTGGAACGGAGTGTGAGAGCACGTACGAGCACGAGGATGTAGGTGGTGAAGATGAGGTGTCAGGCGACATCGTGTCGTCTGGGGATCACGGTGAACGTGGCGATGGAGAGAGGCTAGGCGGTATCGCGTGGTCTGGGGATAACAGGGAGCAACGCGAGCTGGAGCGCTTCGTTTCGGAGCTGTCGTGAGCTTCGCATCGGGGTGCAGATTTCAGCTCGTGTTCCACCGGAAACTGGCACAGGCCAAGCTTATCGGTATTACATCACGTCACACAGGGCATATAGCTGCCCCTGCGGCGGTTTTCCTTTTCCGCGACCAAGCTGGAAAGCGGGATCCGTTGCGCTGTGAAGAAGCAACACCTCTTCCTCCCACCCCATGTCCTCTTCAAACTCCGTGCACCACGTGCACGGGAGAGTCTGAAGCGGCACATCCTTTCCGGGTCTCGGTCGACGACGCTCCTCAATGTGGGCGCACGACCAGGAGACATGCGTTCCAAAACGAGCCCACTTCCAGGTGTCAGCGCGGCGCAGACTCCGCCAGCGCCCGCACAGCTGCTTAGTCAGCAACTGGGCGCGTGTGCAGGTGAAGCGACTGCCTAGCTTCGAGGCTCGCTTAGCATGATCGTGCACCGTCTCTTTGTGAGGTAGTACGCTGCAGATCTTTCCGACGATGACGTCGAGCAGTGGCACAAATCCGTTCCTTTGCTTGTCTCCGGGGTTCTCAGTGAGAGCACGCAGCGCCAGCGCCCCCTGTGTTTGTATGTAGGTACAGGAGTGGTAGATTTTCATCAGGTTCATGATTTCTTGCCGGTCATGTGTCTTGGTAATCCTGCTGCGCGCCCATTCCTCGCCCCCGACGCGCCGAAGGCCGCGCCGTGAGTAAAGTGGGTGCATCGCCACCGTATCACTCACGCGAGAACAGTCGGACGACTTGACTCGCCGCGCTGAGCACCGCAGCGCAGTGGCTAGGCCTTTGACACTCCCGCACCACCAGCGATTACCATCACCGTCAAGTCGGTGGTCCTCCATGGGCGGCGCGCAGCTTGTGGATCCAGGGGCGGCTTTGGCGGGTCTTCTGGCTTCCGAATGTGCTGTGTACACTCTCGAGCACCCCGTTTTTAGGGTGTCAAAAGCACATTTGGTGTCCATTCGAGAAGACAGGAGGGATGGTGAAGCATGCACGTCGCATTCTTCCAACTCTTGCCGCGGTAACAGCGATGATGCTGCTGGCCAATCGTATGGTATCTGACAAGGAGACCTCGCTGCTCGAGGCACAGGGCGCGATCGGCCCTGGGGCGCAGCTTCAGCTCAACACTGCGCAAGGCCCCATGCTGCTCACGGTGGACTCTGAGATTACTCCGCAGGGATATGTTCACGCGTATGGCCAGAATGATGGCCAGTATTACGCCGGGTACATCAAGCTCTCGCCGACGAATGTTCAGGCCCAGCAGATCCTCAGTCAGGCGCCGACATTCGCACAACAGCAGCTCATGGCCGACCCAATCAACAGGCCCCAAAGCGAGACAATCTACACAGCGCGGGCCAGGCAGGCTGCAGCGGCCGCGTCAAATAATCGCAATGTGCAGTTGAGCGTTGCGGCAAATGGGATGGTGCGTCTCAACGGTCAGGTTGTAGTGCCCTCTGACGCGCGCACAACGTCGGTGCTACGACTGATGGAAAAGCAGGCGCAGCTCCGGCAGGAGCAAGTGGCGCGCACGCAGCTCCTGGCGCAGATTGCGGTACCCGGGGGGGATGGGGACTTGAACGCTGCACTGGCTTCCGCAAAGGCGCGCGTGCATCTCCTAGAGGAAGACAAGGCGAAGATTGATGGGACCACCATGCTCGCACAGGTGCCTTTCTGCCCCACCAGCTCGAGGTCCCGATGCCCTATGCATCTAGCGACACAGTCCTGACTCCCTACCCTGTCCGAGCAGAGTCACTCTCGGCGCCGTGCTGCGCGGCGAAAAATGCTGCGTGCAGAAGTGGAGCACATCGCGCGAGCAGTAGAGAAGATCTCAGAACGTCAGAGATCAATGCAGAAGGTTGTGAACCAGGTCAAAAAGGTCATGCGGTACGACGTGTAGGAACGCAGCAACAGGGTAGTATAGATTTGCCGGTGCTATCTGATGCGGCGGTAGCATGTAACAATAAAGTGCGGGGCTGTACGTGTCGTGTGCTTGAAAGTGAGCAGTGCCTCTGATTGCAAGAGTCGGGCGCGTGGCTGCCGGCGCGCTGGCAAAGACTGTTATAATACCCTCAACGCCCCCCTCGCAAAGCTTACTTGTCCTTGGGAGCGTCTTCGCCTCCACCAAACATGCGCTTGAGGCGCTCCATCTGCTCCGCGTCGATCTCAGCGGGCTTGTCCTCGAGTGAAGCCTTGGCTTCTTCCTCCTCCGCGGCCTTGGCCTCTGACTCCTTCTTCTCGAGCTCCTTCTGTGTCTTGGCAAGCTGCTGCTTCAAAATCTCAGCCTCTGGGTCGTAATCGGCAGCGATCTTGCCCGTGCCGTCAAGATCCTTCACGTCCTCGCCCTCCTCGCCGGAAGTGCGCTTGTTGAGTGAGGCCATCAGGTCGTCATCTGACACCACGTCGTCCATGTCGATGAACTCAGCCTTCCACTTCTCAATTCGCTCAACCTCGGCCTTGACGCGATCTTCCTCGTCCCGGTCCGCCTGTTTCCCCTCGTAGAACGTGTAGATCGCAGCGCCGCCGAACATCCCACCAAGGATGGAGTACTTGATCACCTGCTCGCCGAGACTGAGCTTGCGCATTCCCGTGAAGTCAACTTCGGTGTCCTCCTGCACCAACTCCACGTCCTCCATCACATCCTCATCAAACTCAACGTCGGCAACTGCGGCTGCGCGCGCCCCCGAGACCCCCATCGTCGAGAGGCTGACCGCAAGCGCAGCCGTGGCGATTGCCTTCTTGGCACCCGCGAGCCTAGTACAGATAAGGGCAGCCAGGAACTCAGCAGGCACATAAGCAATGCAAGGAGGCGAGTACTTGAGCAGTCCATGGAAGATGCAGGTTACATTGCTAGCATTGTTGGCGCGGGAGCCGAAGGAAACGCAAGAAAAGGACGCTTACCTCTTTCGCAGCCCAAGCGGCGAAGCCATATTCAGCGACAGAGCATGCTGGGAATTCCGGCGAAGCGGTAGGGCAGTGATGTACTGGTGTGGTGCCCCCTGCGTGATACGGAATGGCATCAGCCGTCGGGCGCCCAACAAGGCCATGTATTGGCCCCCGGTCCACCCAAGCCTGTAGAGTTTGGGAATGGTCCCGCTGCAACCATGCGCTCACGTTGTGCGCTGACTGGTGCTATACATGCTCAGATTAGCACCTAGCGCACTTTACGGCAGGGTAGAGCAGTTCGCAGTGCTTGAGGTATTTCGAGGGCGCCAAGGGGGCGGCGGGAGTTGGAGGCAGCCTCCAGTCGCTTACCTCTATTTGAGTGCAGCTGCGCGCAACGTGCAGCTGTACAAACGAGCTGACAGAGGCGGGAGTAGCATGAAATGCCTCCGAAAGACCGACAGCGGTGAGAATGAGGGGAAGCGCACGCCGGAGCATGACAGACAACGTGAAACCAGGAGCGAGGTCTGTAAGAATTCCTGGACCCAGGACAGGTCGAAAGACATCTCACACGGAAAACATAAATGAGTTTTAGCTAGGGCTCTGGCAACCTTGTTCTGGTTCGCGGGGCGAACGAGCGACGAGCGGCGACAGGTTCCCGTGCGGACCCATCCTACCGCGCGCCTGGAACACCGATTACCTCACCGTATCGCGACGGCTACCGGAGACAGTTTTCGTCTTTTGATTCAACCCTGGTGACCCACGCTTGGCCTCGATGGCTGGCGGAAAGGATCATGCCGCCAACAAGCAGGGGCGTGTGGCGGCGGGAAATGCCCAGGGTGGAAACGAATCGAACAGGGCAGTCAAGCGACCAAAGAAGAAAGTGGTGCCGCCATTGGGCGGTGTTGTACCGGCGACAAGCGAACATGCTAGCTCGGCCGGGCGCCCCGTGACAGCGCCGCTGACGGGTCTTTCTCAGCCGGGCGCAGGGATTCACCTTCCGCACCTACCAGCGCACATGGACCCTTCGAGCACGCTGCAGCATTACATGGCACACATGGGTAGTCAACACGATCCGGCCATGGCTGCTATGGTGTTTCGTGCCATGCCGTTCGGGGGCGCTGGAAGCTCGCAGCGTCACAGCGGAACCTACCTCATTGGAGGATCAGGGCCGTCGCCCTATGCAGGGGCGCCTTTGTTGCCTCAGATGCAAAATCACGGCATGGCTGCGCGACCCGGCGGAATGGGTGGTTTAGCCGCGATCGAAATGTCCGAGCTTGCGAGCAAGCGCTGGCGGACGGTCATCAAGGCGCTCAATTGCCTCCGGCTGTCCGACGAGGCATCGAAGGCAGTCCAAGAAGCCCTCAGGGTTGAATTAAATCACGGACCTCACTCTGATAGCGATGATGAGGTTCAACTCATCCCTGTGGCTGCCGATTCACGGTGCCTTGGTTGTGCGCTGGTATTGCGTCGCAGACCGCACAGCGCAGCCAACGAGACCGACCGTGACGAGCGCGCTCGCTGGCACGTGCAGCGTGAGTTTGTGGCCGATCTGATTGAGAAGGCAATCTGCGAGGTACAGCTCAACGCACAGAAGAACGAGGTTTTCCCCGCTGGTTCTGGTAGACCAGACATGAAACCGTGAATTAGGCACTCTGGGTACTTGCCGTGCTTCGAGCCCAACTGCGGCTATTGCTCAGTCAGTCGCTTCGTGCTGCTGTTTCACCGCGCTTTGGGCCTTGCAGGCTGCAAAGGCTGAAGATGACAAGCGTGAAAATCTCGATTTGGACCAAGCGCGACTGCTGTCGGAGGAAACCGCGCGCAAGGTATCGGCTGCCCAATCCGAAACTGCGCATGTCGATGCAGAATCGCGCTGTACACGCGCCCACACGCGCGCGCGCGCGCGTTTCTGTGGTCGAAGCACACCATGGGCAGTATAGGTGGCGTAGTACCAACGTCGATTGCTCGCAGGACAAGGCGAAGGCACGACGCGAGCGACGGTGCACGGTCCTGCGGGGAGACATCTTGGGGGACGAAGAGCTCCTGTCTTCGGTGGTATTGCAGCCACTGCGCGTCAGTGCCTCCGCGCTCACTCTCTGCTACAGTGCCCCTGTGCAATGCTGCGACAAGCACAATTCGGGTGACCCCCCCCTCGACCCCATCTGCGACCGGTTCTGTGTTCTACGCCACTTTTTCGTCAGCTGCAGTCGTGACGGTGTCGAGCGCTCGCATGTTCAGGAGTGCCACCTGACTGGGAACACGGAGTAGAAGAGCACACCAGGCCATCAGATCTCAGCGGAGAAGATGCAGGGCTGTGGGAGCTCAAGGTTGCGGTGATCGAGCTGCTCGACTTCGAGCAATGTGTGAAGAAGTGGTGGGCTCACGAACATCACGGCTACCTCAAGCAGGTTGGAAAGCAATTGCAACAGAAGCTCGAAATACTGCTGCGCGAGGTGTTGGCCGTCCTAATGCACCTTCTCGGGGAATCTTTGCATCTTCCCTGACCTCCGAACAAGTGGGGGCGTTGTACTGTTACGCTGTCACTCGCAACCCGCACAGAGGACCTGTGTCCCTGTCGAGCTGGCTTTGCTCATTTTTGCGACCTGATGTGCTCAGGAACCGTCGACGGCACTTGCCATCGGCAAAATTTCCGTCGAGACGATGCAGCGTGCTGGTAGGGAATGGCGGGAGGCGCTCGAAACTATGAAGAAGGAGACCGCCGAGGCAAACCTTGGCAAGCTTCCAGAATGCATACTGCGCCACCAAGCTGTCGGCAAGACCGAGGAGGTCGATGAGCAAGGGTGTATATTGATTGAGGACGACTAGCGGCTTGGTAGTGGAGGGCACTGCGATGCGTAAGTGCATTTTTCCTCGCCATTCTCGCCCTATTTGTCTTGCTCATCGTCCTGCGCATGAATAGCTGTACACTCCGTCCACCTACACCACACATCGTACAGGTTTCTTGTCCTGCTGCCCCTCTGCTCCACCAACTCCATGAGAGAGATTCGCTCGAAGGATCTGGAAGGCGCACCAACGAATCCGCACCGGGGAACCGAGGGACCACCACGTCGTTCGTTCGCAAGTAATTGGTGTTCGTAGTAATTAAGAATATTTGTTTTCGAAGTCTGACCTGGGTCGCAACTGTCGTCGTCGAGACCAAGAGCCATGCATCCTCGCGCCGTGCCCAGGGGTGCTGCACTGGCACTGTGGCTGTGTGTATGTTGTTCCGCGTGCACTTGCACGGCGATGCTGGCATTTGCACCGCTTGAAGGCATCGGAATGTTTACAACGCCCTGCAACATCGCGACCCTTTCGCGCCCTCCCAATGGACTGCCCAAGGTGACAGGGGTGCGGCTTGCGGCTCGCCTTTATGGGTCGATCGTACGTATGCAAGAAAATGGCCGTGGTTCTGGCGAGGATACGCAGCCACCGCCTGTGAAGTCAGGCAGCAAGACGCGTCGACTCCTTGCAGCACTTGGGTTGCGCGATATGTCCGAAGCCGAGATCGCTGCAGTCTCCGCGAGGAAGGAACGTGAGGGTGCACAGAAGAATTTAAATCGAGCCCGGAAATACGCTGATCGTGCTCAGAAGGACGCTGAGAAGGCACGAGATAAGGTTTGTGAAAGATTGCCCGGAGATGGGCAACAACGCTGGTGCGGGGAGGAATGGGAGCCCTCGCTGAGTCGCATACTGCGCTTTTGCCATTTTGCAGGCTCAGCGCAAGGTGGAGGGTGCGCGGCGTCAGGCTGAGGCAAAGAAACGAGAAGATGAAAGCAAGGTCATCTTGCCCAAAACCGCTTTGCCCGATCACGCTCGAAGCGCTTGATGACGCGCCAGGTGAACAAAGTTAGGTGAACAAAGTTCACAATAGCCTGTGCTGTTTCCAGGAAGCTCAGCAGGAGGTAAAACTGCTGGAAGATACGCTCGCGGCTGCAGAGGATAATGAAAGGGTGACTCTCAAAGCACTGGGGGCGGATGACGCTGCTCGTGTGCTGGGGCCGTCACACGATGGTGACCCGCAAACAGTAATGCCTCCGGAAGTTGCAGCACAGAGTGAGCCGGAGAAGACGCACGCCGACAATTGTGAGGAGGTTCTAACGGCGAGCGGAGCCTCGAGCCCTGCCCTGACCCAGGATGCGACAGCCGCGCCACCGCGGCTTGATTCTGATCTCGCAGGAGCCCCAAGGGGCTCGCGCGCTGGGGCGGAACCATCCGCCCCTCGCTCGAATGCCTCGACGGGCGCCCTGACCGGTGCCGTCCCCGCGAGAACGAGAGAGGCGAAGATGGACGCTGCCCAGGGAAGGACTTCGAGAGAGACTCTGCTGCGCGTGCGTATCCCTAGCCCGTGCCTGACCGTGCCCCGAGATGGATACACGGTAAGGGTGTCCCAGAAGGATTGCCCTGTTGTATGATGGTGGAGAGAGCGACGCGCAGGCTGCTGCTAGCGGAATGGCGGGATTACTGGTGGCGGGGGGCACGACCAGCTTCTTGCGCGGCTTTTTCGGGGTGTTCGAGAACAAAAAGGCACTGGCCCGGTCGTCAGACGCGGTTCGGTCGCCTGAACCCTGCAACCCATGTATCACCTGAGTGGCACGTTTTGCCACGACATGCACTCTTCTGAACACGGCGAACGGTGAATTCCGCAGGATCTCGACGCGCGAGTGGAAAAGCTGGCGGCGCGCAAGACTGCCGTCGCATCGGCGCCGCAGAAAGCTCCGGAGCTGCGCGAGGCTGCGCCGAAAGATGCAGTTGCCAAGGAACAGGCTGCGAAGGCCAAGACCAATCCCGTGACGGCTCGTGAGCAGCCTGGGGCACAGGTCGCGACAAAAAGGCTGACGAGCGAAGAAAGTGGACCCCAAGTGGCTGCAGGGGGCGCGGCAGAGAGGCCCTCGTCGGACGAGCAAGAAGACGGCGTGGACTTAGGCGATGTGCTGGACCTGGCCGGCCAGGTCGGTGGAGGCCTTGTAAAGGGCGCACAGACAGCGGGGAAGGTTGCCCAGGCGGCTGGTAAGACTGCGGTGGTGGTCGGTGGCGCTGCCGTGAAGACTGCAGAGATGGTGGTTGATGTGACGGCCAAGGTCGCCGAGGTGCTCCCCCAGATGCAACAAGGCGTGCAAGATGGCGCGCGCGCGATCGCGCCGGTTGTAGAGGGCGTTGGCCGCGAGGCCGCGCCGATCGTCACGAAGGTGCTCGACCAGTCCGCGCCGGTGGTAGCCAAGGCGGCGGAGCCGATCCGGGCCTACATCGAGGCGAACGCGCTGCCTGCAGTGGAGACCGCCGTGTCGCCGCTTCGCCAGCAGCTCCAAGAATCCTCAGCACAGCTTGCAGGCATTGCCGCCAGTGCACAAGGTCAAGCTGCGGCGTCTGTCGACACCGCGTCTGACACGGTCGAGGCCTCGCTGCGCTCTGGCGCGGGGGCTGTTCTCCGCCCCACACTGCAGGCTGCAGGCCAAGCGGCAACAAGCCTTGCGAACGCGCGCGACGCGGCTGCTCCTATGCTGCAGCAGGCAAGCGCCGTGACTGCACCAGCAATGCCGATTGTGCAAACAGCCGCAGTGCTGTTTTTCAAAGGTTTGCAGGCAACTGCAGTCGCTGCCTTCAAAATCGCGACTGGTCAGGGCAACGAGGTCGGGCAGCAAGCAGCTGATGCGCTGTGGGGCATGGGAGGCACAGCTTGGTCACTCGCAGGCAGGGCAGCGGTGGAAGGCGCGGGTGCGACAGGGCGGGCAGCGGCGTCGGCACTCGACGCTCTCGCGCGCGACCCAGCGGTGCAGGACATGGCACGCTCTGTGGCCGACTTACCTCAGTCCACTGCACGCGTCCTGGACGAGACGCGGGTGTCCGCCGGGGAGCTTGCACGGCAATCGGCAGAGCAGGCGCGAGACGCAATGACTAGTGGTGCCCCCACCCTGGATGCCACGGGCGGCGCCGGGATCGCTTTGCCTGATACGCCAGCAGACCTGACCACCCTGGCAGCCCCGCCCGCGACGACACCATCGCCGTCCCAGTGAGAGGGACGACGACAAGCCATGGTTGGCACGGCAATAATTTCCTGAAGTGGCTTGAGGTAATGATAAATTCGAATCGCTGGTCGAGATCGTTATTCACGTAAAGTCTCAGGTGCAGCACTTCGCGGGTGTTTCACATTTGAGGATTATACCTCGAATTGGCGCAAGTTTGTGAGTTGAACCCACACCGCCCACCCCCACCCCCCCCCCGTATCCCTCACTCCCGCCCCCTTTCCCCGCCTCCAAGTCCTTTCGCTTTTTCGGGTTTCGTACAACCCCAAATTCAAGCTTTCCTTTTTGCTCCGTTCATGTGCCTTGTGGGCGCGTGCGGTCTGGGCATTCAGTCGACACCCTCATAGAAGCACATGAGCGGCTGCAAGCACCCCCGGGTGCACTTGGATTGCACGTCCGACCACGCTCCCTCCCCAACGACCTGTTTCAATCCACCCGTGCAGTGCCCACACTCAGCAACGACACGAGCGTGCGAGGGGGCAGGGGGCGCGGCGTTGGTAGCGAGCTATGGAGCGGACCGTGGCCAGAGTGTCTTCAAGAAGAACCCATTTGCAGATGCGCGGGCGGAACGCGATCAGCACGTAATGCTTGGCATAATAGCACACAAGCGCACGAAGACGATAGCGCGCCGCAGGAAGCCCCGCATATACTTTAGCCAGGTCGACAGCGAGGGGTATCCGGGCGAGGCAGGCAGCGATGTCTTGCTTTTCGGGGCGCCCGAGTCCTGCGTCTGCACCAGCGCCAGAGTCCCATACAAGCTGGAGACAGAAGACCGCAGGCGCGGTGTGGAGGGTGTGTTCTGAGCAGAACGGCACCACACCCAAGTGCTCCGCTGCTCCGGACCCAGAGGTCCCAAAGGCAGCGGTGTTGGCGGAGCACTTGGAGCACGAGCGGAGCTCTGTGGCGTAGGCACGGCGGAAAAGCTCTTCCGGCACGAGCGGCGCCTGCGCCTCGCGCTGCATCTCGGCAAGTAGCGAGACGCTCGCGAGGTGAAAGAATTTGGTGTAGGTCAACTCCGGCATCACGTGATTGCAGTTTGTACAATGCATGCGCTCTGTGACCTTGAGTCCAAACGTCTCGGCAACGAGCTCCTTGCCCGAAGAGTCCGGCGGAAGTCCCGATTGATCTATCTCTCCGAGGCAGCGCCCGAGGGCCTCGAGCACATCTTGCAGAGCCTCTGCTGCGTCTGACATCTCCTTGGCTCGCGCACGACCGTTACTTTCGTCCAGACGGCCGAGCGCCACGTGGCAGTCAGTCGGATCCGCCAGCAATGCCCCAAGCGCTGTGCCCCGCGGGAGCGCCCACACACTTGATGACGGCGCACGATGGCTGTCATCGAGCTCCGCGAAAATGGTGGTGAGCGATCGCAGCAGCGCAAGCCGCTCAGCAGCGCCAGGCGCTGCTGGAGGTGCAGGAAGGTTGCCGGCACTGGCCAGGCGCCGCTGTGCCAGACCAATGGCAAGGAGCTCGTCGCGAAAAGGCGCGAATTGCCAGAGGGCCTGAATCAGCACGTTGACGAAGCAGTGATATTCACCTTGTGGGTTCTGTAGTCCTGTCCCAATCTCCTGCTTGGAAAAGCCTCCCTTGGGCTTGATCCCCGCGCCGTACTCGGCGCCCCACAACTTCTCATACGCCACGCTTCCATCTGTCTGTTCATCCCGCAGTTGCAGGGCATGCGCCTCCACGAATTCATCGCTAACTGGCGCAGCCTGAGACGCGGCTGCGTCTCCGCTCGGCGTCTCTTTTGCCGTGTCGCCCGCGGCTGTCACTGCTCTAGCTACCGCTCCTCCGCTTCCATTCAAGACGGTGCCACCGCCGTCCACACCAGCTTGTGCGCTTGCAACGCCCAGCACGGCTTGTACAGCTGCATCACCCTGCGGCGCGGCAGAGTGCGCAAGAGCGGCCGAGTGCGCGAGCAGCGGGGAGGCAGCGGCGACAAGCGCTCGCTGGTGGTCGAGAAGACTCGGCGGAATGGGACCCCCCTGCCACGCTCCGTGGGGCGGAGCGTAGACTCCAGGATGCACTCCGTGGTGCCCGACGCCACCTGTCGTGAACGGGTTGGGCGGCGGCAAGCCATTCGTAGCGGTGGGTGGCAGACCGGCGAGATGGCTGAGGTGAGGAACCCCGCTCATCGCCGCGGGGTCGAAGTCGTGGTGTGTCATGTACGGCGGGCCACCGTTCATCAGAGAAACGTAGCCACTGTGAGCCAGCATCGGGCCGTAGCCATTAGGGATGTGCCCCATGGGCGGCATGTGGCCCATTGGTGACATCTGTCCCATCGGTGCCATCTGGGCGGCAGCTATTTGCGGCGGCATATGAGCGTGCGCCTGCAGCGGCGTCTGCGCCTGCGCCTGCGAGGACTGCTCCACCGGCGGCGACAGCGGTGGTTGCTGAACCGGCTGCTGATCTTCTGAGGGCGGCTGGGCGACACCATTGTCTTGAAGCGGCTTCACGCTCTCTGGAACTGTTGGTGGCAGAGAATTGATCTTGGCTGCCGCGAGCTGCTCGGTTGACAGCGCTAGTGCCTCCTGCAATCTCCGTTCATCATCAACTTTGGTACGTTCAGCAATGCGCCGTTGCTCCTGCTCTGACTGCTCGATCGCCGCGCGGAGATTTGCCTCTTCCTCTTCCTCCTCAAGTTGCCGGCGCCGCCGTGCCATCTCCTCCTCCAGTGCACGCTCCTACAAACCACCTCAACACTGTCAAATTCTGCTTGCGGCTATAACAGGTGCGCCGCACAACTCCGCATTGGAAACTCACCGCTAATGCTTCTTCGCGCGCTTTGCTCTCGCGAAGCTGACGCTGCTCTTCCGCTCGCAACTGGCGGCGTTCTTCCTCTTTCAGGCGCACGGCCTCTTCCTCTTCCTTGCGCTTCTCCTCTGCTTGCGCCCGCTCTCGCCGCGCCTTCTCTTGCTCGCGCTCTTTCTTCTCCCGTAGCCGCTTTTCCTTTTCTGCTTTGCCCTCTTTTGCCTGTTTTGCGCCATATTCAGCATTGCTTGGGCACACGATGGGCGTTACATGGGTCACACAGGCACCTTATGTTCTTCCTGCATGAGCGCCTCAAAGAACTTGTTTGCCTCCTGCGCTTTGGCAGCGTCCGCGTGGGCCTTTTGCTCCTGAGCAACTCGCTGCACAATGCGCTGCCGTATGAACACTGCACAGAATTTGCGCACATAGTCGATTATGGTTTCGTTGAGGTTTGCCTCGCGTGCGACAAAGTCAGAGACCTCATCCGTGAAGTTGTAGTCCTCGAGCTCGGCATTTCGAACCTCCGTCAGTTTCTGCAGCTCACGACCTATTTGTTCATGCTGTTTAATCGTGTCAGCGAAGTCTTGAAGCCCCGCGTTGGCCTCACAAGACTGTTCGTACAGAGCCACAAGGTCGATCTCTGTGCAAGAGCTTGCGTCTCGCTCTAGCACCGCTTGCAGAGCTGCTTGGACATCTTCACTCTCGCTCAAGGAGGACATCTCCTTGCTGTAAATGCCAAGGTGCGTGTGCAAATTTTCTATGAGCGACTGCGTGTGTACATAAGGTGGAAGGAGCATCTTGTATCGTTCAGGAAATAACTCGGCGTTGATCTTCTCTGAGAGCCAGATTTGTTGGGCGTCGCCTTTCATGAGCCTCTCGATCATCATATCGCGAAGCTGAAAACCCAACATTATATCAGCTCGGATGCGATGCAGGGTTCGTCAAAGGCAATTCCTCTCAAAAATACAACAACTTCCTGCTGCTGGGTCGCAGGAGGGAGTGGCGCACCGTCAAGTGGCGATCGTGAATGTCACAGATCGGCCCTCTCATGTGGCTGACAGCCATGAGACACGCCCTTACGTGACCCCAGAGTGTGGTCTGACTACCGACGCCTTCAGGTGCAGCAAGTAGTGCAAGAATGAAATCACGCACGCGGACATGCAGGATCTGCAGCCAGATTCCGTGATCACGCACCCAGGCTCGTGAACCCTTGGCGTTCCAGTACTTGACCTTTCGCAGCAATGTACTCTTCCACCGCTCTTGCATACGCTGCTCGTCTTTCGTCACAGTCTCCGCCACATCTTCAAATGTCGTTCCGTTTGCGTCTCGAATTAAGCTGCACAACTCCTTCTTGTCCTGGCTCGCAGGCAGCGTCTTGGCTGCCTTTTCGATCCCCAAAAGCACCTCACCCTGTGCCTCCGGGCCATTCAATCCATTCAAACCTGGTCCATGTGAGAAGTCCATGCGTTTGTTCCTTGCATCAACGAATGGGTGCAACACTGGGCGAGAACTGCCCTCCGCTGCTCCGCTCTTTACTGCTTTGCCGTTGAGCTCGCACGTGAGATCCTCCAGGCATTGGTCGGCTACGAGCTCGAGCTTCAGTAGTTCGAGCACACGGTGCGCGTTCTTCGAATGCACCTGAGAGAAGAAAAGGACGTCCATCTCCAGGTGCTTGCGTGTTGCCTCGTTCAAGAGCTTTTCCTGAGACTCAACGCTGCCGAAACTGTTGCAGAACTCCTGCACAGCCGCGTGTGATTCCGATGGAGATGTCTTGCCGTACACAAATTGGCGGTCGATACTTGGCATCAAATCCACACAAAGCACGTCGCGATGGCGCTTTGCAATCACTTTTTGGATCTCGCGAAATTTGTCCGTGACACGATACAAGAAGAAGAGCAGCACTCGGTTCCTAAGTTCCTCAGTACTGCTCATACCGAAGAGGCCGGCTGCATTCTTGGCACCTGCAGCATCACAATACACCAGCATAAGCACCGATGCGCGTCGAGCGTGCCCGAATGGCCCAACACGACAACCAGGTCCCTCTGCACAAAATCAGATGGGGCGCACACCAATCTGCTCGACGGCTACCTGAACCTTCTCTTTGAAGCGGTCTGACGCCTGTGGATACCTGTCGATCAGGAAGTCACGAAGTCGTATCCGCACTTCCTCTTCCCGTCCCGCCCAAAGCTGGTCGTCAAACTCCTCGTGCCAGCGCGGGCCGGCCTGCGGGTCCCATGGGCAAGCAAAGGTGTGCACTTGCGCCTCACGGTCCACGCGCGCACGGATCTCCTGCAGCGCGTTGCGCCAGAGCAGCATGATAAACTCCGCGCGGAAAGGACCATCGGTATCGTGCGCTGCAACTTGCCCAGGGCGGACCGACCGGCCAAGGAACTTTCCTGTAGCGAGCGCGTCGCGCGCGATTCTTGTGAGACTCGAAAGCCAGGTGTCGCCGGCAGCGTCGATGCGCCCCGCCGTCTTGACTGCCTCGCGCGCAACGTCGATACGCTCCCAAAGCTTGTCCAGGGGCACCTGGAGCACCTCTTTCACCTCTGCTGCGTGCATATTCTCCACGTATGCACACAACTCGTCGTCGCCAAGCGCGCCAACCATAGTGGGCACACCTGCCCGCCCCGACCGTGCACCCTCCGCGTGCTTGCCCTTGCGTGCCACTGCGCCCGCTGGCGACTCTGGGGCCTTGAGAGCCGAGCCATTGCTCTTTGTAGACGACCCATTGCTGAGCATGACCGAATGTTCCGCGCCGTTCTCCTCAAGCTCACGCTTACGCTGCTCGACGGCCGCCTCGATCTGTCGCCGTTTTAAAGCGCGCATCTCCTCTTGGGACATTCCTGTCGAAGGTTGCTGTGCGCGAGACCGCTGAAAAAGAACTTTCTTGTATTGCTGTATGTCCTGCTGCAGACGGTTGATATTGACGATGCGCGTCACGTGCTGCATCTGCAAGTTCTCTCCATCCTGGTCCTCCCCTGCCTCGTGATCGTGTTCTGCGTAAAGCTGCTGGTACATCAGACGGTTGACGAGATACCTAATGCCGCCCAAACTCAGAGATTTGCCAGGATGCGACAAGTTAGGTAGTGCAGGGGCACTCACATAACGTCCGCCCTGTTGTCACAGTCGATGACCTGCTGCAGCTTCAGCTCCGAGTCCTCCTCCAGCAGCACTGTTGCTAGTCGCTGGTCATCTACGGGGCGACTTCCTGCCACTTCGAATTTCTGCATTGCTGTCTCAGAAAGAATTTTGGCTCTATCGGGCAACTTGGCCGTGGTACGCAACAGTTCTGCGCACCTCGCCATTCCAAACAACTGCGCGAGCCGCGAATCAGGCCGACGAGCACTGCACAATTGGGTCTTGAACCGTTGTACGCGGAACCATTCACCACCATTGGTGCAAAACAAGGTGATGGGGCGGGCTAGAACCCAGCACGGCTGCAGCTCGAGGACCATGAAGCAGAGCTCGTCGATTTCATTCGACACCTTGGACCCCTTCTTCTTGTGGCCCTCTGCTACACTTTCGAAGAGACTAAGGCGTACCATAATAAGCTCTGCTTTGAAATCGTCCGGAACCTGCACAGGACGTAAGCGTCATTAATTGCCTGAGCTGACTCCTCAAGGTCGTGCAGGATTGTGCAAGGAGGCAGCGTGGGGTAGGACCTCTTTGATGAGATCCTTGAACTTCTCAGCGGACTTTGCGATCTTCTGTTTTGCATGCTCCTTGCGAATCTGCACAAACAAAAATACGAATGAGACACAAGAGTTTCTCCCGAATCGCAGATTCACTGCCACATCAATTCTACATCTTCAACAAACAATCGCGTGCCATATCAGGGCTGCGCCCAAATAGTGCCCCGAAACCCCACAGGGCGATTCAGCCGGAACCAACCTCCTTGGCCTTCTCAGTCGCCTGCTTCCTCAGCTTTTCCAGATCCACGCCTGCCTCTGAGCCCTTTTTTGGCCAATCTTTCTTGGCCAACTTGGTCGGCATGCTCGCGAGGAGGGGGTGGGCGAGTTGGCCCTCGCTGCACGAAAAGTGCGGCGAGTTTGCTGGGCGTTCGCAGCTTCGCGAGTCAGACTGACAACCTCACCCAGATGACGTTAATCCGTTCACGGGCTGGACATCGTGCTCCCGGGATGGGCCGAGCCAACAACACCCGCTGCCTCGCGTTCAGCGGATTTTCTCACGCAGTCGCTTCTTCCCCCCCCGACATGGGGCGGTTGACTGACCAAGATTGATTTGAAACAATTTGAGCCGCAACTTCGACGGCGGAAGTTGTCAAGTCACTCTGTTCAGTGGTGTTGTTGTCGAGGATCCCCGCGGCCCGTCAGGAAGGACCTCGCTCCGTGGATTGGGGTCCACGGCTGGTCGCTGGGGAATTCTTGCGGTGCTGTAGCTCGACTGGGACTGCGTGACTGTTTGCTCTCTCAAGGAGCACACAGCGTGCGCAGTGAGTGCCATGCAAGGTGAGCGCTGCATCCCGCGCTGTGGCGCTCAGAGGAGCTACTGCGAGATCCGAAGAGCGTCGGTACGCTGCAGCGTCTTGCTATGGGCGATGCTTGCGTTGCCGCAGGAGTCTGCTGTCGCGGCCACAGCTGCATCCCTGCTGCTGCGCATCCCGACACAATGCATGCTCGTCGCGAAGCAAAACAATGAGAAACTGGAGAGGAGGGATGATTCTTCGCGTGGGCTGCAAGCGCTGCGTGGGGGCGTGGCCACTCCAAATGTGTCCCTCCCGTTAGGACTGGGCAGAGCCAGGCCAACCGTTTACGCGGGGGTATCGAGGTGGCGATTAGTAGCTCTCAATACTGCAGTCACGATCTGGACGGCTGTGTCATCGCCGCTGCGCGCGCTGGCGGAGTCGGTCCAGCGAGCATTCGGCAACTGGCGCGACGCTCACGTAACCAGGGAAACTTTCGCAAAGGCAATGGGCGAGATCGAGGCGCTACTGCCATCTGCGATGCACGCCTCCCTGGACGTCGAGATGACAGCGCTCGAGGTTCCGTGGGACCCATCGTCAGCACAGGCAAGCTGGGCGGATAGTGCCGAAGATCGTTATCGCCGAATGAGATTCGTCACCACGAACAACAACATTATCCAGGTCGGGCTGTGCCTTTTTCACAAAGGGCCACGCGACACTATCGTGGCGCGGCCGTATACATTCTTCGTCTTTCCAGGCAAGGCCCCCTGCGCCCGACTTCGGGGTCGCGGCTACCAATGCACGCGGTCGACAAGTGACGGGCGGAGGTGCGGCAGATGCACTGGGCGGCAACAATCCCCGCGTGAGTCTTGATGCGCGAACAGTGGCGGAGTTCCACATCGAGCAATGTCAGCTCGACTTCCAGAAGTGGATTTGCAAGGTTGACCCCGCACGGTGGCATGCGGCAGCAGGTGGCGATTCGCGCTGCGGTGAGTGGGTCACAGGGCGCCGATAGTTTGTTGGTGATACCCACTACTGTGGATTGATCGCTCTGGTGGCTGTGCGGGTATTGCAGGGGGTGGGCTTCACAGACAAAGCGGGAGAGGCGTATCTCCGTGGCGAAGCAGAGCGCAACTACGGGCTCGAGCCGCAGCGCGGACGGAGTGGGCGAGGTGCGGGAGGAGTTAACCAGATCTCGCTCTCTCTCCCGTCGGACATTGCGTTCGTTGAGGACGTCATGGCAGGGCTCAAAGAGTGGCTCGGTGGGTGTGGGGGGCAAAAGGGGCGGCGGGAGTATGCGGTGCCGGCGTGCAACCCGTTCCTCCGCCTCGCTTTGATGCAGGCCGTGGCGAGAGAGCCCCCCGAGGTCACGGTCATGTCGCGCCCGCTACAGCGCGCGACCGTAGCGTCGCGCGACTACGCGAGGGCGGCTGCAGGGACAGATCCGCGTGGAAGGGTCGCGCGGGGCCCAGGGTCGCGGGGCGGCGATGAGCGGCAGCTATTCTGTGCGCGCTTGAACGAGGCAGGGCATGCGGCGTGGGCGCGCGCCGAGGCAGAACGCAGCGTGCATGAACGGCTTGGGATGCGGCGCTTGTGGTCAGCGCTAGCCGCCAGCGGGGTAGATCTGGTGCTCCACAATGGCCTGTACGACCTGCTGTTTCTCTACGCACATTTTGAGGCGCGACTGCCGGACACGCTGGCCGAGTTCAAGGCGAGAATTCACTTGTTATTTCCACGGTTGATAGACACCAAGGTGTTGGCCGAGCTGGATGACCTTGCGCCGCTGATCCCCTCCTCCTCTCTCCTCCCGCTTTACCGCCGCACAGGCCAGGAGGTGAACGTTGCCCCGCGCCCCGCACGCCCTGTTCCTTTTGCAGCTAAGCGCTCCCCGGCCTCGTCTGGCAGCGTGCTGCGCGCGATGGCGTGCAAGTGCTGACTAATGGCGTGCTGACTGTCCAGATTAAGGTGCCGCGTGTGCGGCTTGCGCGCGGGTTTGGACACTTTGGGTCGCGGGCGCTGCTTCACGACGCCGGGTGGGACGCGCTGGCTACGGGTGCAGTCTTTGCCCGGCTGCGCCCACTGGCGAGAGCGCACGAATCTGCACTCCTGGGCCAGATCTATCTACCCCGCGCCTTCAAGCATGTGGCGGTTGGGTCGCGTGGTCCAGACGTACCGCCTGGTGCGCTCATGTTTCTCGAAGTGCACATTGCGCACGCGATCGGAGAGAGCGACATCCGCGCGCTTTTCTCGCCCTACAGCGTGAAGCTCGGCTGGATAGAGGAGGGGTGTGTGGTCAACGTGCCGGGGCTTGCTGAGTCAGCGTGCGTGGCCCTCATCAACCGCGAGGGCCGCGGCGACCAGTGGCTGGAGCGTGGGGTCGCAATCATGACTCTCGGCGAATTCAAGAGCCGGTGGCACGGGAGCGGTGCCGGCACGGGCGAAAGCGGCGGTGGAGGCTGGGGTCATGCCGGGTCCCCGCGCCGCGGAGTGCGAGGGGGGCGTGGAGGGGGGCGCAGCGGGGGCAGGTCAGCAGGTAGGGGGGGCGCGAGCCCCGGTGGTGGAGACGAGCAGCTGTCAAGGAAACGGCCGTTTGAACCGTTTCGACCGGAGAGTGAGATCACGCCGGGCCCAAAGCGCGGAGGCTCTGACGAGCGGCCCGAGAGCGCTTGCGAGACGAGGTTGCGGGGGATGGTGGGCGCCGAGACGGAGATGGAGGAGACAGAGATGGAGGAGCTGGATGCGCAGATGCTGGCACGCGGATATGAGTTCAAAGTATAGAATTGCACTGGGGAACGCTTGAATGGACCCTTTCGGGCACTAGAGATCCTAAAACAATTAGCGCGCCTGGGAGGCATCATGGTCGGTCTGTGGCTCATGTCCATGTATATACCCGGGTGGCCATTTTCGAATCTATCTTACGCGGGCTAACTGGCACCTTTCGGCATCCGCGGGCGGGACCGACACAAGTCCTGGTGCTTACCGAGGATTCAAGACAAGGACCTGGGCCTCTCCTGCTGCTAACTCCACTTGATCTGTCTCCAAAGGCGCGTGTTCTGCTCTCGCGCGTCCTGCGCATGGGATACGTCTCCTTGACGCGATGCTTAGAGTTGGGGGTTCTTCCTGCCCAGGGTCTTCGCGTCGGCCGTCCCTGTTGCGAACAAGCTGGCCACGCCACGCAGGGCTCTTGGTAGCTTTTTTAATGTGTCCAGCTTGGTGAATGACGAGGCTGTGCTTCTGTTGGAGTTTGTCGCCGCACGGCGAGTGCTCCAGAACCGTCCCCATTCTGCTGTTGTTGACGGATCCGGATTCGCAGGCGGTCTCGGCGTCCGCCAACGCGGTCTTTGTCGAGACAAAGGAAAACGGCGTGCAGCCGTCGCCGCCAGGATAAAAGCCACCGAGAAGGGGGCCAAAGCCTAGGGCTGAGGGAGGAGTCTGGCCAGCGAGAGCTGCGAAGGGAGGCGGTGTTGTGATGGCTGCCTGCGGGGGTGAAGAGCAGAATCCTCCGGCGCTCCCCGCAGCGCAAGTGTCGAGGGAGGGATCCCCCAGCATCGCTGAGCTCTTGGGCGTGAGCTTTCGCCCTTGGGCGTGAGCTTTCGCTCCAGAGGAATCAATTTGGAGGCGCGTCCTAGACGCCGCGCCCGGCAGCGTGAAGAGCGCGGGCGGCGCCCCCTGCAGCGAAAGCCCGAGCGCCTGTGACGTCGCAAGGCATTGCCAGGCTTCGTGTCGCCCCGCTGCGGGGGGAGTGAAACCGGCCAAGGCGTTCCCCACTGCATTAACAGTGCCAAGGCTTGAAGGCAGGGAACTCGAACAAGAAGCCGTGATCCCTTGCGTGGAAACCAGCTTGTGTGAACTGATTCCAAATATCGCTGAAAGGTCCTGGGCAGTTGCCGAGGAGCCTGAAGCGTGGACAGGAGTCAATCAAAATTCTTGTGTGTGATCTTTTGCCGCAAAGCGAGTGCTAAGACAAAAGGTTGCGATCATGTTGTGGGCACGGACCTCGGCTCGAGGCCGATAGCTGCGACGCGGCCAGCTCCATCAGCAAGGCGATTGGAGGAAGCTGCTCAAGAGTCGCAGTGCTGAAACCAGGCGCTCCCGAAGAATTTGTAAAATAATGCTCGTTCTGTGGGTCGTGTTCAAAACTTTTCAGCGTGCCATGCTTTTTGTTGTTCTTCAAAATAGTTCTTAAAAAAAAATTGAAAAGGCCCACTGGAGGAAATACCGATGTTGATGACCACTTGAATGCAGCAAGAGACTTCGTCATTTCAGGAAGTCTTAACACACTCAAGGCTGAAGCGTGTTGGACTGGGGCAGCGACAGCGTCGCCCTTCGCAAGAGCGAAAGGTGACGAAATTGCCATTGGAGGAAGTCGGACCTGCCAGCGCAAAAGTGTGTTGAGTCCCGTCCTGGGCGCCCAGGAAGACGACAGCGTGGAACGAAGTAGCCATATTGGGGGCAGAACGCCTCGCTTATTTCACAGAGCATGCCGAAAAGCTTGGAAATGGTGAGGTACGAGACCGGTTCAGAATCCACCGTAGCGTCCGAAAGCAGCTGGGTAGGGTTGAACGCTGAGCCGGGACGCTGCGGGGAACAGGGAATCTTTGTAAGCCCATCTCTTTTACGCAGGGCACTCAGGTTACAGGGGTGAAATCGTAAGGTTACCTTTTTGAGTTTGCCGGTGACAATTGGAGGCGTAGCGACGGCCGACGTTTCGGGCCAGGATGGCGTTCCGGGAGCAGCGGGCGGGGGAGAGGAGAAAGCGGCATTTGAGGGTGGCGGTGTGTCGGCGGGGAATGGGTCTTGGGATCGGGTGGTGCGATTGATGCGAGCGCGCTTCACGCGTTGGGGTGCGGGAGGGGCTGGGGCGGGAGGCGAGGTGCAGTGGTTCAGGTCAGGCGGGCTCGGAGGGGCCTCGTGTTGGGCGGTAGAGCAAAGAAAGGTGCGTTTGCGACACCCGGAGCGAGGGACCATCCCCGCGCGCGGTACGATTATGGGCTTCCTGCTCATTTCCACCGATTTCCTGAAACGAAAAAAAAGTTTAGCATGCCTTATCAGGGAAGCAGAATGTAAAAAGTGGAAAACGGATAAACTCTCAAAGTCAGGCCGCAAAAAAAAGGTGGGCACAGTTGCCGGTGATGCTGGATAAGGGCGCGAAGAAGAGATGCTCGAAGCATCCGTGGACGGCGTACCATCTGGAGTGCGTGCGCACAAGCTGTCACGAAATTTTTTGAACAGGTATGCATGCGGGTTAATGTTTACCTGAAGCTGCAAAATCCCAGTGTGATGTACCGTAGCAGTTTGCATCTTGCCCAGACCCTTGAGGATTGTCGAGCGAAATTTTGAGTTGTTGATGGAGAGCACAGAGTGTAAAACCTGTTCAAATACCGGGCAGCGCGTGAGACCCTGCGGCGCAGCAGTGGGACGCGAAATGCGGACAGATTGCCTGGTCGTCGAGTTGCTCCAGTATGCGACGGCGCCAATTAGCGCCCTCACCACCCGCCCAGCGTACGAAGGATGTTTTTGCTTGCGGCTGATCTCCTTCAGGAAGGCACGAAAACACAGAAGCTGCCTCGGCAAGCGTCGGGTATGAGCACTCGATGTCAAGCCGTAGGATCACGGCGTAGTTTTGCAGCAACCTCTCCGCACCAGGGACGTGCATGAGAGCCGCTGTGTCGATTCCCCAGCCCTGTCGCACGCGTGTAAGCTTCTGGCATATGATGGTGCAGTTGGAATATCAGGATAGGGGCAGCGCCTGCTCGTTGAGCAGCGTCTGATCGGTGACGCCGTAGATGGACGAGTCGTCCTTCCACTCGATTCCTGACTGCGCGCGGTGCCTCGCATAAGCCTAGCGCTTCGCCCATATTTCACGACGACGAGACAAGCTAGGGGACGGCATGCCTTCATTGTAGGTCCAACGAGGTTGCGGAGAAAATGGTCGATCTCGTTGACCTGCCACGGGCAGTTGACCTGGAGGAATTGGCGCGTGGCCCCGCCGTCGACCTCCAGCGCGCGGAAGAGCACCAGCTGGCAGAGCGTTCTGGTGTTATCAGATCAGACCACGTAGACTGGAACAATCACAGTGGGAGAGAGAAGCCGAGGCGCGGACCGAAATGAGACGCTCCCCAGCCTTCTCCGCCGCACCACGAGCGCCACGCGGTCTACGTTCGCGACTGCTTGATGCTTTCCCGGCAGCGGTGCGGTTTGCGGAGACTGCCGCGTCCAGGCGTCGCACCGCGAGTGTCAGGGTCGTGCGCTTTGCGTCCTGCACATTTGCCTTTGATCGCCGCGCCGTCGTTGCAAGGGGCGGCTGAGGCCCTGGTGTGCACGGACCTCCCCACCTGCATGCCCCCCCCACGTGGTTGGCGCAGCCCGCAGGATGGTGCGAGTCGTGCTACAGGGAGTTAGCTACCTATGGCAGCCCTGGCGATGCTCGATCTTTTTGACGCGAAGGTGGTATACGCCGGACGTCGTCGTGTACGCGTGTCCTTCCTCAAGAGCAGACGGCAGTAGTGCACAATTCGCTCCACCTCTGCGGACCTCAGGCACGCCCAGGATGTTGAGGCCGTTCGCATCGGCCAGAAATGATCCGCAGCGCTTGACGCACTGAACCTTGCTCGTGATGTCGCACCACACCTGCATGCACGCGTAACAATTACCTTGCGAGCACGCGCGCTGAGCTGTGCCTGGTGTGCGGCGAGTTTGATGGGCTCACCGGAAGGTGCAGACTGTGATCAGCAAGCGATCCCACTGTTGGCCCAAATACCTGCTCTGCGAACATCTTGCCAACTGATTCCTCAAGGCTCGCGAGGCCAGTGCTGGACACGTCCACGTTCTTTGGCGCCACGGGGGGGGATTCATGAAAATCGAGAGACGCGGACGAAAGGTGGAGGAGCATCGCTGCCGCGTCTGCATGCTCGTGCGAAGTCATGTCGTTCAATGCAACTACGGTGCCGGGAGGAGGCGTGGCCAGTGCAGGATCGTAGGGTACCGAGGCGAGAGGAGCTGAGCTTGGACCGCTCTGTGTGCAGAGGAGTGGTCGCTGAGGATCTTCAGAGGACTGCCCTACCGATTATAGTCCGTATCGATTTGCGATCTCCCGGGTCAAGCTCTGGCACCGATGTTGACCAGCTGTGACCAGTTCGAAAAAAACATTTTATGAAAATAACCTGACCCCCCCCAAAACAGGGCAGTCCTGTACAGGTGGATTGGCGCGTAAAGTGCTCCACGGGCGAATCGGACAGGAAAGGTCTGCTGGTGCGCGATGGTGATCGCTATCGTTGATGTGTTGCTCGATCTCCGAAAATCTGTTCTGTGTTGTCAAAGCCAGAATGGGTGTCAATAGGGCCCTTGTACACATCTCTGTGGTCACAGCTCTCACCATGACTCGACCGGTCGCATCACGAGGGACACACCGACCCACTTTTCATGAGCGAACTTCGAGCCGACTGCCCTGCCCGAAGCGGGCCCGAATGATCCCGAGGCGGGCCCGGTAGATTCTGCCAGCTTCGGATTCCGAAGTTCGGAATGTGGAGCGCCATGCGCTGTGGCGAGATGCGCCAGGCGCGGTAAACGCAGCTGTGCAGTGCGTGGATGGTGCGCTTTGCATGGCGTGGTCTTGCATTCGCTCTGGTTCACGCACTGCTTTCCGAGCGCGGCGTCAGTGTGACTCTTCCGGAGGGGCTTGCCGACATCTCCTCTCGCCGAGCAGGCGGCGTGGCGTTCTCCGCTGGGCCGGGTGCCCCCGAGCTCGCGATCGACGACGACTTTGCAACTGGTTGGGGTTCCGAGGGAGGTTCCGGTGCGGCCATCGACGACGCGGCTATCGCTGTCCGTTTCCGCCAGATTTTCTCGGTCTCGCGTCTCCGTGTAACAACGGGCGCTTCCACGGGCGGTCGCGGGATCACACACTTTCGGCTCTTCTTTGCCACGACGCTACCAGAAAACCGCAGCGGAACAGCAAGCTTGATGGACGAGACGAGGTGGCGCATGCTTTCTGGTCTTCGCGTCGTGGAGGGACAAGACGAGGACGTGGCTGTCGTTGCGGGTGCTTCCCTCAATGCATTTCCCTCTCGGTCAGCTGCAGAACGCGTGGTGCAAAGCTGCATGCACGCTCCAGCATGACGCCGCACTTGCTACGTGCGGGCGGATGTTCTAAGAAACCGCGCCTCCCTCCGCCCCCTGTGCCCGCGCAGGAGAAGTTCTCACGAGGCGCGCAGACAACTTCCTGGCGGTCGACCCGCCGGTCGCAGCGCGGGCCATCCGCCTCGTGGTCACCCCCTGCATGAATCCCCCCACACGCCCTCTCCGTGCCCCTCCCCGCGCGGTGCAGCCCGTCTTAGCAAGGAGGGGTGTGGAACAGGTCGTGGACGCGGCGGACGAGGCCGGAGTCTTCGCGGTGGAGGAGGTGCAGGCGTTTGCGTTTGCGCGGGACAACCCGTCGGTGCACGCACCGGCCGGGCACAGCTACCCCGCCCGCGGATACATCCCGGCACTGTACGATCTCCCGAGTCCGGTGGCCGCCGAGGCCTCGGCGCCGCG
>ENA-UOXV01002036-UOXV01002036.1-marine-metagenome-genome-assembly--contig:-NODE-2036-length-27036-cov-5.989474_pt1 | contig 27036 bp, 8 predicted proteins | sample MGYA00238165_ERZ766961 | MGnify/ENA primary metagenome ERZ766961 (study PRJEB28924, sample SAMN03173240) | marine metagenome | biome: Marine; feature: Water; material: Subsurface seawater | place: North... | reverse complement strand
CTCGTGTGTCAGTACACGCGTGCGCCACAGACCCGACCGTCTGGTCGTCACAATTGTTTTTACCCAGGGGCGACCGAAAGAAGTGTTGGGAGACAGCAGGTGTGTTTGCTGCAGTAAAGTGTCATGCGATTAAGATAGACGAGTATGGTCTTTTCAATTTTTGCTTGCCCTGTATTTTGCATGATACAAGCACTTGTCACTGATCACGTTTACACTGCATCAATCACCCATGGCGCGTGCTGCACAGTGCTCAACGAGCAAACGGCACTGGAAGTTGAGCACTCGCGCGCAGAGAGCAGCATCACGCGCACCGTCCGGGTCGCTGCTGTCTCTGGCGCGCGCGGCGGCTGCAACCGCGCGGACAAAGCTTGCAAGGTCCCAATCGCCGGTTGATTGCGCGTGCGCGCTGTCCGCCGCCTGGTCCAACCCGAGTGCAGAATGAGTGAGCGCTCGTGACAGTAATCGCTCGTGACAGCAAAAAAGATTTGTGGCAGCGACGTTGGTCGGTAGCGCCATGCGGCGTGGAGCTCTGGCTCTGAGGCGCTTCGAGCCGGAGCCCCAAGGCTCTGGCGCGAGGCTCGGTGGGTTCTGTGTCGAGGCAACCTCGCGGATGCCAGCGTTCAATTGGTCGTTCGGAAGTGCCAAGACTATTGTTCGAAGGGTGCTGAGCACAGGATGGTTGTTCCCTGCATTGGCACCGGCTCAGAGCGCTTCTCTGACAGAGGTGAACCTCGGCTGCAGCCGAGGTGAACGGTGAGCACCAGTTGCGCCCGCCCAGTAGACCGCGTTTTGGAAACCTCGCATGCCCATTTCGCCCATGTGCCCCCCCTCACGGACGTGCACCAAGTGATGCACTAGTGTTGCGTCCTGTGCAGCAGGTGAGTCGAATTCCGGCCCTGCTCCGTGCCCCCATCGCGCGCGTTACATAATCACAAAGCCCCGTGGGAGCACGGGGCTTTTTGGCTTGTTCGAGAGTTGTGCTCACCGCCGGCGAAAATGGTACCCTCGCCCCAGGAGAGAGGAGTGACCAGATTGTGGCACTCATCAAGACCTCCGCAGGCAAGCTGCAGCACCGCCACCGCGCACCGCGCAAAATGTTCCGTCTCCGCGCTGCTCGGTATGTCTGCCGGTACCAGCCCTGCTCCAGGCGTACTCAGAAAAGGTCTCTGGCGTCTCTTCGCCATGATCTGCACACAAAGCCAGCGTTTATCCTGCCGTATCACTACAGTTATGCTACCGCGTCAGGGACGCGTACGGTGCCGTGTTCCAGCAGCGCCAGAATTTCACCTCGGAAGGTTCGTAGCCCATCGGTGGAGAGTCGCATATATCCATCGGGTGCTCTGCTAGGTGCTCAAAAACCTGTGCCAGGCGTTTGTTGTCCGCCAGTGGGCCTTCGGGCTTTGACCAAGGCTGCTCGAACAGCGTTACTGCGCGCTGAGTCTGTCGATGGATCCAGCCACACATGAGTGAGAAAGATGCTATGCGACCGGAGCGGAGCTCCTTCGGAAGAACCTAGGCAAGACCCCGACAAAGCGTCTCAAAATGGTTTGTGCTACGGTGTCATACCTGGGCAGCGTCTAGCATCCTTATCGCAGCAATCGAAGGTGGCCTGAGACGACGGACGTCCAGACGATTCGATACAGAAGATCCTATGCTGCTGGGCAGACCTACTGTGCAAAACGACAGGAATGGTCGGACGGAGGGGAAAAGACAGATAAAAGTGAGAAGATACAAGGACAGGTGCGCTGCGCGAGTAATCATTCGTTCGCTGTGCTGCGCAGAGCGAGGTAGCCCTGCTTGTGCTCAATGCACTTAGACTCTATGTAAAGCGACTGGGCTCTGCAGATTTTGGCCGCTGCGAGAGAAAGGAACCCGTGCAGAGGACGTGCGAAGCCTGAAGCCCGTGGAGACAGTCTGGCATCAGCAAGAAGCGTTGTAGCTACTGCCGACTTCACGATGTCCGGATCTGCGGAAGATTGCTTAATTAGGTTCGAGCCAGGATGATGCTGGAGCTTGATTCGACTGTGTAGTAGACAGCACCAGCACCCAGCTCCCGCGATAGAAATCCGTGGTTTGTGGCTTTGCCGGTTCCCTGCTCGGGACCCTGCCAAAGCCCCCTCCGAATGCGAGAAAACTGCGTACAGTTCGCGGGATATATGCTTTTGGGTGTGCAGCAGCCTGAAAGCCTGGAATTGCGTGCAGCCCGGTCAAGGTTTCAGTCATCAATGGTGCAATCCTCTCGGCGCTCGACGGTAGAGGCGCTTCGCTGCAAGGCTTTGCCACCTACACGGGCTTTGTGTACGCTTATAATGTGCTACAGTGCCCAATGGAGCAACTCGAGGTCTCGCTGCAGCCACCTGCAGCCACCCTGTCCGAAAGACTTGCAGAGACAAAAATCCCATGTGTCCGAGCGCGACACCAGGCAGACGGCATGGGTCCGGACCGGGTGCCTCGCGTCATAAGGCACATGCAGCCTGATACAAAAATCCTGTTGCAGGGGCGACGTTCTGCGTGGCACAATTTTTTCGCCGCGGGAACTCTGGGTTACATGGGTGTCTCCTCCGGGCGACTGGGCATTCCCTTTGTCAACCCGGCTACCATCATGTTCAAGCCCCGGTGCGTGCATCCGCTGACTTTGTACAAGTACGGCGTTCCGCACCGCTCTTGCACTAACCTGCGAGCGGTGTGTGCGTGCAGCGGACAGGTCGCCGCGCTCGGGGCTCTCACCTACGGTCTTGGCGGGATGGCTCTTGCGACACTGAGCGGCAAGCCCCTCTGACGGTGCCTTTCCTTGATGGTGCATTACATGGGATGGGGGGGATGATGGGCACGCGCGTGGCGCGCGGGGGTGAGTACAGTTGGTGTTTTGTATTTCCCATTAGATGCACAACCCCCCACTCGCCCCCGCGGCACAGAAGCTTTGCGCTTGGGTGTCAGTGTGCGAGTGCACCGCAGCAGCGAGAGCGCGCACCACAGCCGGCCCGGGACTATCGTCGGCCTCCTCGTCCACCCCTGCCTGTCGCGCCGACACTGCCACATTGCTGCCCGCAAGCCAGCTCTCCTCGTGCGGGCACCAACTCGCGAAGTGCGCGCATGGAATGTCAGCGCCGGCTCGTGCGCCTTCCGCGGGCGGGGCAAGGCAGGTCTCAAAGGCACCGCCGAGCAGGATGCACGCCCCGTGAGAGAGCAGTGCAAAGCCCGGGCCGTCGACGCCGCCACCGACCGCCTCCCATCGGCCCGATGAGAAGCGCGCGACATTTCGCGCGGGGCGCCCATCGGCGAGCGAGAAGTCCCCGGCGGCGAAGAGGAACTCGCCGAGCACGGCGAGCGCGTGCACATCGCCGTCCAGCGCACCCGCCGCGTGCCACCGCTCACCCTCCCAGCGCGCGACGCGCCCCGCCGGGCGACCGCCCGCCGAGGAGAAGGAGCCTGCGGCGTAGAGCACATGTCCCGCGACGGCGAGCGCGCGTACCTCGCCGCCGGCGACGCCGGAGCCAAGCGACACCCACGAGCCCTCGACCCACAGCGCCACGTTGCTCGAGGCCGCGTCGCATGCCCCGCGGAAGCGTCCCCCGATATAGAGCTGTCGCGTCCCATTCGCCGCGAGCGCGGCCACGCTGCCATCCAGCTGGCAGCCCACCGCGCGCCACGCCCCGGCGCCCCCGCCGGCGCGATGGTCCCAGATGGCGAGCCCGCCGGTCTGGATTGCCTCACCCGAGGGCTGCAGCGCCTTGGAAAACGCGCCGCCCGCCACCAGCTCTTCGCCCAGCATCACCAGCGTGAGACACGCGCCGTCTAGCCCGTGGCCGAGCGGGCGCGCCATCCGGCCGTCCCACGTCGCCACGTAGTTGGTCCGCACGCCGAGCGTCTCGAGGAACTGCCCGCCCATGAAGACCTCGGACCCATACACTGCCAGCGCACGCACCCCTCTGGACGCAACCGGTGACATGGCCACGTCCGAGAGTGAACCCGCTTCACCAAGCGGCGCGTGTGCGGGCGCGAAGCCGAGCGTGCCTGCGCCACCTGCAGGGCGCACGCCCGCGAGGTACACTTGAGGCTGCACAAAGCCGTGCGCCAAGACACCCGTGCGCGAGAGCGACGAGTCGACCACCTTCACGCGTACCTCCGCCGCGCCTGCGCCCGCGGGCGCCGTGCAGGTCAGCGCCGCGTCCGAGATGAAGATCACGTCCGTGCATTCTCGTTGCCCGACCGTCACCGAGAGGTTGCCGTAGTTTGCTGCGTGGAAGCCGCGCGAGTACAGTGAGCCGAAGTACGCGCCTGCGATGGTCACGCGCGCGCCACCTTGTCCGGCGCCGAGCCGCGGCGTGACGCTTGTGACACGGGGTAACGGAAAGATTTTGAGAGAAATCTCCACGGGTGCCGAGGCGCTCACACCGCCGCGCTCTTCACCGCCGTCATCGCGTGCCGTAACTGTCAGGGATGCGAACCCGTGCTGGCCAGGCGCAAGAGTAAAGCGCAGGTTGCCATGCGTGTCCATCCATGGATGCTTCCCACTCTCAAAGAGCCCTGTGATTTCTGTCGCAACCGACACCTCGAAACACACTGTTTGCCAGTCCTCGTCCTCGTACGGACCCGGCAAAACGTCGAAGGCAGCGGGCGCGACGCGCTGTTCCACACCCGCACTGAGCTGCTCGAGCGCAGCCAGCTCGCTCACCGTGCGGAAGGTTGGCGCGTCGTTCACCTGCTCGATGTGCACCTCCAGAGCCTGTTCGGGGCCAAACTCCCCGGTCGGAGCCACCGCACGCACCAGCCCGTGCGCGATTCCCGAGCGGTTCGCTGCCGGCACTGCAAGCATATCCACCGCGCAGTCTGGCTGCACCTCGCCACAGCGGATCACGAAGCGAGGCGGCTCCACAAAGAGCACTGCGTCTGCAGCTCCATTGAGCTCTGCGACGAAGGACATGTGCTGCCCGGCCTCGTCCTCGGCAAGCCCTGTAAGGATCGTGATCGCACCGGGAATTGTGACCAATACCGCCGTCTTGGCCTCGTCAATGAGAACCGGAGTCTGGATCGTGAATGCTGGAAGGGAGGACGCGGGTGTGATGACCAGTTCGAAGGACCGAGTCGTCACATCCTCACCGAAATTGGCAGTCCCACCATCATCCCGGAGCGATATTGTCACTTTAAAACGCCCGTTTAGGTTCTGGCGTGTGCGGAAGGAGAGAAGCCCATTCTCTCCGTCCCTGTAGAGGTCAAACATTTCGAAGGTCGTCGAGCGGTTGACATGGAAGATGCCCACAAGCGTCGAGACGCTGTCCAGTCGGAACGAGACGCGCTGCCCGGGGTTGGACGCCGAGACGCCTGTCGCGAGCACGTGCTCGCTAAGCGAAAACGGCTGGCCGCGCGCGTTCTCCGGCACAGTCAGAGTCGGCGCGACAAAGGTGAAGGTCGGCGCATAGTTGCGTTCCTTGACGGTGAATTGGAAGGTGAGCGGAACGGAGCGGTGCTGGTCACCCAGCTGCACGCCGACCGGCCCCGAGTCGACCAGGGTCGCAGTGAACACGGCTGCGCCTTTGCTTCCCGCACGGAGCACGAAGCGCACGAAGCCAACCCGCTCGCCGGATGGGAGGGTCGCAACTGTGAGGTTTGGTCCAGAGTAGGGTGCCGAAGAAAACAGCTGCGGATTCGTGAACGAGAATTCGAAGCTGAGCTGCTGCTCGCCGTCCTCGGGCGCTGCGCCGGCGGAAACATTGCGCGCAAAGAGCAGCTGCTGCACGCCAGGAAGGTTCTGTCCTGAAACGACCGCTTGGGGCATGAAGCTCGGCGCCTGGTTCACGGGAGCGACGAGTAGCGTGACAGCGGTAGCTGGCGAGACCGCTCCCCCCGAGTCAGTGATGGTCATCGCGAGATCCGCGGCCCCATTCTCGAACAGCGCAGCTGCAAACGTGAGCTCGCCGCCCAGAGTGAGCGCAGGGGCCTCGCTCAGCAGCCGGGAATTGTCGACGCCCGCGACGGCGACGGCGAACGACAAAGTCTGACAAGATGCGTTGCCCATGTGCGGGCCGGCACCTGCGGGGGCAGGCCATGGGGGAAAGGCGGCACACTCCAGTTCACCGCGCTCAAGGGCCGAGACGACCGAGGGGTAGCAGTAACGCCGGCCGTCGCACGGCGCCTCAAGCGCGACCGCCCCAGCGAGACCGAGCACCGCGTCCGCCCCCGCCGTCATGCGCGCGTGACGCTCGCCCACTGCGGGCGGCGAGGGGACAGCATGACGGCGCAGCGGGAGAGGTTCCTCTGAGAGAACCGCCTCTACGAGCAGCACCGAGCGCCCTTGGACGACGAGGCCGAGGTCAACGCGGAGCGAGACGAGCGCGCGGTCCACCACAGACGCGACCCACACGCGGTCGGGCAGCAGCGGATCAAGCCCGTTGGCCGCTGCAAGCACCGCTGCGCCGGCGAGACCCGTCACGTGCGGGAAGTCGAATTCGAGCACCACCGCGCCGCGGTCCTCCGACGCCGAGATGAGCATGGTGCGCCCACCCGCGTGCACGTGCTCCCACCCGGCCACGAGGCCGACCCCCGGCCGTAGGTCCTGCTCGTGCATCGCCAGCTCCACGTCAGGCACCGGGATGCCATGGTCCCGCACGCTCGCCGCGTCCGTCATCGCCGCCACCGGCCCCAGCTCCCCCCGCACGCGGTTGAATTGCAGCACGCGCGCACGTGGTGCCTCCAGCTCGCCGGCGCCCTGCTGGGAAAGACAGGCCTCCCGCTTGAAATCCGCCTTGGCGCGCCCTGCGGCTGAGCATAGTGCCTGCCCAACCGCAAGGTACACCTCGCCGTCGGCCTCGAAGGCCTTCATCCCAAGGATCCCCGCCAGGTCCGCGCGCCCGTAGCCAGCGCGCACAATCGGTGCGCACGTGCCGTCGCCTTGCGCAGAGAGCTTTCCGACGGAGGCGTCCCAGCAAAACGAGGTGAGCGCAGCAGCTGGCGGCGCGGCGGCGGGTGTGGGGTTGGCGGGTGCCCAGTCACCGTTGGTGGCCACCATAAGGTAGTCGTGCCCGGCCACTGAAAGAGGCTCTGAGCTCACAGGGGCAGGGACCGACAGGCGCTGATCGACGCCCAGACGCCCCACACGCGCCTGCATCACCTCGTTCTGCACTTGCGGCGACCACACGTACGACACAAGCTCCCCGGCGGGCGGGGCTGCGTAGCACGCCATGACGACACGGTCAGCGGGACCAGCGGCACCGCGCATGGTGCGCACGTGCGCTGCAGCAGCGCAATCCTCGAGGAGCTGAAAGACCTCGAATCCCGATCCTTGCCCCACGGAGCCATCGGCGAGAACCGTCGATCCAAGCGGGTTCCACCGCCACACGAACGACATGGCGCGCGTGTCCAGCGCTGCGCCTGGCGCCGCAGCGGCGCCCGCGACGGCGGCGGCAAGGAAGGTGTATCCGCCAGCTTCAAAGGTGGTGAGCTGTTCCACGCTGAGCGCCGTCGGCACGGGCAGCCCTGAGGCAGGCGACGTGCTCGCGCCGCCACGCAGCGCAACGGGCGCCACGTGGTGGTGCACCAGACGCGCATCCGCTCGCGTGACATTTTGCGCCCAGCGGTACACCTGCACTGCATCGCCTGTCGGCGCGCCGTCATCGGGCGCGGAGCCTACCGCGACAAAGCGCCACGCGAAGCCGTCACGATCCTCAACCAGAAACGTAGTGAGGCACCGCGGGGCAGCGTCGCGCCCAAGCTCCTCCTGCACCATCTGCCACGCACCACTGCTCTCGTTCCACCACGACAGGACCACCGCGCCTTGCGCCGCCCCGTCCGCGTCCACTCCAAGAGCCGCTGTCACCAGATACTCCTCACCGTCCTCGGAAAATGCCACGTTGGCACGAGCGTTGAAGACCCACGAAGGCGCGTTGCGGTCTCCGGCCGCAGACGAACCCCCGATGCGGTGTGGTAGGCCTGGCGGCTCGACGAAGGGCAGCGGTTCGGGAGGTACAGGCAGCCACTCTCCGCTCGCGGTGTCGTAGAAGATTGCCCCGGTCGGCTCGGGCGGCGGCACCAGGACAACAGTGTCGCTCACGTTGTCGTCAAGCAGATGGAGCAGGCGCTCGCCCTGCTTGAGGCGATCCACAAAGTCCAGGGCACCTCCGCCAAAGCCATCGGGCTGCCACGAGAGCACGGCGACTGCCGCGTCATTATGCCCGGCGACGTAGACGAGGGTGCCATTGGTGCTAACAGCAACCCCCCGCGCGCCACCAAGGCCATCTACCACCCGTCCATCGCCCGTCGCCTCCCCATCGCGCAACGACGCAACACATTTGAGACCCACCTCCCCGCGCAACGCAAAAACTCCAACAACGTGATCGCGCGCTGAGGCCGCGAAGATCAAGTCCCCAGCGGGCGCTAGCGCGAGCGCACGCCATCCCGAGTACTCAACTGGGCCATGTGCGGACACAGGTGCGGCACAAGTTGCGAGGCCGAGCAGCTCGAGCGCCCCGTGCGCGTCCGACCAGAGGTACGCCGCGAGCCCCGGCGCGAACATGCCCGCTACCACGACAAGTTCACCGCCGCCGTCTTCCGCGGCCCTTTGCGCCACCAGCACATCGGCCGCCCCAGCTAGTCCGTCCTCCTCCGTGCGCCGTGGCGCGAAGAGCACCGTCCCCGCGTAGTCGCCATTCGGCTGAGTACCCCCCGCCGAGGCTACCAAGAGCAGTCCATGCGCAGTGCCAGGGGCTGCGAGAGGCAGCACCGCCGACGTCGAGTTGCGCCCCTCGAGGATCTGGCCGCCCGCGTAGTCTGCGGCAAGCGAGTCATTCCGCGCTGACCCCACGAGCGCGGAGCCGTTCCAGCGCATCATCAGCGCCTCCGCCTCGCGCTGCGCGAACACCGCGACCGCCGCGCCGACACCACTGTCCCAGTACGCGCGCACGCTCACCGCATGGCGGGTTGGCACGGGGGCAGCAGGTCGAAACGGCGCAGAGCCCGCGAGGTGGCTCAGCGCGACAAACACGCGCGAGGGCTCTGTCGGGTGCATCGCAGGAAATAGCAGGACAATTTGATCTCCCGCGCGGAGAAGCTCCACGCCATGGGCCGCCGTTGTTGGGAGCTCCTGTACCATCTCTGCGCCGATGGGCGCCGACGGACCTGCCTGCGAAAGGCGCAAGAGCTTGGCGTTCGCTGCGAGCGACAGAGTTTCCGCGTCACGGAACATCGCGAGAGCCACATACGTGCTGCCGCCTGCCGAGAACCCAACCGCGCCGGAGGCTCCTCGCGCCACGAGCGGCACACAGGTGTCTGTGTCGAGGCCGGTCAAATTGCCCCATTGGTACAGGCAGGTCGGTCCCGCATACGCTGCCAGTACAAGGGCAGCATCGCCGCTTGGCAAGACTGCGCGTGCCCACTGTCGCGCCGCGTCTGCCCGCACACTGTGCAGCAACTCAGCCGCAGGCTGCGATGCGGGACGCCCGGTGATCAGGTGAAAGACGCTCGAAGTCACTCTGGTGGTGTGCCCATCCCATTGCTTGGCCACGGCCAGGTAAGACTCGCTATGATGGTCGAAGGCGAGCACCGACGCGAGGCCCGAAAGGTGCGTGGCCGTGTCGGTGACTGTGAAAAAGGTTGTTCGCTCGACCAGCGCATGCGTGTCCACCAGGACGCGCGCAACCGACGCGCGCACCTCGAAGACGTGGGTTGAGCGCTCGCCACTCTGTGCGACATCAAGTTGTGATGGACGCACCGCGATCGACGAGGACAGGCCGCAAACGCTCGCGAAGCAGAGGCGCTGCCAGATGCTTCGCCCGAACTCGTTCACGAGCCCGATCCCCGTCTCTGCGTGACCGCCAGGGTAGACCGCGTTCTTAGGGGCGAGCACAGTCGTCGCAGTGGCGGTCGCAGGCACGTCGCCAACAGTGCCGTCGGGGCCGTAGTACCGCACGGTGAGAACCGCGCGGTTGCGGAAGCGCCCATAAAAGCGCGCGTTGAGCGTCAGAGGTTCCTCCGACGCGGACTGTATGAGCGAGCGATTGACCGAGGGCGAAGACTGCCCGCTGAATCGCTCCATGGCCTTCCCGCGGACCCAGTGGTAGAGCGCGAGCTCCAAATGGTCGCTGCTCTCGTCCGCGTCGCGCAGCCGCCGCAGTGCATTTGCCGCTGTCGCTTTGTACACCGCGCTGAGTTCAGCCGGAGACAGCGCACGACCCCAAACCTTGACCGAGTAGAGCCCACCAGCATGAACGCCAACCCCTCCACCGAGTACTACAGGCGAGCGCTCTCTACACGCCGACGGAGTGTCAAGCTGCGCCTCAGACCAGAGCACCGCGCGCGGCGTGGCCGCTAGTGGCAGCGAGATATTGAGCCGCTGCCCGTCGAGGAAGAGCAACACCTCTGCACCGTCGAAGGTGGCAGCAAGTGCGTGCCATGATCCGATTGGAAGCCGCTCGGGAAGCTGATACTCGAGCACGTCGTGACCAACGCCAGCACCGTGCGTCGTGGATACGCGGAAGAGCACTTTGGTCGTTTCTGCGGTCTGCTTATACCCGAGGGAGACACCTACGTGGCACCCCGTGCGTGAAAATTGTCCCGCGGTCCAGAATGATCGCTCCGTTCCGGCAGTTGCAGCAGCGGCATGAATACTGAAGACAGCTTCAACAGTGAGCGCGTCAGCAGGAAGCGAAACATTCCGCGGATGCATCCCTGAGAAAAAGGCACCTGTGAGGTCGTCTGTCACAAAGAGCCCCTTGTTGAAGGCACCGTCGAACTGCACGGCTTCCGCTGCTCCGTTACTCATCAGAAACTGTCGCGCGCTCAGCGTCTGTGCCTCCGTTTCGCGGTCCCAGTCGCGCCACGCAGCCGAGTTCTTGCACACCGTGCCAGGCCCGACGAGAACTGCGCCTCCGAGCGGCGGCTCCGCAAGGTCTCGGAAGACCGCGGGGCCGATCGCTAGCGGAAACTGCTCCCCACAAATGCCGGTGACGAGCGACCGGGTGTAGGACATGTGAACACCTGAGAAGAGCACCGCCTGATCACCGTCGTCGCTGAAGGGTGCCACGGCCAGCTCTCCAGCGATTGCTGCCCCCGTCAACTCCCAGTGCCCAATCAAGCCGCCCGGCGCCGGCTCTTCGCAGGCTTTGCCCGCGAGAACCGCGAGTTCACAAGCCTCGCCTGGCGGTGCGAGGTTGGCGTCATGCGAGAGCGGCTGGCAGCCCGCCGCTACAATCACGTGGGGGTCGTTTCCGAGCGCGAACTCCTCCATCGCACATACCTCGATAGTGTTGAGCGTCCGCACTCCACCTTCCTGCTGAGAGGGATGCCCGTCGGAGAGCATGTCGAAACGCAGACGGTGCTGCCCGTCCGCGTAGCGGTCGACCAGCTGTAGCCCAAGAACCTCGGGGGCTGGCGTCGCCGTCGGCGCGCCCGAACCAGTTGCAGGACCGGGACCAGGGGCGCGAGGCCATTCCTGGAGGCCCGAGTCATTGCGCGGCGCGTGCACCGAGAGACACGACAAGTGTGGCTCCACAGCGTAGAGCCGCGAGAAATTCGCACCCCAAGCGTAATCGGCAGCGTACTCGAGGCCGGGGGCCGCCAGCACCTCCTCGTGGTCCAGGCGGTGCCACTCGGGCGGAGTTGACTCGACTCGTACCATGATCGGAAAACCGTCATTGGCGCGCGACGGTTCAAGCCGCGTGCCGGCGTGTCGAAACACCGCCTTGCCTGCTCGGAAGCGCCCTGCCGAGGGCGTCGGCTGCTGCGCAAAGTGGTCGATGTGCTGCGCCGGCGCATTTTCGAGAACCATCACCTCTGCCATGCCCAAGGAGTCTGCGTCCTTTGCGGAACCAGCACCCTCGGCCAGGCCACATGCTGCCGACGGCACATCCGGCGACGACACGTTCGGGCAGGCACATGTTGCAGGCGCTGAGGTGCTTTGCGTGAGGCACGAGACCTGCCACGGGATTAGGAAGCCCGGTGCGTCGTTCACGGAAGCCACGTGCAGTACAAACTCGGCAGCCACCGACGCGTTGTGGTACTGCGGCGGCGCGTCTGCGAAGCGCGCGCGCGCCGTGCCGTTGACGACCATCAGGTCGAGGAGATCGGGGCTCGGATACCAGTCACCGTCGTCAAAGAGCCGCACCTGCACCACTGCTGCACCGCTCTCGCCCGCCGCGAGCTCGAAGGACAGCACGCCGTCGGGAGCAATGTGCGGCTGACGCGCAAAGAGGTCCTGGTACGACACACTGTCAACGAAAAAGGTGACGGACTGGTCTGCCTCATTGGGTGGGCCCGCTCGCACACTCGTGGCGAAACGCGGGATGTCGTGTGTTCCGCTGCCTTCGACGAGTCGTAGCTCGGACGTGAGGTTGAACGAGGGCGCGTCATTCAACGGAAGAACTCTGATGCTCAGCAGAAGCTCGTACATATCCACTCCGCCGCGCTCGGTGCCTCCGTCATCACGAAGTCGCAATACGGCTGTCATGTTGCCAAACACGTTCGGTGCAGTCTTGAGGGAGAGCCTTCCGGACGCGTCGATATGTGGGAATCCATCCTCAGCGAAGAAGCTACCGTTGACGATGACATGGAACGTGAGTTCCTGGTCGCCCTCGATTCCCGCGCCGCCGTCTGGCGTGATACCGCTCGCGATGATAAAGTCAGCCTGCGAATCTTCGAAAAGCACGAGATCCGGGATGGTCAGGCTGAACCGCGGCGCGAAGTTGGTGTTGAGCACCACGATACTGAACGTTTGCGGCTCCGAAGTGCGCGCCTCCCCATCGACAGGGTTTACATCTGTGAGCGTGATGATGAAGTCTGCACGCCCACTCTGTAGCCTGTTCGCCGCAAAGACAAGAACACCGCAGGGGAAGAGCACAAATGGCTGCACGTCGAACAGCCGTGCTGCCTCTGTGGAGTCCACCGCTGTCACAGAAAACTCTCCACCCTGCTGCTCACAGCCGCATGCTTCTCCTGGCGACTGGTTGCACACTGCGCAGCACGCCCCGTGGCGCTGCTCGGCGCGCGAGCAGCCACGGGCGCCGTCCTCGTACGGGCCGAGCGAGAATGTGATGAAGCCCACGTGCTCCTGCACGAGAATGTCGCCCGCGCTACAGGCGGGCGAGCACATCTGTGAGGAGTGCTGTTGCGCCCCGCACTTCCCCGCGTAGAAATCCAACTCGTCCGCCAGCGACGAATTCTCCCACACGACCGAGCACTCGACCGCCCCGGGTGCAGGCGTAGCGGCGAGGTACTCCACTCGCGAGACACCCGGGAATCGGTCGTCAACGCAGGTCGAGCCTCGGTTGATGACCAGCTGCCTCGACTGAAGCGTGACGGACGGCGCATCGTTCGCCGCCGTGATTTCCACATCGAATTCCTGGCTCGATGAATCGATGCCACCGCGGTCGCGGCCGCCGGTGTCGGTGAGGTTCAGCCGCAGCCTTGCACTGCCAAAGCGGTGCGCTGCGACCGCGAAGCGCAACGTGGCGTTGGGAAGCGTAAGATCCACAGTCTCACTCGTAACAAGGCCGCGCACGCCGGTCAACACCTCAACTGAGAAGGAAAGCTTTTGGTAGAGATCCTCCCCCCAGCCGCCAGGAGACACCAAGTCCGCCACCAGCGCCGAGAACTCCCAGTCCTCTGCCCGCTCTGACGCTGCAAGCACAGGGGCCACCAGCACGAACGTCGGTGCCTGGTTCACGGGGAGCACCTCAAGCGTCACGTAGGCGGGCTCAGAAGCGTCGCGACCACCGTTGAGCGCGCCCCCATTGTCGAGCAGCACGACTTCGAGCAGCACGACGCCGTTACGCTCCGGTGCCAGGGTGAACGTGAGATCTCCCGCGAGCGACATCTCAACCACGGACCCCGCCGCAAAGAGCTGATGCGCACCGCCATCCTCGAACAGGGCCGCAGGATCAATCGGGCGCGGCGGGAGCGCATCATCAGGCACTGCCGCAGCCACTGGACGAACCCGCCAGCGCAGAATCTGATCAGCCTCACGCCTCCCAGCGTCGGGTGCCGAAGTGAGAGCGCTGCACGCGTCCCCACAAGCTGCCAAGTCCGCGCCCTCGTGCATAATAATCCTTTCAGACTTTTCGAGAGTGAAGGTTGGCGCACGATTCACCGGGCGGATCACCACACAAAGCTCGTACGGGTCGGATTTGTCGAGTGCACCGTCATCAACATTTGCCCCACCGTCGTCAACGCCCATCAAGCTGAAGAGCATCACTCCGAAGTGATCCGGTGCGGTAATGAGCTGCAATTCCCATACGCCAGGCTCTTGTGAGACTGGGACTACCACTGCGTTCTCGAGTAGCTCTGGGTCCCAGGCCGGCGCGCCGTCGATCTCGCTCGAACCGTCGTTGCAAGCAGCTAGCGATGCAGCTTCTTCCACTGATGGCGTGAGACTGAACGAAATGGTCTGCGAAAGCTCCTGCGCCACAGTGAGAGGCCCCGGGATGGCACCCTGAACTAGCCGCGCAGAACGAACTTCCTGAGCCGTCGAGGCCTCGGCGTACGAGAGCGACGCGTGCATGACCTCGAAGCGCGGTGGATGGTTGCGGTACGCAACGCGGAGCTGCGTGTGCTGCTCGACCCACGAAAAGGGCGGGGCCGCATCGCCTGCCCGCAAAGTTATAAGTACCTCAACGACCCCTGCACGATCCGGCGCGATTCGCATGAACAGCGAGCCGTTGCGTGCCACATGCGCCTCAAGCACCTCTCCCTGGTTCCACACAATAGCAAGATGGTAGCTGAGCGGCGAGCCATCCGTGTGTGTCAAGCCGGTGAGGTCTGTGGCGAAGCCGGGGAGCTCGCATGGCGTCGCAAGACAGCTCTGGCTGTTCTCCCAGACCTCGGCGACAGCATCGATGCGAACGACGCGTACATCGAATGCCGCGGGCGCCGCCTGGTCCTGTCCACCACGTGCCGCCCCACCACTGTCGCTCAGCAGCGCCTGCAGGCTGTGCACGCCAGCACTACCCGCAGGGGTCGAGAGCGTGAGCGAGCCGCGCCCGTGCGGGAACACAGCGAACGAGAGGTCCGAGATAGCAGAGCATGGGCCCGAGTGCCAGCACGATGCTGTGCCTGTGCCGTTGACAGTGGCCACAAAGCTCTGCGCGCGCTCGTCCTCCATTTCGGAGAGTGGATACCGCGGGAGCACCGCGCTGATATCCAGCAGGATATCGTCAAGAGTCAGCCCGACCTCCTTCTCAAGAATGTAGCTCGTCGGCACCACCCCAAACGTCGGCTGTTGGTTTACAGACATGATGTCCACCGTCACAGGATAGGTAATATCTGTTCCACGCATGCGCAGCTCGTACAGTACCTTACCATTCCAATAGCTCCGTGACTCGAAGCTTAGCGTCGCACTAACGCAGATGGGCGCGCAGTCGGACAAAACTACCGGCGCAGCCGCAAAGAGCCCACCGTCTGAGCCGTCCATTGTCCATTCTTCCCGTAAGAAGAGGCGGTGTCCCAGCGGCGACATATCCCAGAACACCTGCTCGCGTCCATCGAGTGCCATACTCGAATTTTCAGGGGCTAGCATACTGCGCACAAAGCCAGAAATTTCGACTGCGATTGCATCGCCCTCGAGCGCCTGCACAACCACGCCCGAGCCGTCGGCATAGATATCCGGGTAGTGAGCTGGATCCTCTGACTGAGAGGCCTCGGCGGGCTGCAACGCGTCGCAGATAGGGGGGATGTGTAGCACTGTCGTCTGGTATCCCTCCGCGAGCGGCAGACCGGCCGCGAAAAGAAATCCGGCACCGTCGGAGAAAGCGTAAAGTGCGTCATGGTGAAAGTGCACCTGACCGTTGACCGAGACGGCGATCGAGTTGTCGTCCCAGAGTGTCGCAGACCACACGATCGGACCTCCTTCCTCATCGTCATCTTCAAATAGCCAAGTGTTTGCCTTGCCCTCGAAGCGAATCTCCACGCCGCGACGGGCTTCGTCGGATACTACCCGCAACGCAATGGCCGTGGCCAAGTTGTCTGCCGCACCGATGAAAAGCGTCGGTACGGGCGGCCAGAAAGCGGAGAGTTCATTATAGCTCTCGAAGCCTGCACCGAAGGAGATAAATGAGTTTGATGAAACAAATACTGTTTCCGACACGTCGACGCCCTCGATGCAGAAAGGAAAGCCGAGGGGCGGAAGTGCCACGAAGCCGTCGTCGACAATTTCAGGTTCTCCGTGGACCACCGTCCATTCCGGCTCGGTCCAGCCGCTCTCCGGCGTCTCGAAGTCTTCTGGAGTGTCGAAAGCTGAGCCAGGCGCCTCGCGGATCGTCTCGACTGTGACCTCAAGCTGCAAATTCGAGCGCAATCGCGCCTGCGGTATGCTCCCAAGATTGCGCCGGAAGGCCACTGCCGTGAGAACCTCGTTGCAAACGGCTTCACCCCACATATCCTGCAGAGCCACCGCAATGCCTGGGGCCTCCGCCACCATTCCAGCTGCCTCAAGTGCAGTGACCGCAGGTGTCTCGAATTCCATAACCAGCGCCTCGCGCCCGCCGTGCTGCTCGTGCCGTGTAGGAGCTGCACGAAGATAGGAATCCATCGCCGGGCGTAGCCGCGATAGTAGCAGTGCACGCGCCTGCTTCTTCGCATACGAGGCGTTCACAGGAAGCAGTGCTGTGTAAGCAGCGACCGTTACACGCACAAATCCTTCCAGAACGGTGACGCCGAGGGTTAGCGGCTCTGACAAGGGTATCGAGGACCAGTCGCGCTCCGTCGCCTCTCCACCATCGTCTACGAGAACAATGTCTAATTTTGCTGTTCCAGCGCGGTGCGGGACAAGGGTGAGAGCCATGTCACCGCTGTCATCAACCAGCGGCGTCGTATCGAGGAACTCAATGCCAGTCTCAGAAAATACGAAAAACGATGCTGTTTGAAAGCCCTCGCGGTCGAAGCCCCCCGCCTCATCCCAATTTCCCATGAGAATACTTCGAGCCAGGCCTGATTGCACGCGGTTGCGCTGCGCAAGTGGGCTCGACACGGCCCAAAAGGTTAGCTCCCCATCGCAGCACACTTCAAAGGACGGCGCCTGGTTCACTGCCAATACCCGAATCGTCAACGTTCCTATCGCCGACGCGTCCACCCCATCCCGCTCCGTGCCTCCATCGTCGTGCAGCTGCACCTGAAACGTCGCCTCCCCGTTCTGGTCCTCTGCCAGACAGAAGAACAGGCTCCCGTTCGCCGCCACCACAGGCTGCGGGAACGTGCTCGCAAACAACCCCATGTCGCCCGACAACGGCGTCACCTGGAAGGTGAGCGCCTGTCCGGCTTCGTCGCCTGAGTCGTACAGCGACGGCTTTGCGCGAAGCAGGTCGGCGGCCCAGAAGCCCCGAGCGCAATCCACACCGCTCGCAGCAGGGACACAGTCGTCACAGTTCTCGAGAATCGTCACCTTCAGATTGCATCCTGGGATGCGCATCCCCGAGCCAAATCCTGTACACTCAGGCGAAACCTCAATATCCAAGCTCGAGGCCAGCTCCTGGTCACCCGCACCCAACTGGCCTGGACCCCACACAGGTTCATCGTTCACGACCAGGATCGCGACTGACAGGTTGTGCACGAGCGAGTCCAGCGCCTGCGGCCCATCGTCGCGCAGCACCACTGAGAGGTGCACGTAGCCGTTGGCGTGCGCGCCGAGCTCTAGCGAGATGCTCGCAGTGTCACCGCTGAGCGCCAGAATGGGGGGCGCGCGCAGAAGCGCCGTTGAACCATTGTTAGGGATCTCGGTCACGCCTACGAGCTGTATGGAGAGCTCTTGAGCCACCTCATCTAGCACGTCCGGCCCTGAGCGAGCGCCAAACGCGGCATTTACGAGCACCACAGTTGCTTCTACTTGCTGTTCTGCAACGCTCAAGAGTCCTGCGACCTCCAGTGTCGGCCGCTGGTTCACGGCAGTGACCTTCAGGGTGACGTTGTAACGCACGAAAGTGCCAGGCATGCGCAACTCGTATAACGCCTCGCCGTTCCAGTACGGCCGCTGCGCGAACGACAGTGATGCGCTCCGGCAAAGGGGCGCACACTCGGCGTTGACAGTCGGCACAGACTCCATGAGTCCCCCATCCGATCCATCCCACGTCCACTCTTCGTCGAGGAATAGCCGGTGTCCAAGCGTCCTGACGTCCCAACGTAAATCCTCGGTCCCATCGGCCGCCAAGGGCGTGTCCTCAGGCGCAAGTGTGTCGTAAATAAGCCCTTTCAGAGTCTGTAGAGGCATCGGAGAGGCCAATTCAGCTTCTTGCATTGAAATGAGCAGACCGTATGCATTGGTAGAGAATATCTGCGTGTCATTGCCAGCCTCGAGGCGCACTGAGGCTGCTGGCACGTTTCGGTAGTTTTTACGGAAGGCCCTAAATTCCGATGTAGTTAAAATTCCCAAGCTCTCTTGCGCTGCCGTTACTAAGGAATCTTCCTCGCCAAGATAGCGTATCGCCATGGTCGCGTTGAGCGCAAAAATGTCCAACTTTACGCGCCACTCGGAGGCTGACGTTGACGCCTCGCGGACGGTTACCCATGTCTCCGGGATCGAGAGCCACGACGCAATGAAAACGATCGAGCCCTGCAACCACTCTTGAAAGTCCAAATCCACTTGCATGCCACTCATCGTCAAGTCCGCAATCACATATGAGTCGCCGACTGCAACCAGGACTTCTCGCTCAGCGGAGCGGTTCGCACCATACGAGCCGCCATCGTCGAAGAGCGACACCCCGAGTGTGGCAGTCCCAGTCTTCGCTGGCACGACAGAGACCGAAAGGTAGCCGGACGTGTTGACAGCGGGAGCGGCAGAAAACAGCGCGCTGTCAGCCCCGGAAATCTCAAATGTGATGCTCTGGCTGCCCTCGCGGTCGAATCCCCCCGCCTCATCCCAGTTGCCCTTTAGAATCTCCGTTGCAAAAGAGTCAAGATGCCGACTGAGGTCATGTTGTGAACTCCACGAGGACCAAAAGCGAAGGTTGGCGGAAAAAAGTTCAAAGGACGGCGCCTGGTTCACTGCCAATACCCGAATCGTCAACGTTCCTATCGCCGACGCGTCCACCCCATCCCGCTCCGTGCCTCCATCGTCGTGCAGCTGCACCTGAAACGTCGCCTCCCCGTTCTGGTCCTCTGCCAGACAGAAGAACAGGCTCCCGTTCGCCGCCACCACAGGCTGCGGGAACGTGCTCGCAAACAACCCCATGTCGCCCGACAACGGCGTCACCTGGAAGGTGAGCGCCTGTCCGGCTTCGTCGCCTGAGTCGTACAGCGACGGCTTTGCGCGAAGCAGGTCGGCGGCCCAGAAGCCCCGAGCGCAATCCACACCGCTCGCAGCAGGGACACAGTCACGGCAATTCTCGTCTACCTGCAGCAATAACGTGCATGTGCTTCCCCCGAATTCGGCACAGTGGGAGTCGCCCTCCTGTAGCGCCTGGGGCAGTTGAACTTGCTCTCCTGAAGCTAGTGCCCACACCGGCTCGTCGTTAACTGCTTGCACCTCGACTGTGAAGGTCTCCGGGGGCGACGCAAGGCCCTCGGAGTCCCGGAGTGTCAAGTTGAAGTCGATTTCGCCGTTTCCGTGCGCCACCAGCGGCGAGAGGTGTACCACCGGTGCCACAGAGTCCGTTACATCGACGAATGCCTCAAAACTCGGAATGTCGATGAAAGGAAACGTACCGCGTACTTGTACAACCTCAAGGCTGAAGCTGAGGTTTTGAGCAGCCTCAGCCCAGTCCTCGCCACGCGGGCCAGACTCAGAAAACGTGCTTGCCCCTGGGATGTAGCTGGCGATGAGGCCAGACACGGCTATGTCTCCACTCACCGATGATTCGATGCGCACCGTCGAAATGCCCGTTAGTGCTAGTGTCGGTGGCTGATTCACGGGCGAGATGGAAATGGTTAGGTTCTTGATCGTAGAGTGCTGCTCGTGCGCGGCGCTATCGATTGCGGTGACTCGCACGACGAATGAAGCATTGCCGAATCGGAACGGTCCTGGCTCAAAAGTGAGGTCCCCACCGCGTTCTAGAGCCGGAGCTGCAATAAAATAATCCAAGTCTACTTCTTTCTGCGGCTCGATCGTGATCTGCAGCTGCGCGAGCTGCTCGTATGCGTCGTGTTCCGCGACGTTGCGGACAAAGAAGGGCAGCGTCACAGCCCCTGCGTTCTCCGGTACATTGACGACCGTGCGGTCAGTGTCAAATTTGGGCGCCTGCCCGTGTGGATCGATCACCACGAACAGCTTGCGCACGTCCGAGACTGAGAAGCCGCCGTGCTGGCTGTCACCGTCGTCGCGAAGTGTAATGCGCAATGTCGCCACGCCCGTGCGGTCCAGTGCCGGCTGGAATGTCAGGGTTCCGTCCGCCTGCAAGTATGGGCGTTTCGACCACAGGAAAAGCTCCTCGAGGTCCGTCTCTACCGTGAATGTGTATTGCTGTAGCATCTCCGACGGCTCAGGTGTCCCGTCCGTTCTAACGCCGGGCACAATACTTGAGGCGACAGGCAGAGTGCGCAGCCCACCGTTTTCGTCCCAATGCACTTCCGTGTAGCTCAACGCGAAGTCTGGTTTGCGGTTGATGTGCACGAGCACCAGACTGGCGTCTGTACGTGCTGAACTGCCCATCGGCTCGCTGTCCACGAGCACCGCGACCCCGACGGGCTGTTCCGCAGAGGTGTCAGTGTACACCCACGTCCCGGACGGAAGAGAACCCACACTTTCGGCCGGACTGAGCGTCCACGGCGGTGCATCGCACACAAGCTTCAACGCGTCCGAGGAGACGGACGCAGTCACAGAGTAGCTCAGCGCGGCACCATTCTGGAGCGACTCTGTCGAAGTTCCACTGAAGACACAGGTGTAGTCACGCTGCGCGTCAAAGCCCGCGCCGAACACGGTCACACGGTGGTACTTGGGGTCTACGAAGCTAGGCTGCAGCATTACCCACTCATTTTGAAACTGAAATTGCAGGTTCTCTGCCTCTTCAAGCGATTCCGGCCAGTTTGGCAAGAGGCGGAGCGGGAGCAGGCTGTCTCCGAATAGCAGACGCACGTGTTGCACCGCAGAGGGCCCTGGCACGAGCGGCATAGTAAAGGCTGCCTCAGAGTGGCTCAGCACAGTGACCTCCGCATACCCTGCCGCACCAGTCACTGCAGCCATGTACGCAGTCGCAGTGTTGAAGCCCAGGCCTTGGACCGTGACAACGAACCCACCGCGAGAGGACCCTGTGGTTGTCGCGAGCGAGCTATAGAACTCGACGAACTCAACTTGCAATGGCGGGTTGAACAATGCTTCATGCATCTCAAAGTCCCCGCATAGCTCGGGTGCACAGCTGCAGGACGAGTCCGATTCTTCGCAACAACCTTGCGCACTCGTCATGCGGGCCATGTGCAGCGAAAAGATGGCATCACCGACCGCACGGTGCTCCCACGTGGGCGCGACACATGTCAGCAAATTCGGCGATATGACATCTGCCGGAAATGCTGAGCGCACAGTGTAGTGCTCCGTGCCGTAGTGAAAGTCAAACTGGCACCAGAACTCAGTTTCTGTGCTGAATCCAAGGCCGCTGACAGAGATCGTTTGTCCCCCTGCGCCCGAAAAGACACGAGGACCTGACTCAGGTAGTACTTGCAACTCACGGGTCCAAGAGTCCGACACCCACACCGGGGTGTAGCGGAAAGAGCAGCGTCCCGGGAAGCACAGCGCCCCGCAGTCTGCCTGGCTCACGCCGAGCAAGCCCCCGTTTGTGAAGCGCACTCGCCCTCCCGCAGCAAGGCTCGGTGCACCGGGATCCGCGGCCTCGATCGTTAACACCGCAGCTCCTCGTGCGCCTGTGTCGACTGCAAGCCCCGCTCCCCACGGTGGCGTCGCGCAGCTCAGCTTGCTGAGCGCGCGAACCGTCGCGCCAGTGCGCGCCTGCTCACCACCTGAAGAGAAAACACATTCGTAGTGCCGTCCCGCATTGAAACCAAATCCTGTGACGGTCAATACGCGCCCCCCCTCTGCCGAGCCGATGACGGGCGACTCCTCGGCGATGCCATCCCATCCTTGGAACAGCAGCACCCGGTGCGGCACCCCGGCGTCCTCCACTACGTACAGCACGCCATCCGCCGTGATGCCCCCACGCGTGTTCTTCGGGAGCGGAGCTGTGTCGTCGTGCGATAGCGTCAGCTCTGTAACCGCCTCATACGACGGCCAAGGTGGCACTGTGCAACGCAACACCGTCTGTCCCCCTAATGTCTCCATGCGAGCAAGCGACTCGACCGTCGTCCCGCGCGCGGTAAATCGGCACCTGTACACACCCGGGCCCTTCCAGAGGTGCGTGCCATACACCGTCAGATTGGTGCCACCTTTAGTCGGCGCCTCCGTCTGATCGACGTCGTGAAACTTGATAACTGCGACCACCATGAGCGGGTCGCTTCCTCTCGGCACGCGCATCGCGGCCGCGCCCGACTTGTCGAGGTTGTCCAAACTCTCAAACGAGCGCCCTGACGACTTAAGCTGCACGTCTGGAGAGTGCTGCTGGATGCCCGGATTACCAAAATCAAAAGAGAGCATGACACGTTGCCCCCGCTGCAAAATAGACCCCCGGCACAGCGAAATGACCAGCGCCTCGTCGGCCGCGACCCACTCCGCCGCAGCCGACTCCTGATCCTCCCCGGCACAAAATAGTTGCTCGAATTGCTGGCACTCGCCGATGAGATTGCCAAGCTCCGTGCATGGCGCCTCACCTCGAAGTGCGAATCGGGCACGACCAAAAGCATCCAGGCCCGTAAGGGGCGCAAGCGTGAGCCGCGAGCCGTCGTCGCCTAGCATGGCAAACGTCGGCTGCAGCACAAGTGTGATCGTGTTGTTGGTACTGTCAAGCGGCGTTTCCTGATCGATGCCCTTGCGTGTCCACCTCGCAACATGAACAAGGAAAGGATCACCACCATTCGGCACGCCGTAGCGCGGAACGTGCGGCTTGGAGACCAACATCGGGCGGAAAGCTGCAGTTCCCGAAGCTGACACCTCGATGCGCGGCGACTCGCGCGTCGTCGCGACATTGGTGACGTTGAAAGCAAGTACGTAGCGCACGCCTGCGCGCATGCGCTGCCCCCGGAAAATGTACAGAATCATCACGCCGCGTGCGGCGTCAAACATGGCCGCATCGACTGTGATTGCGGGAGGCGGCGCTGGACCGATTAGCCCAGCAGCACCTTCACCAGGCGAGAGTGCGCGGAAGTTCACGGGTTGATTTGGCGGATGTTCCTCTCCGGGAAGCCCCGAGATAGTCACCGCAGACCCATCCGCAGCCGCAAGGTCCACGTTAGGTGTGAGTGTCATCGAGATCGTGTTTTCCTGTCTGCTCAGCGGCGTCCGCTGCCCAATGCGTCGCTCGATGAATTCCGGCACAATCACCATCAGCGGTGCACCCCCATTTGAAACTCCGAGCAAAGTTGCATTCGAAGGCTCCATTTCTACGGGCGCCGCTGTGAAAGTCCCTTCTGCGCTGATGCTGACGCTCGGCGCTGACTGCGCTTCTGCTGGGTTGCGCACCTCTGCTGAGAAGCCGTACGTCACGTTGGCCTGCATTGACGCATCGGCGCAAAGTTTCAACCAGAGGCGCGGCACACCCTGCTGGTCTGTCTCCCATCGCCCGACACGCCGCACAGGCCCATCGCAGAAGAGGCTCTCACCCCCGCCTCCCCCTGTGGCGGAGAGGAGAGACGCTGCTCCAGGATTTACCACAGCACCGCGCAGCCCCGCGATCGTGACGGTCGACGCATTGGCACCACGTAGCACCGCGGAAGATTCAAACGAAAATGTGAGTATGTTGAGAGCACCCCGAAGCGGGCTGCTCTGGGAGACAGCCCGCGAAGTAAACGCTGGCGGCGCTGCCTCCGTTAGCAGCAGCGCCGCGAGAACGAAGACCGACATCAAACAATATGAATTCCGCAGAAACCCCCGCCTGGTCGCCTCACTGTATCTTCTGCATCGGTTCGGTCTGTGCCCTGCATGACTCTCTGACGGTATTCTCGCGCCCTCGCTGTTATCCAGGTGTCGACCCCAATCATGACGCGCCCCGGCCCCACTGCGTCGATTTCGGCCACGACAAGCCAAGGCGACCGCAGGTTGATCTCCATTCGCAATAGTATTGCCTTGAAATCCCCCCTGCAGCAGTCTGCCCAGCCTCTCTTCAACCCCTGTTCGCTCAAATCCCCGCCAGAGCCTTGCGGCGCACTCCGGGCGCTCATCGCTTGTCTCCCCCCCGGCACGATTCGCTGCGAGCTCAACCCCCTGACACTGCGGGCCAGCATGCACAGGCTGCATTCTGGAAGCCCTTGGCGCCACTGCGCCCCCCCCTGGGCACCCGCTCCCGCCCCGCCGGGCTCGATGCGCGGGCACCCCTTCGCCCATTGGTGGCGTGGAAGAATCTCACGGAGTCTCAAATCAATTTGATTTGAGGTCCCGGCAAGATCCGCTTGCGCAGAGCTCCTTCGTGGGTGGTTACACCCAGGCAGCGGAAGACGGCAATCCATCTGAACCTAACATCTCAAGCAGCCTAGACATTGACGGCCAGGTGTGAGGGGAAAGGTAGGGCCGGGTGTCCCTGACGAGGATCCCAGGCCGTTTTTCGAGGTGTTCAGGAAATACATCGGGCGAAAGGGGATCCTCGTCGATCCTGGGCCGCGGCGATGACTCCGATTTCCCCTACGGGGGTTCGCCGGTTTGTGATGAACCGTCCAATGACGAGGACATGGTCGCTACGCCATCCTGCGAGAAACCAGGAGCGAATCACCCCGTTGGCTGGAGCCTTGCAGGCGAAGGCCCATGTCAGGCCTGCTCATGCAAGTATGGCGTTTGCACATGGGCGTCTCAACCGTCAGGTCGTTTCATCCAGGAGAGACCCTAGAGATCTCGTACTTTCGCACAACCTGGCAGCGGGTTCAAGGGGCATGCATGCCCAGCTCGAGCCCGGTACGCTGGTCCTCGTCGCCCTCGCAGATTCCGCCAAGGCTCCGCGGCGCCTGGCGCTGGTGAAGGGTATCACACATGGCGGATCCTACGTGCTACTGCACCTCTCCGAAGAGGGCCGCCAGGTACTATCCAACGATGCAGGCACCCCTGCGTTGTTTTTGAGACAGCGGTTCTGCGCTTTGCCGGGGTCGGTTGGCCTGAATCCTGCGCCTCGCTCCCAGACCGCAGTTCGGAGGACAAGCATCAAGATGCTACTCCCCCCGCCCACGGACGAGGCGGTGTGGGATCCCGAGGGCCTTGTGGAGCTGGAAGCGCAGAGCGGACGGCTCTCGGATGCAGTCACGCCGGAGCGCCTGCGCGAGCTCTGGGAAGCGCTGGGCGAGGAGGCGCGTGGGGAGGGGCAGCCGCGCGCGATCTCGCTGGAGCGCATCGCGGCCTCGCTTTTCATGGCAGCCGGGGCGCGCGAGATGTTTGCTGCGCTTGTGGCAGTCGGCCGCGCGCCCGAGCTCTTCCAGGCCACCAACGCCGGCTCCGTGCTGGCTTTCCCGACGCCCCGCGAAATGCCTGCGGCTCGGAAGCCGGCGAAGGAGAGCGCCTTGGCTTCGGGAGCAGCCGGTCGAGTGAAGCAGATAGAGACCCAAGTTTCTGAGCAGCGCTTCGCTGCGCGAGCCCGCGCGCGGCTAATCGCCCAGCTGGCGCGCGAGCAACCGCCCGCGCCCGCGCTGCACGGCCCCACGGTCTGCGCGCAGCCCGCCCGAGCCCTCGCCCGCTGCGGTGCTTGCTGCCGAAGCCCCGATGGAGGCACTAGGCGCCCTGCTTGATTGCGGGCGGGTCTTAACGTGCATGGGCGCGCGCAGCTTGCGGAGCTGGAGGACTTGTGGGGCGCGGCGGTGCTCGAGTGGAATCCGGCCGAGGACCAGCGATTCGTCGCAGCGCTCGAAAACGTGGCCATGGGCAAGGCGCAAGCCTTCTCACTCGGGCAGCACGTGCAAGAGCTACTTCAGCACCTTCTTGCTGTGACGGGCGGCAGTGGGATGTTTGGGAACCAGGCGGCGACGGAGCTACTGGTGCGGCTCGGGGTTTGGCGCCGCGACGAGAACCTGCATCTCAAGCGCTCGCCGCGCGACCTCACCATGCCGCCCGACGCGACGGTCGAGGCGGCGCGTCTGCTTGCGTCTCCACCCGCAGACCCGAATGCGGCACAGCGCGAGAGCATGCTTAGTGCGGCGCTGGCGATCGACGACCGCCGCGATGCAACGGACGTGGACGATGCGGTGTCGATCGAGGTGCGCTGCCGCTCGCCTGCAGACCCCCCCCCTCCCGCGCGCTGAGCGAGTTGTATCCGTCGACGTAGGTGATGGCCGACGGGACGGAGTGGCTGCACGTGCACGTCGCGGACGTGTCACGATGGGTGGCGCAGGGCTCGCTGCTCGACCGCGTCGCGCTCGACCGCGCGTACAGCATCTACCTGCCCGAGCTCGTGGCGCCCATGTTGCCGGTGGCGCTCGCGACGGACGCCCTCTCGCTTTTCGAGGGCGCGCCGCGTGGCGCGCTCACCTTTTCCGCGGCGGTGAGCGAGGACGGTTCTCTCTCCGACTTCCGCATCGCGCCCACCACCCTCGAGCACCCGCGCCAGCTCACCTACCAGCAGGTCCACCTCCGCCCCGGCGCTCGCCCCGCGAGCTCCTCGACTCACGCGCTTGCGCGTGCGACTGCAGGTGGACGACTACCTCGACGCTGCAGATACTAGCGCCTCCGCGGCGGCCGCGGTCGATGTGGGAGGGCAGGCCGCCGCGCTCGCCAAGCTGCACCAAATCTCTGAGCGCCGAATGGCGTACCGCTACGCCCGAAGTCGCCCCCAGCCCCCACCACCCCGGTCGCTGGTTCCCTTCCGTGCCCTTATCTTGCATCATGACCATTCTCCGGCGCGCCCTGGCAGACGCGATCGACATCCAGGTGCCCAAGAGCGAGGTGAAGCTGCTGCCGACGCGCGCGCCCGACGGCTCGCCGGGCCCGCTGGAGCTGGTGGTCCGCCCGAGTCTCGACGGGAGCTCGCGCTCGCGCCTACTCGTCCAGGAGTGCATGCTCGTCGCAGGCGAGGTTGCCGCGCGCTTTGCCGCGGACCGCAAGCTCCCCTTCATCTTCCG
>ENA-UOXV01002035-UOXV01002035.1-marine-metagenome-genome-assembly--contig:-NODE-2035-length-27051-cov-15.843495_pt1 | contig 27051 bp, 16 predicted proteins | sample MGYA00238165_ERZ766961 | MGnify/ENA primary metagenome ERZ766961 (study PRJEB28924, sample SAMN03173240) | marine metagenome | biome: Marine; feature: Water; material: Subsurface seawater | place: North... | reverse complement strand
AAAGTGCTCACAACTCTCCTCCAACGTGTGTTTTGCAAAAAGTGTTCTGAACCACAAAAAAAAAAATTTCAAACGTTTTCATCTCTTCTTCCTTTATTCTTCTTTTCTTCGCAAACAACACAACGAACAAAAGTAACGAGATGACGACGACTTTGACGAATACATCACAGAAGAAAAAGAAGAGCTCTTCCGTGTTGATGGTGTTGTTCTCGATCTTACGAACGTGCGCTCTCGCTCTGATCACGTTTCCGATCGCGTTTGTTTTGCACGTTTTCGCGGTTTTTCTTTTGCCGTGGGAGATTACGAAAGCAACCGCGAGTGAGATTTTTTCTCATCATCATTCGATGAAGAAGACAAAGACGAAGACGAACGACGATTCAGATGATTCAGACGACGACGACGAATGCGTGGAAAGGGAGACGAAAAGAGTGGTCACGATATCGCGCGCGTTTCGACGCATCCTCGAGAACGGGAATGGTTTTACCATCAAAGCTTTGTTTTTAGATGATGCGTCAAAACCACCAACGTCGAATACGACGCATACGTCCTTGAAGTTCTTTCAAGAGCAACATAAATACGTCGTCGAGGAGTTGAAATTTCAAGTGGAGGAAGCGGAATCACGCTTTCGAGCGAGCGTGCAAAAGATACGCGAGAGCGAGATACAGCGAGTGAAACTGAACGAAAAGTTACAGGAGACGGCGAGGAAGTTAGCGAGAGCGAGCGGGAAAGACGTGAGAGTGAGTCAGTCGTCGAAGACGCACTACGGTAGTGGGAGTAAGCGGGAATACGAGGACGATAGGAATAGCAGTCACGGGGGGAATTCTAGCGCGGAGATGTTCGCGACGGGATGTTTGTGCGCGTATTATTTGTACTGCTTTTACGACGTGGAGGATCCGTTCAAATTCGACCGAAAAATGGCGACGCTGGTGCCTTTGTTTTGGGTGGCGTGTTTGGCGGTGAATTCGAATGGGGTTAATAAGTTGGCGACGGTCGCGAACCTTATTTTGACCGGGTATTTTGGCGCTTTGGTATATACGAATCAAAGAACGATGACGCAATGAACACACGAAGTGACGACAGTATATTATACTCCACACTAAACCAGCTACATCTATTACTACTACTACTATATATATAAGCTTGTAACAAAAATGAGATCGATATTACGCTGTACACATTTTAATCGACCTACACTTGACCGCTCTTACCCGGCAACGGCGACGCGTCGGTATTCGACGTCATCATCATGCTCTTCTTCAACTCTCGCGAACCCCACACTCTGGAGACGTACGACAATACCCAAGGAGCTAACGTCTTATTACTCGGATCCCTCGCGTTTTCCTCGTAATATTTTGCCCATAATCCAGGATTATATTCTTTTATATTCGACGAGCTTCCGGAAAACGCATTCGTCCGAGAGTCGTATAGAAGTAAAGGCGAGTTCCCTGGCGCGTTTGAAAAAAACTCGCCTACAACTAAACTCCGCGGACGTCTCACCCACTCTTTCGGTGTAGCTAACGCAGCTTGGACGTAACGCACGTTATTCTCCAAAACTAAGTTCCATCCAAAATGGGTGTGACCAAAAGCGTGAGTATGCGAGTCCTTCCCCGATTTCTCGAGATGTAATATTTCTGTGACGCGCTCTATGCGTTCGTTTAAGATATTCGAGCCAACCGCTTGCGTCAACTTCGGATAGAGCAAGAAGCGCTTCTCTGGGATTAACTCAATCCTCGGAAGAAAATGCGAAAACGTAATCACCGTCACGTCTTTGCCTTCCTCTTTCGCTCGCTTCACGTTTTCTAAAAATCGTTCAAATTTGCCATCCGCGTCGTTCAAAGCGTCAATTTTCTTCGAAATGTAATAATCGTCTGACTTTATCGTCGTCGTCTTCGTGATCTCTTTTTTCCACGCGTCGAGTTTCGGCCACTTGCATAAACGATAATCCGTCATAACCCTCTCGACGCCGGGAATGTTCACGCCCTCGGGCGCTTCCACCTCTTCTTCCGTATCGAACTCCCGCTCGTACCAGCTATGCACGGGAGCTATGAATACCCTCCTTTTTGCGTCGTCGTTCGGGCCACCAATCCCTTCTCCCGATGATGGATCCGTTTTCACCCCTAATCTCTCGCACAGCTTAAACACCGATTGAATCTTCTCCAGCGAACATTTTTCCTCTTTCGAGGCACACCACAGGTCGTGATTGCCAAAAGTATAAAAAACGCAATCAAACTTCTTCAAACACGCGCGAAAACACCGCTCTAAATCGCTCAACTTTTCCGCGACGTCGCCGGCGATGATGAGTATCGAATAGCAGTCGTCATCTTTGTTGTTGTTACTGTTCGAGGAGGATGGCATCTGCTCGATGAATCTCTCGTTTTCCTTCGCGTCAAAGTGGACGTCGGAAATGAGAAAAACTTTGATGTTTCCCTCGCGATGATGATGATGATGAGAATGATGATTATGATGCGTTACTTTTGGATTGGAAGATGCTCCCATGACGTTGGGACTCCTTTTTGTCAATTTGGTATTAGAAGCAGCGTTCGCATGAGCAGCACATCGCGGTGACGATAACGCCATGAGGTAAAAGAATGAAGAGCGAAAATCACCTAAGAACGGTTACTCTTTGTGCGCACATACGAATACTGTGAATAACAAACATCAACGAGGAAGTTCCAACACCTCACGACGCGGTATCATCGCTCGAAGTACTACTCACCGCGTCTAAGAAATCTTGCGGCTGTAAATTGGTCACGTACCCTTGTCCAATCTGACAACTGGCGCCGTTCAACTTGACGCCGCGCAACACGTTCTCGACCAACAGTTCCGGCATCAACTCTTCGATTTTCTTTTGCACTTGAATTCTCGTCGTGGAGGACGTTTCGTCTAATAAATTACACGCGATTTCAATTTCCATTTTGTTGTTTTGACGCGATGGTGATGGTGTTGATGGTGTTGTTGTTGTTCGCATCAGCGCCATGCTTTGGACGTTCGGTAACCCGTCGATTTCGTTTCGTTGACTGACGCGTTTCGCAATCTGTTTTCCCAAATCGAGCGCGAGTTTCTCTTGACTCTCGTCGCTCAGTTCGCATATCATTGGCACGTTGTAATTCACCACAAACGGCACTGCACCGACGCAACACACGCCTTTTTCTTCCACGTCGCTTTTCTCGCTCGAGCCAAAATCCGGCTTCACCTCCCACTTCTGCATTCGGTCGTACACGTCGGAAGCACCGACCCACGTCTCGTTTTCCCCGTTGGCGGAGAAGTACCCTAATTTTCGTCTAATTTCAGCTAATTCTCTCCGCTCGCGGTTACTCTCAGTATCCTTCTCTCTAGCACTATTCGCGCTGGCCTCACCACCTATGCCATCATCACCACCTTTTACCATCGTCGCGTGCCCGTACATGTACGCGTTCACCCCTAACTCGTCCCCGAATCGCCTCCCGACTGCTCTCGCCGCTTCCTTCGCCGCGTCCATATCGCACGTCCCAATCGGGTGCACCGAAACGTGGTCCACAATCCCAAGCCTCGGGTGCGTCGCCGAGTGTTTCTTAAACGAGCCAATTTCCATAAACGCCGACGTGGCGACTTCGTGGACTCTGTTCGCGATGAGACGCGAGACCTTCTTCTTCCGCCGCTCGTTCTTCGCTTTCCCGTCCAACACCACCAACGCACTGTTGTCACCACCATTCACGGCATCATCAAAATCATCATCCGTTCTCACCGCAAAGGTAAACCCGGTTCGGTTATACGGTTCATCGATGAATGTTTTCACCAATTTAACCGCGTTGTTGTTGTAGGTCTCGTCGTCGTCGTCTCTTTTCGTCTTCATATCATTCGGCTTCGTGGTAATCCGTTTTGATAAAGCGACGGATTCGATGGCTTTCAGCACGTCCATTCGTCTCCCTTCGGAGACGTACACCACGCACGCCAACGCGCCTCGAGCAGCACCAGTTCGAGCAGCAGCTAAAGACGATGCCGATGCTGTTGCCGCTGCTGCCGCTGCTACTGCTGATGCAACCATGGTGTGTTGTTTACTTATTATGAGGATAAAATCTCCATTATATCTTTCTTTTGATGAAACAATTTACCCCTACAACGCAAGCTTTGTAAAAGACGTTCATAAATGTCCTCCTCCTCTTCCTCCGGGCGACAAAGACGACGGCGAGCGATTGTTTTCTGTTTTTGTGCCGTCCTTTTCGTCTCGTTTCTTTTTAGCGCGCTCTTTTCATCACGCGATGATGTTTTTCATGGTGATGATGATTTCGCGGGGAAATCATCATCATCAACTTCGGTCGATGATGATGCGTTAAACGAGGATGATGCCACGAGGATGATGCAAAAGAAACAGCAGCAGCTTTTAATCCACAGAGCGAACAACCGACACGCGCGATCGTCCACGGTTTCCTCGTCGATTGTTCTCGAAAAAACGGAAGAATACGCGGAAAAAATCGAGGACGTGTTGGAACCGTATTACAGGCAAGTGTTTGGGAAGTTTGCACAGATGAGCGGGTTTGGCGCGAGCGCGGGTGAAGAGGAGCAAGAGGCTTTAAAGAAGAAAGAGGAGGAAGATTTAGATGAAGTGGACATGGGTACTCCGTTAATCGAGGACGACGCGTTGGAGCAAGAGAATCAGGATTTAGAGAGAGTAAACACGGAGGAAGAGGACGGTACCGAACCGATACCGGCGGAATCCGTCAAGATTAAATACAAAGACAAGGAGAAACGAGAGACGTGCGAACGGGAAGACGTGGCGATACGGACGAAGAGTTTAAATAGAAACGAACGGAATCGGATTCAGCAGATTAAGCCGAGGAAGTTTTGGGTGGCGAGAGATGAAGCCGCGAACGGAAGGAAGTATTCGCACATGGCGACTATCGGGAGGTGGAACGTGAACGCGACGAAGAAAGGGTTCGCCGTGGCGTGGCAATCGAGTAGCGGCATCGAAGGCATACGAGGCCAGTCGATTTTGATTTCCTACGCGGAGGATGTCGATCAACCGTGGTCGAAACCGAAGAGAGTGTCGAGTATGCAGAACGTGAAAACGGCGGTGTGGTCGCCGGTGCTTTTTAACCCGCCAAACGAGGAGAACGGTTTGTGGTTATTTTACACCGAGTCGCAAAACTGTTTGAGACCGGCAAGGGAGAACAAGAGCGGATCGAAAATCCCTCCGAGATTTTCACCAGGAGGAGACGTGAAAGTGACAAAATCGAGAGATGGTGGGAAGACGTGGTCGGAACCGCAAGAAGTGCACGCGCAAAGTAAAGAAGATTCACCAGGGATGCCGAAAGTGATTGCGAATAGAATCACCGTGCACACGCAGACCGGGAATTGGGTTTTGCCGTATTGGAAGGAGAAAGCGGAATCGAACGCGTGCAGGCAACCAAAATCGCCCGCTTCGCACGGCGTTTTAGTTTCTAAAGACCAAGGGAAGAGTTGGCAACCGAAAGGGAAGATTAGAGTGGGCGGGACGTGGTTGATTGAAGGCGCGGTTGTAGAAAGGAGAGATTATTCGCTGCAACTGTTTTTTCGAACGAGTAAAGGAAAAGTGTACACCGCGTTTTCCTGGGACGGTGGAGATACGTGGACCGGGGCAAACCCGACGACGGTACCAAATCCGGATTCGAAAATGGACGCGACCTCATTTCCCGATACGAGAGAGATTGTCGTCGCCTTTAACGATGCCACCGATAAGAATAAGATCAACAAAGGCCGGTGTCGATTACGCGTTTCGATTTCCTGCGACGGCGGCGTTGGGTTTAAAACCATCACCGAACTCGAAGAAGGGAGCTTGAAGATGTACATACACTACCCAACGGTCATTACCGACGGAGATCGCGCTATTGTGGCGTACTCGTTGATGGGCCACCCGCACTTGCGTCAAGGGGATATTGGAGGGATCAAAATCGCCGAGGTGAAATTCAATCCGAAGAGTTTCGAAAGGAAGAAATACGAGCCGAAAGTTCAACAGGTGGAAGAAGAGAAGATCTCGTCGTCGTTATCATCATCTTCTACATCATCAGAGGAAGGAGGAAGGGTAGAAGAAGGGGATATAGCCGTGAAAACGACGCTTTCGTACGAGCTGGACGGCCTCTGAGTGAAGATGAAGTAAGTTTTGTCCTTTTTTAGTTTCTAGATTTTAGCCGCTACAATTACCTTACAAGGAAGGTGTTGTTTCTAAATGAATGTGAGGATCGTCTATTGTAGTATCTTAGCCCCATCCGGTGATACCACCACCGCGCATACCAAAACCACCGTCGTTATTGTCGTTGTTGTCGTCCGAATCGTCGTCGTCGGATTCGTCGATATCGGATGGTTCGAACTCTTCCATGATTGCTGCCGCGCCGTAGCCTCCGCCGTCGTTGCCTTCTTCGCCGTCATCGTCGTAATAGTCATCGTCGTCGTCGGTACCGTCCGAGTCTGAAGCGACTTCGTAGTTTCGAATATCTCGAGAACGTTTACGACCGACGGCACCGGACCGTTGCAGTGCCGATTGTTGTTCGCGCCGCTTAGAAGATGCTGACATTTTCACGCGTCCGCCTCGATTAATCCTGCGTTTCCGTCGAAGTCTTCTCGCATCAAAGCTTCTAGAAATGTCCATCTTCTTCTCTTTAGTACTCCCATCATTGTTGACGGCGGGCGCTATAGTAGTGGGTGCGGTAGTTGTAGTTGTTGTATTCGCTTGCGATATCATTTCTTCAGCGGAAAGCGCCGAAGTGCGTTTTGCGGCAGCCGTTGCGGCGTCGAGTAGCGCCTTACATCGTCGAGGCGAGGCGTACACAGCCTTGCAATCAATCAAGGCATCGATTCCTTGAATGCACATCTCCAGCATGTTCTTTCGTCTGGCAATATCTTGCAAGTTCTGGTTGCTGAATTTTGCAAAGACGACCGATAACGACAACAGAGTGGACGCGGACGCCATCGCGAGTCTCCCAGCCATCACCGGTCCGGGCACTTCGAGTTCACACACAACACGAACGGCTCGTAAACCGTCCAAAAACAGCAAACACACCATTTCTGCATCAGCTATGGTGGTGCTTTGATCTTTGCTTTGTTGTTGATCTCCGCTTTCGCACTTTCTAATTTCGTCCGATAAGGCTTCGATTGTTTCAGACGCGACGAGGACGACCGCGCCGGGAGAAAGCGCCCCGCGATCGTTGACAATAGTTCTGGCATCTGGGTCGAGATTTCCTCCACCTTTACCTTCATCGAGTATCGACGAATCGGCAGAAGCCGCGGATGCTAAGCAAAAGTGCATCGCCGTTTTGTATAAGGACAACAAATTTTGCGAAGAGAAAGCTTTCTTCTTGAAGTGAGAGAATCCGCGCGAGACGAGTTCAGCTCTCCCTCGAAGACTCGCAAAGGTTGCTCTGGCGTTATTGCTGGCCTCATCTTCGTCTTCGTTGGTAAAAATTGTTAGGAAAGATGCCATTTGATTGTGCGTGTGCGTGTTCGAGGACGACGAACGCGCAAATGCGGCATCTCTCGAGATGGCAGAGATGGCATGTAGAACGTCATCTTCTTTGACCGCGTAGTTTTCTCTATCCATAGAGGCTTCATCATCGACACCGTTCGACCACGCCGCGGCGACGACATGTGCAATGGCAACATTCCTCGAAGTTTGAATCGAAATTTGACGCTGCTCTTCCTCATCGACGTTTTTCAAGTTGAACGTGGAATGACCAAGCATCAACGAAGTATCGTCGTCGAGCGCCGCTGCAAATCGCAGCGCCGGGTTGATTGCCCGAAGATCGTTCCATTCATTCGCGCGTTCGAGAGCCCATTTCGTTGCGAGTACACGTCCTGAAGTAGCGAACATTGCATCCCAAATACTTTGTCTCGCGTAGGTGTTCGCCGGTAAAAGATAGGCGCAGTTCAAAAGGGATATGCACGCTCCGACCATAGCCGCGCGAGACTCTTTCGGCAAGCTCAAGAAGCTTATTTCGTCGTCATCATCGTCGTCGTTTTTCATCACTCGCGGCGTAGATTTGGCACCGCTTGCTGGTGTGGTGATCAATTTACCGCCGGCAAGGCTCGAGGCAACTTCCGAGCATAAACGCAAGCATTTCGACGTAACCAACATGTGCGCGATATTATCGGGCGGCATGGAGGAAGAGCCATTGCTCGCCGCTTTGGCGATGGCCTGTGCGGCACGCTTTGTAATTGAAACTCGTCGTTCAGCAATCATGCGCTCGCTATAACTATCGTTGTGCTTATCGTCGTCGTCGATTATGGAATTGCCGCTTTGCATTTTGTTCAAAAGTGGCTCTGAATTTTTTAGACATCGAGAACAAGCGGCGACCCATTTAGAGGCTGGAATTCTGCACAACTCCAGGTCTGCTTTTTGACGTGTCCTCGCATCTAGGCACGCTTCGACATCAACGAGCGCGAGGAGTCGACGAAATGAATCGTCTTCAGACGCTTTTCTATCGATGACACATATTCTCAACGCTGCTGCGGTCGCGAACAAACTCGAAGTGTTATACGCGACTTCGTCCGAAATGTGCACATCCACCGTCTCGCTCTTTTTGTCGGCGTTTACGTTCACGCTCCGGTCAAAATTGTCTACGTTTTGAGAAAGTTCTTCGAGAAAACTTGAAAGTTCGAGCGAGGCTCGAACGAGCGCAAAGCCAGCCGAGGAGGTGAGACGGTCGGATTTTGGAATCATCGCAAACGCCATCGCATCTAATTGCTTCTTACCGAGGAAGTATGAAAAGTCATCGTTCCTGTTCTTTCCATCCTCGTCGTTGTTATTGTTGTTTTTGTCGTTTTCGTTCGCTACATCTCCTCCGAGGTGTAATTTTTGGCTCTTTAATCGAGGCTCTAGCCACGATTTCAGCACCGCTTGCACGGACACTGAGTCTAATTTCACGGCAAGCGCGCGAAGCGCATCCATGCCAACATTCACGATGCAATCGCTTCGCTTTTGGTGATGATCAGAATTTTCATCAGTCTCTTCTTCCTCTTCGTCGTCGCCGTCGTCATCGTCATCGTCTCCGTCGTCATCCATGACGATTCTAGTATTTGCTATACATTTCAAGATATCGTGTGCGAGAATGATCCCTTGCGAAGGCTCCAAGAAGAATATTTCATTTCGATATCCATTCCAGGCTTCGTCTTTCTCTTTCTCTTCTTTGCCTTTCAGGAACATTCCTTCAACGACAGCCAACGCGACCAATCTACTATCAATACTACCTCGCATCTTACGTTCCAGAAGGTCAAACTCTTTCGCACGAATCGGGTCGTCTTTGTCCTCCAAAGCCTCCATGCACTTTCGGAGCGCGAATCCGCACGCGTTTGCCCACACTCTGTTCGCGTCCAATCCGTTTGCGAATGAGTCAAAACTATCTATGCGTTCAGGAATGCACGCGTTAATTTCTTCAATCAGCGCGTGTATTTCCTTTTGAAATACAATATCATCTTCTGGCAATGACCATCCCCCCTCATTCCCTAGGATCTCGGATCCATGTTCATGCATCCATCGTAACTGTATTTGTTCGAATATGGCTGCAAACGCCCTCGCGCTCGAAGCGCACCGGTTGTTTTCCAAATTTTTATACCCTGCCCGATATTGTTCGACGCGCTCGTCTTCTTCCAGTTCTTCGTCCGTTTTATTCTTTACTTTATTTCTCTCGTTATCGTCGTCGTCGTCGTTTCCATCTCCTCCGTGTTCGCCTTCTCCTCTATTTTCATGCGCGCGTCGGTCCGCGGTAGTCGTCGCACCATCGATCTCATCGCCACCACTACCACCAGCAAACGACGCCGCCGAAGACATCAACAACAACGTGTTCGGATGTGCCGCTAACCTCAGAGACTTTACCATGCTCCTCACCGTTTCCATATAATTCCAAACGTTGTAATCATCATCGGACCTCAATATCCAGAACTTCTTCTCGCCGTCCTCGCCGTCGGTTTCGCTTTTTTCCTCGCCGGGTTCTCGCCCGCGTCTTCTGTGTTCAAAATTTTCCACCAACGCTTCTATGAAACGTTCCACACTTTTCTCGCCAATCACCCACGCTCGAGGTGACTCTCGCATCGCATAGAGCAATTTCAATACCGTGGACATTTTTTCATCCATCCGTTCTGTTTTCCATGTAGACTTTTCCTTGTTCGTTCCTTTCAAAACGTGCAAAATATCTCTCACCTCAATCGCGTCTGCGTTTGCCATTTTTCTCAAATGATTGAATAACGTCGCTCTCCTTTCCTCGCTCAGCGTCAACACCTTATGACGTTCCTCCAGCAGTTTCAAGGATTTGTGCGCCTCGCAGACGGAAGAAGAGCCATTATTCGTGGACATCAAAAACGCGTGCAAAACGATTTCAATTTGCTCTCTCGGAGTGAATTCCGAATTCAATTTTCGCTTCGATATTGATGTCGACGACGACGACGGTAAAGACGAGACGAACGCGTCGCACGCGTCTTCCCTCCGCTTCCTCCTCTTGCTCTCCCAATTTGAGCTTCTCGACCCGTCGTCGTCGTTTTCATCGTCGTCGTCCATGGGTGAAGAAATCCTTTTTTTTTGAAGAAATTTTCGAAAGCTTTCTCGATTTTGAGCGATGGGCGAATGCATGTATAAACTATTATTATGTTGAAAGTTTTTACAATAAATACAATGATGCGAATACCTCTTCGCGTGAACGTTGCGTATTTTCACCACCGCGAAAATGATGAAGTTCTCTCTTCTTCTTCTTTGAATTCTCACTTTGTTTTCTTGGGTTCGTCCCCGTCGGACTCTTCTACTTTCGCCGCCCTCTCGTCTTCGCCGCTGGACTTTGCCGAACTGTCGTCTTCGCTGGACGTGTCGAATTTACCCTCTCTTTGATACTGCAACGCGAACGAGAAGCACAAGACGAATAAGATCAACGCGATGACGAGCAACCACCAATACGTGGCTAATCGTTGCACCGGGGAGGAGGAGTTGGAGAATCTAAACGTCGCTCTGTGGTGGATGTTTTTCAATTTACCTAAAAGAGGCATAGACGGGAGGAAATTCGGGAGTCGTTTGATATCCACGAAGTTCATGTCGACGAAAACGGCGAGCGACTCTTCGATGGTATTACCCCTGGTTTCCCATTTTCGGTCGTACCAACTCCGGTGGGTTTTTTTGTGGTATCCTAAACAGAGAGGGAAGGAGGATTCGAGAGGGCCGAAAGCCATTTCCTTATCGAGCCAAGGGCCTAACTCGTCGCCGTCGACGCGAACGAAGGATATTTTGCGGTGTTTCAGCGCGAGTTTGTAAGCATTCTTCGCGAACGCTTCTATTTTAGCATCGCCTCCCGATTCGACCAGGAATACCGACGGGCTATCTAAATCGAGGATGTTGTTGAAGACGGATTGATCGAGTTTGGCTAACGGGGCGACGATTCTGGTGCGCACAAACGCAGACACGTTGCACGGATTTTCATACCCACTCGTCTCGCTCATATCGGCGTCGTTCGCGCGATAACTCTTCTTCTTCTTCTTCTTTTTCTCCTCCTCCTCCTCCTCTTTCTCCTCCGCTACTCTACACAATACAACCTCGGTCGTAAACGCCTTATAATTCTCACCATCCGATATTAAGGAATCGTCGTCTTCATCTCCGGGCACTCTCGGGTGCACTGCTAACAAAACCGAATAACTTTCGTCTTTGCTTTGGATATCCTTCCACGGAAATTGCTTCGCGTGAAACGCGTCTAAAAACGCATTCGTTTCCTCAAACGTCTTTGGCGCGTCGCTTTCTCCGAACCACGCCTGTAAATTCTCCCTCTTCTTCGCCTCCGAGTCGAACGCTTTCTTAATCTTTAAACTCCCTCCATTCACCATTAAGTGAAAAAACATCGCGTTCGACTCGGTCGCTCTCAATTTCCCGTATTCTCGCGCCTCGCGCCAGTCTTTGAACGTCGCGACGTCCGACGCGCTCGCGCGACGGAGATAGTTCAACAGCGCGGCTTGACTCCGACTGCCTTTGTATTGTTTCGCCACGAACAATTCTTCTTCTTCTTCTTCTTCTTCTTCTTCACTCCTACTCCTACCACTCCTACTACTCTCATCGTCGCTCTTCTTTTCCAGCAGTAATAAAGTCGGATATCCCTTCACCCCGTACTTTTTCTTAAACGCTTTCCTCGCCTCCGTTTCTCTCTGCTCCATTTCCTCTCGAATTGGATATTTCCTCAAGTCTCCGTTCATTTTCACCACGTCCACGACGGTCTCGTCCGTGCCATCTACTTCTCGCACTATTTTCAGCGCGGAGACAAGTTCCGGTTCGAGCACTTTACAGTGCCCACACCACGGCGCGTACACGGAAACGATGAGTTTAAACCTCGGATTTTTCTTCACGCGCTCGGAGAAGCGCGAGAAAATCGAGGACGGTAACAGGTCGACGAGTTTTTTCTGTTCTCCTTCTCTTTCTCCTTCGTTCTCTTTCGCCGTCGAAAAGAACTCCCAGGAGAAAGACGAGAGGAGAAAGAGGAGGAGAAAGAGGAGGAAAGGGTTTCGAAGCCGTTTAGGCTTCGCTCTCCTCCTCGTCTTCTTCTTCATCACCGTTGTGGTTGTAATGGTTGTTGTTCTTGTTGTCGTTGAATTTTGTGTCGAAAAAGGCACAAAGCTGTACGTGACCTTTGGTGCAACAGAAGAAAAAAAGGTACGCGCTTTCACGGAGTCGTCACACTACTACTTTTGAGAGACGATGATATCTGTTTAAGAAGACGAGACAAAACGATATACGAATAAAGAGCAGCGCTGTTGTTTCTCTCTCTTCGTCTTCTTCTTCTTCGTCTTCTTTGTCTTCTTCCTCCTCTGCTTTGTGTTTCGGGTGAGTGTGCGAATGTGAGTATAAGAAAGAGATCATCAGATCGTGTGTGAGTCCACTTTTTTGGTCGTTTGGTCTCTCGTCGTTGGTCTTTTTTCGTTCGTGTGCAAAAAAATGAAAAAAAGGGCACCTCTTTCTTTCCTCCATAATTGTGTCGATGTTGGTCTCTGCAGAAGGACATTCAGAGAGAGAGAGAGAGAGAGAGAAAGAGAGAGACGAATTCAATAAGTAACAGTAGTAATAATAATAATAATAATAATAATAAGAGGTGTTTTTTGTCGTTGTACTCGTTGTTGTTGGTATAATACATGGGACCTTTAGGGGCGGCGAAACAAAAACGAAGGCCGTTTTTGGCAATTCGGAGGAAAAGAGAGGCACGAGAGGATGAGAGTGATGTGGAAGAAGAAGAAGAAGAAGATAAAGACGCGAAAGAGGAGAGGAATTCGTCGAAAAAGAAGAAGAAGAAGACAAAGAAGAAGAAGGCAGGAGTAACCCTCTCGTTCGAGGAAGAAGAGGAAGAGGAAGAAGGTTTAACGAAAGAGAAGAGCGGAGAGGAATTGAAGAAGAAGAAGAAGAAGAAGAAAGGACTGGGCGCTTTAGCCGTAGACGGAGGTCAAGAAGAGAAGAAAGACAAAGAAGAAGAGAAGCGCAAATACGATGCCAACGCGCTGAAGGAAGAGTTCGAAGCGCAACGACGCGTGGCTTTGAACAGACCGAAAGAACACGCGCAAGAAGAAGCGACTTTGACGACGGCGGAGGTGAATAATCCGTTTTCGAGAGAAGCGGAGGGCGACGACGACGACGATACTATTCAAACGGTAGATGATGGCGATGATCAGCAAATGGTACCATCGAATAAAGCAATATTGGAGGCAAAGTTGCAACGACGCGCGAAACAATCTTCGGGTGATGGTGGAAAGAATTACATACCGCTCGATGTTGAGCAGAAGCAGAAGAATACGAAAAACGCGGCATCGCTAACGATGATGATGGACATCGATGACGAAGAAGAGGACGCAAACAAACAACACCAAGCGCAGCCGTCATCGAAAAGAGTCGTAATAGGAGAAAGGAATCAACGCAATACTAAATCCGCTGAAGAGCGCTCGAACCTCGCCTTGGCGAAACTTCAAAACGCGGCGCAAAACGTAAAGAGGAAACTGGACGCGTGTTTAGAAAACGTGGAAAGATCGAATCAAGCGTCCGTAAGATCTTCGGAAACGTTGAAAAGTTACGAAGGAACGTTAGAGGAATCAAAACTACGATACGCCTTAGCGCAAGAACTTGGCGTCTATTTCCGCGCCTTGTCTGGAATGCTCGCGGAGAAACTTCCGATGATTGAAGAGTTGGAGGCGCAAATGTTGGAGACGGTGCAAACGCGAGGGAAGAAACGGAAAGAGACGAGAGAGCATTTTAAGGTTGAAATCGGCGCGGAAACGAGCGTTGCTTTGCATCGAAACTCCTGCGACGCAATTTCCGAAAGCGAACTCTTAAACGCGGTGGTTCGAGCGAGCGGATGCGAGGAGGTAAAAATGGACGAACTCGGTCGGGACGTAAATCTCGCGAGGAAGCGAGAGATTGAAAAGAGATGCAAAAGTCGCTACGAGGCGATAGAAGACGAAGGCGCGTACGAAAAAGTTGTTTTCGATCAGTTTAATTTGAATGAAGAAGATGATGAAAAGAAAAAGAAATTCCAGGAACGAGTCCAAAGCATTGCGGACATTGCAAAAAATGTTCTCTTCAAAGACGTGAACGAAGAGTTTGCTAGCGCGAGTAAAATTTTAGAGAAGATTTCAGAGTGGGAATCAAAAGACAAGAAGTCGCACGACGACTACTTGATTTACTTAGCGGACGTGTTTGAGCTCTTTGCAAGAGTTGATTTGCTGAAATCGTGTTGGATTACGGAAGTCTTTTGTTCGTCATCGTCGAAATCTGACGCCAATATTAAAAACGTGTTGGTTGATTTTCCGTGGCAAAAGGATATCGTCGAGTACATCTCCTCCTCGCAAAGAACGAAAAAGGAGAAGGATACGTCCGTGGTCGCGTTAATTAATCTCAAGATAGAAGTGTACGCGCGAACAATCGCTAGTCTTTTCGCGAAGTGCATCGCCGATGAGAACGTTTGGGACATTTTCGAGAAACCCGACCGCGTCGCGAAAGCCATCCAACGAGTTCGCGAGGACGCGAATAAAACCATCCTGAATGAAAAACATAAGAAAGATGAAACTAAAGGAGACAAAGAATTAATCGATGTGTCGCATTTACAGGAATTGGTGAACGAGGCTACTCTGAATATTCAGCATCGTATAGACGACGCGTGTGTATATAGCGAATATCCATTTTGGAACGGAGAAAAATACGCCGCGCTCGTTGCTTCCGATCGGAAAGCGGGGAAAGCAATTGCCAAAACGTTCAATGCCTGGAAAGAAAACGAATCATCTTCGCTCGATTTGGTCGTGAAAACACTTGAAATGGAAGATATATAGAAATAGATTTAGAGAGCTTTTAGAGAAAAAAGTAGTAGTAGTAGTAGTATGGGTAGAACAAGTTTAATTTCGTCGTCAAATCATCCCATTTTATCTCTCCCTTTGGCGAACGGGTTCGTCGTCCCTACGGCAACCTCGTTCCCTTCTAAACTCAACGCTATGCTAATCAAAACCACGCACAAAGAAATCAGCACCCCCATGCAAATTGCCATGAACTTCCCTCCGGTTTGCAGCACGATCCATCTATAACTTTGCCTCGACAAGCACGGCAACACCTCTCTCTCCGCGTAACTCTTCGACGGATCTCTCATTGGCGCCTGACTGTACATCGCCCCACTTCCTAAACAAATGAACAAGCTTAAAATCCCCGTCGGTGAGCTGTGTTGGTCCCATATGAACGTGTTCACTAAAATCGTCGCCACTTTACACATGTTCCCGACAATCGCGAACGACGTCGCGCTAATCATATCCCTTAAATGAAAAGACAAAAAGGACATCCCTAATCCAGCGACGCAACTCAACAAAATAAAGAAAACGGCTCCATACGTCCACTCCGTGTTCTCTAAAACCTGCCTTTCTCCTAACAAAATAAACATCATCAACAAAAACGGCACGGACAAAATGTTTTGGTAATACGTTTGCCCCCACGTCGTCATCGCGATCGACGAGACTAAATGTTTCACGTATATAATCTCGAAAATAGACACGACGTACCACACCACGATCCATAAATACGCTTGCACGGAAAAGTTTGAATCGATGTTCACGTACAACAAAACCCCCATCGCGATGCCAATCAAACTCCCGAAACTCTTCGCCGACGGTAAATCCCTCCCTAAGAAAACGTAATCCAAAACCGCTAAAATCAAAGGCGTCGTCGATCGTAAACATATGAACGTATCCACCGGAGCTAACTGTATGCTCTTCATGTTCGCAAATAACGTCGTCACGAACGTAAACACGACCACTAAAAACCCTTTCGCTTTTTCAACATCCAGCTTATCCGCCACTAACACCCTCAGTTCCGCTAAAACTCTCACCGCAACCCCAGAGGCTAAGAGCTGACAGAAAAGCAAAAAACACGGCGCTGGAACGTACGCCAGAGTGATTTTATTGATTATTAAAAGCTGCGAATTGCACAAGGAGTACCCGACGATCGCGGACACCAGTTGCACGTACGTCGGTGGTTTCTTGCTCACCGGTGATTGAGACGATGATGTTTGCGCTTTCGGCTGATGAGAATACTCCGGGATGATTTTATCCGTCGCGTCCTCGACGACTTCGCTCAACTTCACGTATTTGCGGGCATCGTTAGGAAAATCCTTCCCGCTGTTGTTGTTGTCACCATCACCTGAACTCACTAAATCGTTCAACCCGACCGAACTGCGGGTATTTTCCGTGAACGCCGACCGTATCGCGGTAAACATATCTCTTCTTATTAATCTTCGTTCCAGGGAAAAAAAGTGCAGACTTTCGCTTCAGAAAAGAGATGTTTTACGCGCAGCAAAAGCCGCAACAGCCGCCCATTAAAACGGCGACGCTTTTATTACGCGACGTGGAAAAGACGCTACAAAGAGTCGCGAACAAATATTACAACAGCGCGAACGTGAAGCCGTCTCGAGCGTTCACGGGATGGATGAAGCAAAGGAAACGAGAGTTCACGGCGAAGGATGAAACGTCGGCGTTTTTAGAACGATGCGAATACGTATGCGTCGAGAATGAAGAAGACCAACGGCGACTCCCGACCGTGAACGAGAAAAGAGCGCGAGAATTATTCGAGGACTTCAAAGAACAGAGTTCTCCTTTCGCCGTTTTGCTCGTTCCTGGATTGTGGGGGCATCATTATCCAGGATATTACGTCACCGTGAGAGATATGTTTCGTTCGATAGATATCGAGTGCGAAATATCGCGAGTAAACTCGGAAGGTTCGGTGAAGGAGAACGCGAGAACAGTTAAGGACGAAATCGAGGCGTTGTGTGAGAATAAGAATAAAGACGACGAGAAGAGAAGAAAAAGAGTTTTAGCGATGGGCCATTCGAAAGGTGGACTGGACATCGCCGCCGCGCTGGCGCTGTTTGAAACGGAGTTGGAAGACAAACTCGCGGGATTCGTGTGCGTTCAGTCGCCTTACGGGGGGTCACCAATTGCTGAAGATTTGTTGAGCAATAAGTACGTGCGATCGGGCGTTCATTTTGCGCTCGAGGCTGCGTTCGGAGAGAGCAGAAATTCAGAAGCGATTAAAAAGATGGTGAAGCCGGTGGAAGATTTAACGTATCGCGCGCGAATACGATTTCTTCGAAAACACCCGTTGCCGGAACAGTTCAGGGACAAAACGGTATGTTTCCACTCCAAAACGACCAGCAAAGATTCCGCGATGACCAACATCGCTCTGTACAGTTTATCGCAATACAACGAAGAAGGGGACGGTTTAGTCTGTCGGTCCGACGCCGAAATCCCACACACGAGAGTCGTTCGATACGACGAGGAATTCGATCACGTCGATCCCGCCTTTCCGACGTCATTTTCTGACGCGCTCGTCCGAGACCATCGCGAATTCTACGCGAAAGAAAACGAGCGAAGAATAAAACGTGGGAACAAAATGCTCCTACCCACCCCACTGGGCATCAAAGGCGCCGAGTTGACCTCTCAAGTTTTAGCCGTTCCGGGTAGAGTGAAACACGACACCGCTTCCGTCCATCTCGCGTTGGCGCATTTAGCTTTAAGCGCGCCCGCGAAGAAGAAGAAACAGAAGAAGAAGAAGGAAAGTATTCAAAACGGAGAGAGAGAGGTAGTAGTAAACGAGGACGACGCGCAACAAACCACAAAAACCACCGCAATAGAAGTCGCTTAAAATTAATGTTTGATACGCATATAGGCATAGAGCAAGCAAAAGCTAGAAAATAGAAGAAATCCCTCACTCTGAGTCACTCAGCGTTGTGTGTAAAATATTCTTATTCTCATCAATTCCTTCATAAATACACACGCACGCAGCACGAAACGACGAGAAGGAGAAGGCACAGACTTCAAAGAGGAAGACTTGAGTAAAAATGTCGAGCGAAACGGTCACGGAACTCCTCAACCGGAAGAACCAATTGGAGAACTCCTTGCAACAAACCGAAAAGCAACTCTACGACTTGGAAACGGCGTATTTATCCAACGAACACGGCGGTTCTCACGGGAGCATCTTGAAAGGGTTCGAAGTCGCCTTGTCGCAAAACAAAACGCACGCGCAAGTCGCCGCCGGAGCTGGGCATCATCGAGAACATCATCATCTCGACGGCGGTGGGGGAAACGTGACGAAGAAAAAATCCGGATCGAACGCGAGTAAAAACACGAAACCAGAGGATAGATTGTTTAGCTTATCCTCGAAAACGAGTCCGGTGCAAGCGGAGGTGGCGAAGGAGAACGAGCAGGTCAGGCTGTCGACCACCGCGAGCGGGAGGATGACGAAGAGTTATAGGAAATAGAATTACTCAATTCGGAGCTAGAGAAAAACAACGTGTAAATGTAAAAACCTGCTCTTCTGTGTATATTATATAATATTACAATTCTCTCTTTCCCTCTCTCTGTCTATCTACTGAGAAAGAGAGAGAGAGATGAAAATGCTACGTGTGCGTGTGTCTCGCGTCAGAATATATTCCTGCGTTCTTTCTCTCTCGGAAGAACAACTTTATTACATAATCTTCGCTCCGTCTGCGCCGAAAATCTCCGTCCGAATCTCCGGCATCAACGCCTCGAACGTATTCTTCACCCTCGCGTCGAGCGTGTTATCGCACGTCGTCTTCCCGTTGCTGGAAATCACCAAAACCCCCCCGACGCAACTCTTCCCATCCTTCGATATCTCCGGCGAAGGCGGTAAACTCTCTCGCAAATCCAACGTCGGGTGTAACCCGCTCACTCTCCCCGCGGCTAACGCGATGGCTTCTTTACACACGCTCTCGTCTTGTTTCCGACATCTTACGATGCACTGGAAGTCTTGTAATTTCTTCGCGCCTTGCGCGATTAACCCCGCCAGAAGTTGTTTATATTGCGGCGATTTCGAAACCTCCCCGAGTTTCGCTCTCGACGCGTTCAACAACTCCTCCATCATCTGATCTCTCGCCACGAGCACTTTAATCCTCGCCACGTTCCCAGTCGTCGACCGTTCGATTTTCTTCTTCACCGAGACCAAAGATTCTTTCCTCTCGTACTCTCGCTTGATTTTTTGCTTCTCGAGTTCCACCATTTGGAGTTTTTCGATGTTGAACTCCTCCTCGGCGGCGACTCGGATTTCGTTCGCTTTTTCCTCGGCTTCTTGCTTGATGAATTCAACCATCTGGTTGATTTGCTTTTGGACCTCCTGGTCGTCCATTCTTTCTTTTCTGCGAGTCTTTAAGTCGCACCAAAAAGTGTCAAAAAGAGAGTTTAGGAGTCGTTTTCAGCGAACGAGCAAAAAGTGCGAATAGAACACTACACGGAAAGTGTTTTTGTCGTTTTCTCGCGCTGTGATGCGTGAAGATGATCTCGTGTTTTTCGTCTCTTTTATCCATCAAAAACTCTTCTCTTTTTGTCTGTCTGTCCCTTTTTGAACGCGAGAGTGAGATTTTTTAGGAAACGCGCGTCGTCGTCATCGGGTACGTTTTATGACGATGCTTTTCGAAGAGAGGGACGAGAGGATCAGTGATGGTGATATAGACGGTTTTGATGATGAGTACTAACTGCTTTTCGTAATAACCGGTAATAAAGGTATTACTCTTTTTATATCCTATTATTATATTTTTACGCGTCGTCGCGGAAGAATTTTGTTGGTAGTGTTGTTCATGTTACCAAACTTGGTCGCCGAAGTACTTCAACGCCGGGACGCCTCGAATTTCCAGATCGAACATCGGCGCCTCGATGCGTTTTAAGGTTTTGAGACCAGCGTCGGTGTCTAACATTTCCATCGCTTTTCGTTGGTCTTTTTCCTTCATTCGGACGAAAGAGACCGCTCTTTTAGAAGCCGAGGCTAAGCGTTCGCTTTCGGAGATTAACGTTTGGACGTCGGCGTCTTTGCTCGTTTCGTCGGTACTCGTTTTCAATTTTTCCGCAGCCGCGTTGCAGGCATCCGCGGCGTCTTGGAAATCGGCGACGTCGACGTTTAAGATTTGGTTGATGACGATTTTCGTGCACGGCACCGTTTCGTCTCTCAAAGATTTCAACAGTCGACCGCTTTCGCTCATGCCTAAAACGGTCGGGATAGTCGCGATGACAAACTCCGTCGTCTCTTTATTCCGGAACAAATCTTTCACCTCTTGTAAACGCTTCTTCAAATTTTCCAACTTTTCCACCGCCGCGTCTTGATTTTGGTTCTCCTGACCAAACAAACCTTTCACCATATCACCGGCGCTGGTTAATTTCTGTCTCAAACGAACAATCTTCCCGATTGATTTATCCAAGAACTCCGGCAACGATAACAATCTCAACGTGTGCCCGGTCGGCGCCGTGTCGAAGACGATCCTCGTAAACTTCGCGTACTTCTCATCCTTGGTAAACTGCACAACCTTTGCAATAGCAATCGCTTCGTCCAACCCGGGAGGAGGCGTATCCAACAACTCCCCTAACTTTAAATCCTGCAACGAATCCGAAATGCCGCTCAACCCAACGCTCCCCATAAAATCGCTCGCGCCTTTGGTAAAATCCGCGCTCTTTGAAAACTCCGAAAACTCACTCTTCGCTTGCGACGTGTCGATTTCCATCGCCCAAAGCATCCCGTCCGTACCTTCGACGGCGACGGGAACCCCGGACGAGACGTCCTGCGCCAAAGAATCGCTCAAAGAATGCGCCGGATCGGTCGAGACGATTAACGTCGGGTGTTGCCCAGAAGTTGCAAACTTCACCGCCAAGGAGGCGGACAACGACGTCTTCCCGACGCCTCCTTTCCCTCCGACGAGGTAATATTTCCGCGTTCGAATCGAAGACATTTCCTCGAAAACATCAGTAGAACCACCATTTGCATCCGCAGCAGCATTCGCGATACTACTGCGCCTTCCTCTCTTATTATTCCCACTACTCAAAACGAATGCTCGTCGTCGCGTCGGTAAAGTTGTTGTTGTCGTCGTTCTTTTTCTCCGCGTCGTCGCAGAAAAATCACAATAATAATAATAATAATCAGCGTTATTAAAGTCATCTTTGCTTCTTCGCCTCGTCATCATCCTCTCGTTCGTGTTTTTGGCGGCATTCCTCAAAGCCGCCGGGGGGGCAAACCTTCTCTTCCTCCTTCCTCCTCCTCCCGACAAAAACGACGAACTCGAAGGCGCAGAAGAAGAAGACAAAGAAGCGCAGCAGGAGTCGCGCGACCTCATTCTCTGCCGCGTATTGGCGAAGAAAAACACGGGAGAAGAAGACAAAGACGAGGACATTATTTTGTGTTTGCGTTACTACCAATGCGTTCTCTTTTTTTAACGATGTTTTTGTCGTTCGATGACGACGACGACGAAAAGGAGGATATTTTTTGTAAAAACAACAGATGGAAAAAAGTGAACACAGAGCGAGTGAAAAAAAGCTTTCTGTTTGCCCTTTTTTATCCTAAACTTTTTGTTTGTCTTGTTGTTTCGACACTCATCACTTTTTTTTGTCCACTCTGGCTTTTTATTCGGAATTAAAGAGAGAAAGAATAGGGACGTTTTTATAGACACACACGCACGCACAGAATTAAGTCTTCTCACAGGAGAGCTTCTTCAGAGAGAGAGAGAGAGAAAAAAAGATCATCATGGGGAAGAAAGAGGTACGCTTTGTTTCGTTTCGATATACAACAGAAGAAAAGGAAGCGTAGAAAGAAGACTTTTGCACTGCGCGAGATGATGATGAGAAAAGCTCATTTTTTTTTAACCTACTCTTTCCCTTTCCGGGGGGGGCACCCTTTTTTTGAGAGGATGACGATGTGTCGCGCGTCGAGAACGACAACAACAACGACAACAACAACAACACTTTGCGCTTCGTTGCAAAGAGAGAGAGTTCGTCAGTTATTCGCCTCCTAAAAAAGAATTCTTTCCAAATTCGTTTTATCGTTCGTACTCAAAGAGAAACTCACAAAAAGCGTTGTATGTTCGTTTTATCTTCTTCTTTCCAACAACACTTTATTCCACCAAACAAAAACAGAAGCAAAAAATGAACAAACGAGAAGAGGATAAAGCGCAGAGGTCGGAGGAGTCGCGAGATTCCAAAGAAGGCTCGATGTCGCCGATAGACTTGTCCAAATTTACGGACGAAGAGTACATCGCACCACCACATCACAAAGAAGAGGTACACAACGATCACATTCATCAACACGGCGGCGAACAGCCGCAGGCGTCGGAGGACGCGATGGATTGGTTGGATCAGGCGACGAATACGACGCATTATTTCGCCGACCCTTTGGATACGTTTATGCAAAATTTTCAAAACGCCAACGCGGGTGCGGGCGGGAGCTCGGAAGATGCAGACTACGGAGGCGTGCAAGCGCACGAGACGCACTTTTCTTTAGATTCGAGGATATTTGAGAACGATTCGCAGCCTGAAACGAGCGGGGTGCACGTGGACGCGTTTAACTTTGAGGCGAGCGGGCCAGCCGGGAGAAGGCAACACAACGCAGATGTGGTAGCCGCGAATACGACGAATAAGCACGGATCGTTAGCGTCGTCGTCGGCGGTGAGCAGAGGTGGAAGTGGTGGCAGCACGAAGGCGACGACGTCGGCGAAGAAACCGAGTTCGTCATCGTCCAAGAGTAAATCGTCGAACAAGAGCAACAACAACAACAACAACAACAACAGCGACAACAGCGACAGGAACATCAACAAAAATTACAACTCATCATCAGTGCAAAGAAGCACATCGTTTACGAAACCACGAAAGACGAGTTCTTTTAAGAAATCGAATTTAAGTGGAGTAAAGAAAGCGAGTTCGCACGTCGATTTGACGAGTGCGTTTACCGACTTGGAGCAAGGCATGATGCATTTGAACTCCAATCAAATCCAACCGGGCGTGATGCGTCGCATCCCCTCGGAGCTTCGAATGCAGCAACTCGCGCGATATCGCGAAAAGAGAGCGAGACGTAGATTAGGCCACAAAAAAATTCGATACGAGTGCCGCAAGACGCTCGCAGATAACCGACCGAGGTTCAAAGGTCGGTTTGCTAAGATTATACCGACCGTGGCTTCGGAAGGCGACTTGTCGACGATGTCGGCGCCAGAACCCGGCGAAGGCGTGGCAGCCATGAACGACGTCTTAGACTCCATGGAAGCAAAAAGCAAAGGTCCTGGAGATGAGCTCACTAAAACCGAACAACAGACGAAGAAAGAAAATGTGATTAAGAACGCAAACGAAAAAGCAGCGGCGGCGACGAGAAAAACGAGGGCGGAAACCGCGGCCGCCGCGGCGTCGAAGAAAACCAGAGCAAACTCAAACTCTAAAGGTTCAGAGGAAACTAACGATAGCGAAACCGCCGAGAGCGATTTGTTTTCTATTGAGATACCAAAGAGAACGCGAGCTATGCGAAGATTGCAATCGAACGCGAGAGGTTTGCGAGCTTCGCAATCCGAAGTTTCTCTCGTCAAACTGGTTGAATCCTAACGAGAAGAGATTTCACCACTACGTGTTTGTAGATAGAAAGAGAGGAAAGACAGAGAGGGAGAGACAAAAGCTAGATTCGATAAAACTAGTAGCGAGTACACAGTTCATACTAGATAGTCAAGGAGACGGGCGCAGATTGTTGTATCATATAAGAGAGAGAAGTCGCGAGCGGAGGAAAGATATAGTCAAACATTGTTTTCATCTGTACAAATATTAATAACCAACGAAAGTAAAAATATAATATTGAAAGAACAGTGGTAAAGTATTGCTGCATGCGTCACACGCACTGTGGCACGTTCTCGCTTCCCTCGTTAGTTCATCTTTCGTCGCTCACTTCATTTTGTAAAGCAATACGAGTTGACACTTTTTTAGTTACGCCGGGCCGCTGCTGCTTCCTGGAGGCGAAGTGAAGTTTGTGCCTTCATAATAGTATTGCTGTTGCTGTTGCTGCTCTTTATAACCAAATTGATATTGTTGTTGCAGCTGATGATGTTGCTGCTGCTGATGCTGCAGCGCATGAATATATTGCTGAGATACGTAAGGGTATTGATGTTGTTGTGGATAAAACGTTGGTGGCGGCGTATAGTGAGAGAACATCGGCCCCGAAGGAGACGTCCTTGGAGTGTAATATTTGTCCGCCGCATACTCGTACTCTTCATAGCTGGAAAATTGACCACCACCAGTGCCAGTACCACCACTAACACCACCAACATTACCACCTTTACCACCACTCGATTTAGACGGACTTCTCGATTTAGGTCGTAAACGCGTTATATCTTCGTCGTGCGGTAACAAGTGCGCGGGACGACTCACTCTTTGAGGACTGCTCTGCGGACTTGAGCCACTTTTATGTCGATACGTGTACGTTTGACGCTCTCTTTGCACTTGTTGTTGCTGCTGTTGTTGATATTGTGGCGTCATGGACGACTGCGGCGATTGATACTGAGTGTATTGATTGTATTGCTGTTGTTGTTGCATCATCGCTCGGTTCGCCCGTCTTTGATATTGCGCCTCGAATTTCCCGCTTACCCTCGTTCCCTCAAACGCTTTTCTGTACGTGATTGGATTGTGCGTCGTTCTGTACACGCTTTCGCTGACCGTGACCCAACCAGGGCGGAGTAGTTGACTGTCTCCGAACAAGTTCAAACGTCTCAACCCTTGGACAAAGCGTTCCGCGATGGCGTAAATCTGATCTGGTTTTTGATTTCCTTGCAGAGGCGGCGAAATGATAACGTCAGCGTCTACGTTCGCGTGAATCAATTGCGCTTCTTTACGCGTGACTTTTGCTTTTGCTGCAATCATGCAGTGCTCTTTATGCAAAGTGAACGGGAATTCTTCCTCGTTCATTCCTTCTCCATCTTCTGAAAGCGTCGATAAGTGCGACATCGTCGACGCGATAGACGTAGACGTCCTCGATCGAAACGAAGAAGGAGACGAAGAAGAAGACGCCGATGATGGAGTCGATGGGGTACTTGGAGATGATGGCGACATCGAAGAAGAAGATGGAGAAGCATACGGAGGAGTTCCTACTGCTCCGACGCTCCCAGAAGCAACACTTCTCCTCGAGGCTGACGACGAAGCCGGAGACGAAGAAGGCGTCAGCGACGACTCGGTCCTATCCAATCCTGTCTTGACCCAGACAATCTCCTCCGCGCATCGACGAAATTTCCATGCTTTCATAATCTTCAACGCGTTGTCGTGCATTCTTCCATCTCCTTTCCCAATCCACAAGAATACGAACGCCTTATCCGAAGTTACTGCGTTTAAATCCAGCCTCGCTACGTCTCGCCAATTCATTTTCGACCAATCGGGATTAATGACCACCACATCAAACGTCCCTAAATTCTCACTCGTCAACTCGCACGTCTTCGCACTCTCTATCTTTACGCTCAGCGGCACGTGCGCGTGCGCGTTAATCAGCTCGCTCTTCAAATCTACCAGTTTTTGCAAAGCAGGCGTCGGGATGCCTTGCGGATCGATGATAAAGTTCTGCGGTCGTTCTCCCGTGACCACGTAGTGGGACGAGTAATCTAACGACCAGTGCTGATTGGGAGGTTTCGGCGTATTTGGCGGCGGTTGCATGTGTTGCGCGACTTCAACGTGTTGCTCCTTCCCTCCTTCCCTTCCGTGCTGTTGCTGTTGGTGACGATACGAATGACCACCCATCATCATCGATTGAGAAGAAGAAGAAGACGCGGGCGAAGCGGACAAGCGCATATCGCCAAACGACATCGCCGCCGCCGCGGCCGCCATCGATGCCGCGTAGTGATGCGCGTTTTCGTGATGCTGCGTCAAAGTTAAGTTCGCCGGTAAAGACGTCGGCAGCGGTGGAGGTAACGGCGGCGGCGGTGACGGAGGCATCGGTGGAGGTGACGGTAAAGGCGGAGGAGGAGGCACGTACATTTTTACTTCTTTCTCTTCTTCTTCTTCTTCAAGTCTCGGGGAAGGTGGCGGCGTCGGTGGACAACGACGAGTCTCCTGATCCTCCTCCGACGCGGACGACGAAAGAGTGCGTACGTGGTCTCGTTCTCGATCTCGTTCGCCGAAATTTTCGCCTTCATCCTTTCTCGGTCGAGGAATAACTTTTCTCGTTCTCGCCTCCTCCTTCGCTTCGTTTTCCTTCCTCCTGGGCGTTGGTATCGTCTTCTTTTCCGTCGTTTGCTTCTCAACGACGACGAATTCATCGTCAAAATCGTTTCCGTCGCTCATGATTGTTGCGTCAGAGAGAGAGGAGTATCAAAGAGCAGTCTTTCTCAACTGTGCGTAAAGAGCGCGCGCGAGTGAAAAGCAAAGGAGTGGAGAATATCGCGAGAGGAGAGTAAAAAATACTCGAAAGGTCTTTCTCTTGGAACGAGAACAACGAGAACGACGAGAACAATCGACCTCCCAGACACCCGCGAATTGCTGCTAAATGATGACGATAAAGAAAACTACGATGAAATCTTCTTCTGTTATGAGCATCATGAGAGAGTAGTATTTCAAAAAAGGAAGGATTTTAAGGCGAAAAGTGTTCGGGCGTCTTTCGCCGCGCTTTTAGCGAGGCTTTCGGGATGCGTACGCGCGCTCGATCCGTCTCTCTAGTTTATCGCTAGTATTTAAGCTATACAATTACAAACATCATCACATCTCGTCGTTCTGGTGCGCACGCGTGAGAATATATACACACGCGCACCGAAAGGACTCACTCTCTCTATATAAAACGTCTTCTCGATG
>ENA-UOXV01002033-UOXV01002033.1-marine-metagenome-genome-assembly--contig:-NODE-2033-length-27052-cov-6.384450_pt1 | contig 27052 bp, 28 predicted proteins | sample MGYA00238165_ERZ766961 | MGnify/ENA primary metagenome ERZ766961 (study PRJEB28924, sample SAMN03173240) | marine metagenome | biome: Marine; feature: Water; material: Subsurface seawater | place: North... | reverse complement strand
GGGGGGGGGGGGGGGGGGTACCTTCACGATTCGGGTCAACCCGAGCATCGCCTGAGGCCGTGTTCTGCCCAACCGCTGAACCGACAGGATGTTCGATCCTCGGAGATGCAGCCGAGGTCGCAGGAGCGCCGGGGGTCGCGCGCGGGCCTGACATGAGTTTGACGTGCATAGCGCGGAAGAGCACATCGGCGTCGCCCTGGGTCAAAAGCTCGCTCGCGCGCGAGCCCTGGTGCAGGTACTGCCGGCCTTCGACTTCCTCCCAGCGCCGGATGTAGCGCTGAAGCCGATCCACCACCTTGGGGTAGTCCCGGACGATCTTGCGCAGCCCCTCCTGCGACTGCCCGCCGCCCTTGCGAGCAGCCCCCGTGCTGCCTGCACCGCCCATGCCAGAGGCACTCTCGGAGAGCATGGTGAGCATCTGCTGTCGGCGCAGCAGCAGCCACTCGATCTGCTGGGTCAGTGCCACACGCTGCCGCAGCAGCCCCAGCTCCGCACGCACGCGTGCAAGGGCGTCAAGGGCTCGGTCAGGCGCTGCGAGCTCGGCTAGCTCGGCGAGGACTCGCTCGCGCTCAGCCTGCCCCGCTCCCACTTCTTCCCAGCTCTTGTCAAGTTCCGCGCGCGCTTCTGCTAGCGCCTCCTCTACCGAGCGCAGCTGTGCGGCGTACTCGCGCTCATAAGCGCTGAGCGAAGATTCGGGTTTAGACGAAGTAGACACGAGCTGTCTGAAGCGCTGGCGGTGAGATTCGTGCACCTGCATTGCCTCCCACAGCGGGTTGAGCTTCATGGCCAGCTCTTCAGCACGCTTTCGGCGGTCCAGCCGCGCGTCACCACTGCCTGCGCCGCTGGCGCTCTTCCGCTGGTCGCCCGAGGAGCGCTTGAGGAGGTCTGCCACGTATGACACGTCCGCGGGAGCGGCAGTCTCCGGGGCACCGTCTGAGGGTGCCGCCAACGGCGACAGCCCGGGCGAGAGCCAGCCTCCGACAGTGCGTTGCACGCCGCCTGGCGAGCTGCGAGGTTCTTCTCCCCGCCTCGAGGCGGCGAGAATTCTGTCGGCCTTCTCCATCACGCGATTCTGCACAGCCGTCACGTCCACCCCACCCCGTCCCCGCCGCGCGGCGTCCCCCTCTGCTTCACCTGCACTCTCCGCTATGTCTTCCAGCTGAGCGTGCTCGACATTAGGACGCGCGCCGCCAGCGTCCGCCAAGTACGTGAGAGTAGAGGGCTCGCCAGGCAGTGAGACGGCTTTGGCAACAACGTTGGGCAATTGCGCGGCGGCAACGCGAGCCTCCTCGAGCTGCTCAAAGACAAAGCGCAGCTTGGCTTCATACTCCCGCTGCACCGAGGTCAGCTGAGCGTCGAGCTCCCGTGCCGCCCCGGCAGATTGCGCGTCTGCCCGCGCCCGCTCCTCTTGCAGCGTGCGCCGGCCCTCTTCGACATGCACCTGTGCTTCATGTAACGCCGCCGCGGCCTTCGTCCCGGCCTCCCCAGCCGCTTGCAATTCCAGGTAGGCCGCTTGCACGACGCGCCGCGCCTCTTCGTCGCTGAGGCGTGGGAGCCACTCAGCGAGGTCGTCAGCCGCGCGGCCTGCAAGCGTCACCGCTGCGCGTGCCTTGTCCTCCTCCATGATACGGAAATCCATCTCTGCAGACAAGTACTCTGCCTCGTCCCGCAGCCCCTGTAGCATTGCAGTAGCGCCCCCCGTCGCTTCTCCCCGAGAAATCTGTGCTCGGCACTCACGCAGCTCCCCCGCCAGCCGCTCCTTGAATGCCCCCCCCTTGGAGAGCACGGCGCGCGCCTCACGCCCGCGCCGCCCGCGCTCCAGGAGCGCCTTGAACCAGGCGACAGGGTCCCCCTGGCCAGGCCCCCCCGCGCCCGCCATGTCCTCCGCCTGCGCCTCCCGGTCCCGCCGCTGCTGCATCGCGATCTGTTGCCGGCGCCGCAGCGCCTTCTCCCGCGGTCCCTCGCGAACTCGAGGGACCGCGGCCGATTCGAGTCGGCCCTCGAGTTCCCGAATGGTCCGCTGCGCCGCTTTGTCCGCGCGCTGCAGCGAGGTGATCTGCCGCTCAAGCTCTTGCCGCGCCTCGCGGTGCCCACGCGCGTCGCGCGCCATTTTCTTGGAAAGGTGCGTACGTGACGCCTTGAGACGCTGAACTTCCTCTGAAAGCGTCGCGATCTTGTGCTCCCCCTGCTCCTTGTACGAGAGCAGGCGCTCGTGGTCCTTTACCTTCTTGCGCATCTGCCGCAGCTCATCCTCGAGCTGCTTCAATCGCTGGCTGCGCCGGGCCTTTTCCATCTGGTCACCGCTCCTCGATGCGTTCTGGCTCGCCAGCTTGTCCAGAGCGGCGAGCTCCGAGAGTGTCTGCTCGCGTTCGCGCTCCATCGCACGGATTGAGAACTGCAGGTGCTCCATCTTGCGCTCGTACTGCCCGCGCATGGTATCATACTCTCGCTGGTTACGCACCAGCTCTGCGAGAAGTCGCTCTTTCTCGACCAGAGTCGCCTCGAATTCCTCAGCGCCCTCCGCCAGGCCTCGCTCAGTCATTGCTCCGTCCTCTGCCTCTTCTCCCTCACCGGCGGACGAAATCGCCCCGAGGCTAAGACGCGGCGGCAATCCATCGCCCGCTGAACTGGCGGCATCACATTCGGGTGCAGCCTCGGACCAAAGTGCGCAGCTCTCAAGCGAGGGGGAGGCAGGTGCTGCCGACATGCTGCTTCTGGGAATGCCGCCCTTGGCGGCGACGAATACTGATTTCAGGCGGCACTGCTCTTCAAGACCCTGGATGCATGAGAGAAGTCGCTCCATCTGACCAAAACCGTCACTTGCAGCCGAGTCCTCCGGGTCGTATTGTGTGCGCAGTAATGCTGCCTGGTGCTGCAGCTGCGCTGTGCACGTGTAGATCTCTGCAAACGCCAGCTTGAAGTCGTCGATCAGCCGACCCTGTTCTGCAATCCGCGCCTCCAGTGCTCGTACTTGTATTGGATTCGATCCAGCATCAATCATCTGCTGATCCCGCGCGCCAAAGTAGCTTTCCTGACCCCGAGAGTGAGCAGCATGGAAGGGGTCTGGTGTTGCTGCATTGGAGTGTGGATTCGTGACTCCGTGATCGCGGAGGATCGAGCGGAGCATGGCAACCTCCTTGCGCAGCTGCGTGATGAGATGTGAGTTGGGATCACGGTTGATGACTGGCGTGTTCTTGATGTTGCGCGCACGGTTTGCGTACTTGAGAGTTGAGATGGTCTCCTCAAGGTTGCTTTCGACGGGCGAAACGCATGCGATCATGAGTGTGCGCGAATTTCCACCCAGAGAGTCCTGCAGCATACGCGTAAGCTTCGAGTCACGGTATGGCACGTGCGTCGCGCGCTTGGACTCATCGCCGAGAGCCGAAATGACGTTGCCGAGTGCGAGCAGCCCTGCGTTGATGTTGATGCCCTCCTTCAGGCGCTCACCCTCAGCCTTGGTCTTCTTGATGCGCTCACTCCCAGCGAGGTCCACAAAGTGAAACTTGGACGTAATGTACTCCTCAAGATCGCCTGCGCCGCCTGCCCCGGCTCCGTCGTCTTCCAGCTCACGAACAACGTGCTGCTCGATGACGAGGGAAAAGATCGCATGTGAGCGCGACGAGTGCTGGTTCATCTCCGTACTTCCCGTCGCACGGCGTTCAGTCCCTTGCTCAAGCAGCGCGAGCATGTCCTGGATCGTTGTCACCTCTCGCTCTTCGGCTCCCGCAAAGTAGATACCGCCGCCGGGGTCCTCTCGAATGGCCAAGCGCGGCCGCTCACGTGGCGCGTTGCCCTGCACGCCGCTTGCTTGACCGCTGAGGGGACCCTCGGGTGCCGCCAGAAGATCCCTGAGCTCTTCATTATGGATCTCCAGAAATGAGGCACGGAGCACCATACTTGACTGCGCGCCCTCCGCTTCACGGCGTTCCCGCGATGCGAAGATGGCTTGTAGCGCGCGGGGCAGCATGCCCGTCTCCGACGGTTCGAGGTGTGCGCATGACGCCGATCCCATTGTGTATGTCTTGCCCGAGCCGGTCTGCCCGTAAGCAAATACAGTTGCATTGTACCCTGCCAAGGCTGCATCCACCAGCGGCCGAATTGACTGTTCGTAGATGTCCCGTTGGGTCGAGGCCTGCAGACACAAAGCGGCACTTTCAAAGCGGAACAACGCTATCAAGGCACATTAGCAACACAGCATCGCTAAAAAATCACGACGTCTGCGATAAAAGTTCGAGTGGGGCTACACCTGGTCGTAAAGGTCATCAAAGGTGAAGGACCGGTCGCCAGCGACGGCTTGCCGCACACTTAGATTGCATGACACGCAGTCTGTCTCCCTAGCACCACGCTCCTTCGCTGTTTGCGGTCGCACTCGAACCGCTACTCGAACTGAAGTTTGGTCTGGCGTGCTCTTGCGATCGCCTGCTCCCACATTGGGGAACATCTGGCTTGTGCGACGATCCTCGCGTGCCTCCTCTGTGCTGCTGCCGACTACGCCAGCGGCACCGCTCGGTGCGTCGCCACTACCCACCGAGTGGCCCTGAGCCCGTCGCTCATCGTCGTTCTGCATCTCTTGATCGGGTGCTGTGTCAAGGAGACAATGTTAATTTCTCGCTCGCCGCACCAAAGGCGAGCTTGAATATCAAGCCCTTCTGTCCAGCGTGTTGTGGTAAAGGGACGACAACGGCAACGCAGTGTGTCTGGCGGGAGGGTGCAGGGGCATTCTCCAACACCATATGGGATGCCAACGCTGGCAGGCGTGCGGCAAGGGTTCCGCGGTGCTTCGGTCACCTCGCTGCCCAGTGTCGGATGTCCAACGCTCTGGCTTCCCCTCAATAGATCATGAATGAGAGCTGCACGGCGCGCAGAAGAAGAAGGCGCCTGACCACAGCCAACAGTCCGCGCAGATCGCTCTGGACGATCAATACGCGCAAATGCGACGCGGTTGACCAGGCGACAAGACAGAAGTGGTCGCGACGCGGTCGCACCCCTCGGCCGCAAGGTCAATCAATTTTCAGGTGAAGGGGCCTGTACGAGGTTTTATTCAACGAAATTTCGAATTTTGGGTTGGCTCTGGAATTGGCTCTGGTTAAATAATAGGGGAATTTTTGGGTGGCTGGGTGGTATTCCCTTCAATACAGGTCTGTACGAGAGGTTCTCTCTTCAATCAATCCTACCCCTCTCCAATTATCCATCCATCTACATCATCGTCTTGTCCTCCCCTCTCGCATCCTCTAGCGTTACTTGTAGGAGATTTTCTACGATGACCCTCGTCAACGATAGAATCCCTCTCGTCAGGCGGCCCACCTCTATAGGTGGTCCACTGGCCGCTTCGATTGATTTCTCCGTCTCGATCTATTTACACAACGCCCCTAGATCTATCCCACCATCAACCGTTTCTCGTCAGCGCCCCGTGCTATTTCTCTCCGCGCTCGTCGGCCCCAGCTCGCCCCCCCCCTCCTCACTACCGTCGGTGGCTGCACTTCTACGTGGCGCAGAGCGGGCTGCAGTAGCGCGGGCTGCAGCGGCGCGGGCTGCGACCCGGGCTCGGCGACGGCTATCAAAGATATCTTCTCCCCCGGGGGCACGGGCGCCGCCGCCGCGCGCGTCTGGCTCGCGCGCGGCCGCCTCCCAGTTGGTCGAGAGGGCAACCAGGACCGCACTGGTCGCCTTGAATCCTGCCGCCGCCCGGCGACTTGTGTCAGAGCATGCCGCCCCGCTACAGCGTTGGGGAAGCTACGGGGGAGCTAGGCGAAAGACCTTCAGCAATGAGAGTTGCGATCCAGATCCGAAGGAGAGAGACGGCGGGAGCAACGCCGAGGGCGATGCCAAGCGGGACGGCGAGGAGCCAGGAGCCCACCCCTGCAATTCCTGGCAGCGGCGTTGCGAACTGCCCGCCCGCGCCACGGAGGGCGGCAGCGACAGTGCGGAAAGCAGCGGTGGCGATGACAGTGGCGCCGAGAGCGCACGCGGCCTCCTCGAGGGGCACGAGCGAGAGGCGCGGCGTATTGGAAGTGCTGCTGAATGGGTCCACGGCTAGCCCCAGTGCAGTGGCGGCGCAGAGAGAGAGGAAAGGCGCGGCGAGGGCGCCCGCGAACGCGAGGGTTGCGGTGGCGACGAGGCTGCCCACCATGGTCGCACGAGCGGGCTCCGCGCCCCACATGGACGCGAGGCCGGCGCGCACCCGTTGTTGAGTGGCGGCTTCAGGCCCCGAGAGTCCTGCAGACAGCGCCTGGAACGCCGCGAGCAGCGCCAGCTGCAGCGGCAGCTGTTCGCTCCCCCCGCGCGCCACTGGCCCGCCGGCATCCCGCTCAGGCGCTCGCGATGCGATTGCCAGCAGCAGCGCGCTGGCAGGCCACGTCCCGCATGCTACCTCCACCGCCTCGCGCGCAATCTCCGCAAAAAATGCTCCCGTTGCGCCCTGTGGCAGAGTTGGTGCCCGGAGCGCACGCCCGCGGCTCGCCGCGAGCAGCGCCCGATGCCGCGAAATCAGCATCTGTGGCGCCCCGCCGGCATGAGCTGGGGCGTCGGGCGTCGGACGGCGGGCGGGGCGGAACCAGGGAGAGTGCGGCAAGGTCGCAGAGGGCGACTGCGAGCGTAGCGATCGGCGCCCCCAACAAGCCTAGCCCGTGCCAGCCCTGCCCGTCCTGACGAGCCACGATCGTATCAGGAGATTGCGGGGAGAAATGTGGTTTAGCTGGTCTGCTGGTGATGGAAACTGAGCTGCAGCTGCAACGAGGCGTCGACGGGGAGCCGTCGGCCGCCCAGCACGAAGGCGCGAGTGTGGGGCACACCTCGGTGAGTGGAGCGATCCCAAAGACGAGCAGGACGTGGAGTGCAGTAGAGAGGACCAGCGAGACTACGCAGGAGAGAAATACTCGCCCGGCTTCACCTTGTGAGAGAAGGTGCGCCCGTGCGCACGCCCCCAGGGCCAGCGGCCATGCTGAGACCACCGACATCCGCGCAAAACTTCCCGCTAGCCGGCAAATACACATAGGGTCCAGCTCTTGCTGACCCTGGCTACCCGGTAGAGGTAGCAGGCATTTTGCTGCCGCCGTGGCTGCCGGTGCACACGATGGGACCAGCACCTCCAGCACGTGCTCGCACAGCACGAGCGCCCCAGCTGCAAGCGGTGCGCCGAACACCGCGCACGACAGCAGCGCGAGCCGGAACCACCGCGTCGACGTCGCATGGTCTCCCCATTCAGCCGCCCGTCCGCCAACTGCCTCCAATGCCCGCAACGTGGCGCAGATCCCTGCTCGACGAAGAATGCGTGAGAAACGCTGCAACAGTGGACGGCGAACCGTTTGCAGCTTGGAAGCGGGACTGGGCCGCCTGCGAGCAGGGGCAGGATAGCACCAGTCATGCCAATGACCTGAATTGCGTGAACCAGCCCTGCAGCACTCAGCTCTGTGATGCCTAGGCGTGCTACCACGGCTAAATCCACCCAAGAGGAGAACACCATCAATAAAGAGCAAAGTGCCAGCGGTGTGCCTTGGACTGTCACAATCGCCGCCTCCGTTAATATCGAAAAGTCCGATGCGAAGAGATCGTGAGTGGGAGTGCCGGTGCTGCCATGTTCCGGATCTGCTTCAGCACCTTCCGAGACGGAGCCTCCCTCAGACCTGCTGCTCTCTTCAGAAGTGAGCAGCTCGTCGTCTTCACCCCCAGAGGTGGTTCCCCTGTCTTCCTCGTCTCCGCGATCCGCCCAAGAGCCACTCTCCTCATCAAGCAGTGGCTCCATCTCACTTGCGTCATCGTCACTTTCCATCGCCGCGCGCTGTGCAGCGACAGCGCCGCTGGGAGGTCGCTCGGTGTGTTCGCGAAATACCAAATCTGCATTTTTGTGTAACCCGCCGAAAATCCCTCTCAAGGCTTGTGGAGCACTGAGCTCTGATCCGTATCTGCACCTGCGCCGTGGGGCGAGCAGGAGACACGTTTGGGCAACTTATCCGAATATTGCGCACGCTTACCAGTTCCATAGATCATTTTGCCTAGCGCTGCGCTCGCTTTGGCTGAGTTTTGCACGATCATAGAATGTGGAGGTCTCGAGCCGTGTGCAGCTTTGCAGCAGCATCAGGACCTCCCCCCCCCGGCCTCTTGAGGATGGTGAAGCCCGTCTTGTTCAAAGTGCACTTATAATCTAACCCTTGCCCAATGAATGAGCAGGCCTAGCTGTCCCGGTCGCTCTCGTTGCTAGTGGCAGTGCTCCAAACCTTGCGTATGCAAAGGATCGCGCGTTCCTGGAGGAGGTGGCACTACCCGCGGCACCGTGGGGACAGTATCTCAGGGAGCTGACAGGCCTCGAAGCAATTAAGGCAGCACAATTGGAACTTGTGCATGCCCAAGTGCTCTTCCGGCATGGGGCGCGCGCGCCATTCCAGGACTCTCCAGAGGACCCTAAAATATGGCGTGCCGCGCTGCGCTCGGACGTTGGGTCGCTACCATCGCCCATTCTCCAGCACCTTCGCACGGGCGAACAAGTTGATGCTGCTATGCTGCGGAATTCAAATTTCTCGCCAACGGAGAATCTTCTGGGGGGGGGGCTTGAGAAGGGCACTCTCACAGACGCGGGGATCCGTCAGGCGCGGTCGCTCGGCAGGCGACTAGGGGAGAGGTACCGCGCAGCAGGAATCGTGGCAGGGCACCATGAGAAAGAGGTTTTGCTGCGGTCGTCATTCACCAAGCGCACCGTCGAAACGATGCAGGGCGTGGTCGCAGGCATGTTTCCTGATAACGCCACCGCGCCGATGCGCGTGCTCGTTGGCTCCAACGGCGAGGGCTCGGCACACACTGACTACCTGCACCACCATCCTGACTGCTGCGCACGCTTCAAAAAACTCCTTGGGAGGTGTGCATTGCCCAAACTATAACCTTGACTGCGCTGGGCTTGCTTGCGCTAAGCGGCGCGGCCGGCGGCAGGGGAATCAAGGGGTGGAGCGGGACGCAGATGCCGCTAGAGGCGCAGGCCCTCTTTGCACGGGCTACAGCAGAGGGACTCGAAACGGAGGAACATTTCACCAAATTATACGGGATTCTAGCGTGGCGCGACGTACTCACGTGCCAGCTGGGTTCAGGGTTGGATCTCGTGCCGCAAGTCTCGGATTCGCTGCTCGCAGACATCGACAAGCTGTCTGCGGCCCAGGCGGTCTCCTGGTTCAGCGGCGGCCTCGATGGAGTACATCGCTCCGAGACTCTCCGCCTTGCTCACGGACGCACTCTCGGCGAAATACTCGACCGTATCGACCGCGCGGTGCTTCCACGCTCGCCCGTGCGCTGACACCCGCGCGCTGCAAGCCGCGCGGGTTCTGATGCTGAATTGTGCATTGCTGGACAGGTGAAAGCACCGCAACGAGAGCCGCGGGTCGTTTTGTACTCAGCACACGACTGGACAATCCAACCGGTGCCTCCCCACAGCAGGGGTCGCGTAAGCCTCGTTGTTTGCCGGACTTCATCATCATGCCTCTCGGGCAACTGGTCTCGAGTTGCACGCCGAGCCCTTCGCTTAGAGTTCCTGGCCCACAATACCGGCCATCCAAAGATTGTTACCAGAGAAAAATGGGCCCTCCGCAGATTTTGATGATGATGCTTCCTGCTAGCTTTGGGGTACCTTGGCCCCGCTTCTGTGCAGACCTAAAGGTCGAGCTCTATCGCGACTCGCGTGGTTCGAGCACCAGAGATTCTGACTACTATGTCCGCGTCGAATACTCACCAGGTCTCATTCAGACTCTGCTCGCAGCGAGGGTGTTGCACATGCACCAGTGCAGTTGACACCAGGAAGATCTGCGATCGGGTTGGGCGGCAGGAACGCACGGGGAGGGCCTTCCAGTCGGGCGCCCCCAGGCGATACGCCTCGCCGAGTGCGGCGGCGCCGAGTACTGCGAGCTTCCTCGTTTCATGCAGGCCATGCGCCAATGGGTCCCACAGGTCTCTGCTCTTCTGCGGCCCAGCAGCGTGCTGCGGAACCCGTGTGATACCTGACCATGCACACGGACAGGACTTCGACAAGGAGTGCATGCTCTAGAGGGTGCAGCACAAGACCACGCGCGAAGCTGTGACTCGAAACACGCGCGCTACAGCCTTACAACATGGACACCGTGCTCCAGTCTCCGTTACACGTATCTGCCCAGGCCACTAGAACAGTCGCTGCGGGTATTGCTTCTGAATACGCGTTTCTCTGCCTGTAGGAAACGCGGCGCACTGCGCCACTGCACCCCCTGCATTTGCGGCTGTCACATGACTTTGGGCCTGTCCCATGACCTTCTGTGTACAGACCCATGGTGGCTACAAAGAAGCGTAGACAGACACACGGATAGGTTCTAGCATGATTGAATTTCCTGCTGGCCCCCTAATCGCGCCCGCAAGCAAACTCCACACACACCCGCAGGAAGCCCACAGTATCCCGCACGCCGCCCCGTGCTGCGCACGTCCGTCAGCAATTCCCTTTCCCCACTCACACTGCCACGATAGACTCACATTGCTCGGGCTTCTCAACCCGCTTGCTAATACCCGCCAGGTGCGATCACGAAAGCGGCACTAGGTTCACGTTGTCGTAGCTGATCGACACGCCAGTGTCCGGGTCCAGAACCGAGTTGGTCTGCTCGAGTGGAGCAAGGTCAGAGGGAGCACGGAGCTGTGAACCATAGAAAAGGCAGCGATCGGGTACAGCCGCTTCAGCCTTGCTGCTGCACAGCAACGTGGGACAGGAACTCACGATTTTCGTGGTGTAAGATTCCGTGTAGTTGGACTCGTGCGGCTGCGGCTGTTCCCCAACACGACGCAGCACCATTCAGTTGAAAAATCCGCACACGCACAAACACAGGGCAAGATCTCCTCGACCCCAGCACAGTGCGGATTTGTTGTGCGCCCGCCCCCAGGTCGCTTGATGCCCTACTGGAGGCAGTGGTCGTGAAATGAGAAAGGGTCCCGGAACAAACCTCCACACAAACAGTGTCGTTGGGCGCGCAGAGAGAGTCTGCGACGCCATTTTGTCCGAACGGCAGCATCGACATGCGCCGCGGGAGCCCGACGAGCTGGAACACCCGCATTGTTGTGAACAGCCGTGAACAGTTAGCTGATTTGTTCAAGTTGATAACTTTATAAGTTCACAAATCAAAGTTGTCAAGTTGACAACTTTTTCACGTGGAGGATCGTGGGGCCACTGCTGCGGAGTGCCCATCCGGTGGTGGCGCACGCCGCGGAACCATGAATACCCGAGAGTCTGTTGATGGCGCATCACCAAACGTCTCAAAGGCAGATAAAGGTTACCCTCCCACCAATCCCGGATCCCGGCATCGGAAGCCAAGGAACTAGCGCATCCCCGCACAATTCCCCCCGGAGCGCTGCAGAATGCCCGCTTGACGTGCCAGCGAGCTGCTGGGTTGCTCTGGAAGCCTGAGTCGCTACTTCTCCTCTCCCAGGGAGGGGAGAGGGTCCTTTCCACCCGTTCAGTGCGGCAGCGCGGCAAGAGGGGCAGCAGCACAAGAGGGGGAAGCTCGCGCTCTTCCTGGCGTGCTGCGCCCTCGTTCTGCATGTTGCGTGTCCGACGGACTCCTTCGATCCTGCCCCGTATAGCGGGTTCTATCGAGGCATGCGTGTTTCCAATACTGTTGGGTGCTGCTGTGCGCTTGTTCGCCCAGACCCGTCTCAAATTTCCCACAGCATACCCTGCGCAGCTCTGGCCAGCCCTCTCCTCGTATCCCTCCGCGGGGGTTCTGAGGACGATTCCGGCCTCACGTCTTGTGACGCCTCGCAACAGCCCTCGCCTGCAAGTGCTGGCAGTACCCTCGCCCCCCCTTCACAAGGCGCGTCCCGTGCCCTCGTGTGCTCGCGTGGTTTCAGTGATCACATCCACACGCGGGAGCAACTTGCTGTAGGGTAGGATGGACGCTGATGGGTGAGTGGCGCGGCGCAGGGCCACCTAAAAGGAACGAGGCGATCCGAACGACAGACTGGCTTGCAGGTGCACACGTGGGGGGATACTCTGTCGTCATCGACGTGCGCACGCCGGCAGAGTGGGAAGAAGACCACGTTCCCGGGTCCGTGAACATGCCGGTACTCTCCCACGAGCAGCGACATGATGTTGGACTGCTCCACAAACAGAGTGCCTTCGAGGGCCGCAAGCTCGGTGCCGCACTCATCTCGCGCAACATTGCGGACATCGTCGAGCGCGAGTTCATGGACAAACCGAGGGATTACCGCCCACTGGTGTACTGCTGGCGTGGGGGACAACGGTCTGGATCTCTCGCGACCGTGCTCGCGGCCATCGGCTTCCGCGTCTCGGTGCTTGAGGGCGGGTACAAGGGGTACCGCACACAGGTGGGCGCCGCGCTGGCGACGCTCCCATGGAACTTCGAGTGGCGCGTGCTGACAGGCCCGACCGGCTCCGGTAAGACACGGCTGCTCGCCCATTTTGCGGCGCGGGGGGAACAGACGCTCGACCTGGAGGGCCTCGCCAACCACCGCGGGTCGGTCCTCGGCGCCCGCCCGGGGGGGCAGCCCGCGCAGAAGCTCTTTGAGTCGCGCGTCGCCGCCACGCTCGCAGCATTCAGCCCCTCGCGCCCCGTGTGGGTGGAGGACGAGGCGTCGCTCGTCGGAAACCTGCACGTTCCCCCGGCTGTGTTCGAGGCGATGAAGACGGCGATGCGTCACAGCATTGAGCTGCCGCTGGATGTGCGCGTGCGCTTCACGCTGGCCGAGTACTCGGACCTCACGCAGCAGCCCGCGCACCTCAAGGCGCTACTCGACAAGCTGGTGAAGCACCAGGGGCACAAGGTCGTCTTGGGCTGGCACGAGCTGGTTGACGCGGGCGACTACGCGAGTCTGGTCCGCTCGCTGCTCGAGCTCCACTACGACCCCGCTAACGCGCGCTCGATCCGTGAGCGGCGCGCCAAGTACTCGCCCGAGGTCGTGACCCTACCGCTCTCCGCCCTCGACGACGACTCCCTCGCCCGCGAGCTCCCCGCCGCCCTCTTCGCCCCGACCCCGGGCGGGCCCCGCGTCCCCGACCGCGCCGCCGCCGCCGCGCCGCCGCGCCCCTGCGACGAGGGTTGTCGCTGCGCCAAGTGCAGGCGCCGCGAGCGCGAAGCGGCGGGAGCGGCGGAGGCGGCGTGGGCGGATGGAGCAGCCGCAAGGAGCGAGGCGTGCGGCGTGAGCAGCGCCTGAGAGACATGTTGTCGCGAGATGTAAATGTGATGCTAGCGAGTTTGGGTGAACGATCCGCATGCTTGACACTCATGCTGTGCTCGCTGCAGGCTTCGGGCCGGGATCGTTTCCTTTTTCATTAGCTTACACCCTCCCGTGCACGGAGGGAGGAACTTTTTCGCCGAGCATGACGGGGCGCGAGCCATTGAACGGCCACCCGCTCAAGAAAGGCTGCGCCAGCATGCAGCTGAGCGCCGCATATCAGGCGCGCATGCTCTCGCGGAAGGCAGCTGGCTCAGGCCTGGGCGGAGTTAGAGATTGCGTTGAGGATGCGGAGGTTGTAGGCGCGGACGCGCTCCTCGACGAGCGCCTTCTCCTCCGCGAACTTGGAGGACTCGGCCTGCTCGAGGTTCTGGAGGTCCTGCAAGCGCTTCTCTGCCAGGCGCGACTCCTCGGACATGCGCTCCATCTCAAGTTCCGCTGCCTCGTTTTCTTTGTCCGCGCCAGCTGCCGCGTTCTTCCACTTCTCCTTCTCTCGGTCCGCTGCCTCACGTTTGAGTCGCTGCCGCGCGTCGAGTTCAGCCGCGCGCGCCGAGATGTTGTGGAGTTGGCGGCGCAGCGACTGCTCCTGCACTGTCAGCTCGCGCATCGCGCTGTCCTGCTCGCCCTGCGAGGTCTGAATACGTTTAATGTCCTTGTTGGCGGCCTTGAGCTTGGCGAGACACTCCTCCACATCCTTAAGCTGCCGCGTCAATTTCAGTACCTCGCGCTCCGTCTTGCACAACCCGTCCACCTTGGAGCGCAGCGACTGCAGCTTCTCGTCCATCTCGCGAAGCAGCTCCGCGTCCGTTTCCGCACTGTGCTGCATTTCGACGATCTCACGCTTGGCACGCTCGGGAGACTTGACCACAAGGCCCTGCAGCTTCGAGGCCTCCGACTTCAGGTTGAGCAGCGCAAACTGCAGGTGGTCGCGCTTGTCTGAGTGCTCCTGACGCTGTTCCTTGACCTCGTGGATCTTGTGCTTGAGTGCACCCTGCTTAACATTGAACTTCTTGATTTCCGCCTCCATTGCTTCGTTCTCTTCCTGGAGCTCCGTTACCAGCTCCTGTTCCTGGTCTCGCTGCTTGCGCAGCTTGTGCAGCTGCCGCGTCAGCTCCTCGAAGCGCGCATCCACCTCTGCCTTTTCCTGCTTCAGCGACTCCTGCCAGAGGCATCGAATCCCACACTTCAGTCCATGTCTGCGCAAAGCACGGCTGTTGCAATGAAAAATGCCGTTGATAATGGCTGTTGTGTGGTTTGGGGCTGACCGACTGCTCTATCAGTGTTTCAAAGACGGGCATGTTGTCCTCGCGGTACTTTGCAAAGTTAATGATCGCAGAGAAGATGAACTTGAGGCGCTTGTACTCTGGTTTGTAGATGTCCTTCAGTGCAAAGTCGTGAACACCGCAGGTCGCCATGAATTTCATCCTGCGCGCCCATGGCATGTCTGTCAGTGACTCAACCCCGCAATCGGATCCCGACGCAAAAGCGCCTGTGCAAGACGCAGCCATGCACTGCACATGCACAACTAACATCCCTCACTCTATTAGTGTGCCGATACGTGGAATTCGAATCGCCCCAACGTTGCCGGGTGCACTTCCTCACAGTGAACAGCGCGGACAGGGGAATACGGGCACCGGTCACGGGCACCAGGACAAAGAATGCCAGCGTCCGTTAAGGGCGTGGGACACACTGCACAGCACAGCATTGCCTACGTGCGTGGGATATCAAGGTGCTCACGCTGATCGGTTGAAGGCGAGCTGGCCGATCGAAAGGTCGTGGAGTTCAGGGTGGTCGAATGCGTCCATGCCGCTGAACTTGATCTGACCCTGGTCGTCGGCACAGAACTCCATGAACATGTCCAGGCATTGCTCCATTATTCTGGTGATATGCTCGAACGTCGGGTTCATCAGCTGCTGCTCTGTCAGCTGGATTCCGTTACCGATCTCCGAGAAGCAGTGCAGGAGCTCCCGCGTCTCCAGCACCGGGAAGGTGTAGTTCTGCGCCATCGCGGCCGCCTGCGCCAAAGACCACGATGTCAACCGGCACCAACGTCCCTCGCAGGGTCAGTCAAGCTTTGCGCCGGCGTGCGATTCCAGTAATGAACGAGAGGCGCGCTCCCGCTCCGTGCCCTGGCTTCACCCGGCGATTCCAAAAGCCCGTTTGAGGCTGCCCGATTCAAACTTTCGATTTGCCCCGCCGTTCGAAAGTGGATATATTCTACTTTTAGTCAAGACGGAGATGAGTGTCAACTTTGTCAAAAGTGGATCAGCCCGGAGCAGTCTCAAAGGCCCTCGAATACAGCTCCAGTTTGTGCCACAGCAAGGATGCCGCACGGTGTCAGCAAGGCGGCTCCTGTGTGCGATGGCGATGTATGCGCAATGCCAAGCAAGCCCGTACGCGCGCAAGATGGTCAAGGCGCGACCTTCGATGCGATCAAGGGCGCAGTGCTTTCGGGCCCGTGGTGCGACCCGCACCCGCTGGACTCGCGGTGAAGTTGTCATGGCAAGCGCGCATGCCAGGACTGAGGCAAACGGGTGCCGAGCGCGCAGGCCAAAAAAGATGCAATGCAGGCTTGGAGATCTTGCAACGCAGGGTCCGCTCGTCATCCTGGTGTGAAAGCTCGCCGCAGCCCAGCCCAGCCGCGCACCGCTCCCTTACCAGACCAGCACGGCGCCGATCCCACTGGGGAGCGCGCGCGCATCCTTGTTGACAGCACAACTGCATGCACCAATACATGGACGGTTGTGGTTCTCAGGCTGTGCGGCGGATGGGCTGCCCATTGTGCCGCAAGATCGTGGCAGAGGTGCTGGCGGCAAAGGATCGCTTTGATCAACTCGGCGCGCGGGTGGTTGTAATCGCAGCGCAAGAGCTCGGAGCGGACAAGTTTGCTGTGGAAGTTTGGCCCGGACAGGAACTGTATATAGACGATGCAGACACAGTGCGCACCGCCCTCGGGGGGGGGAACTACTCCAACTGGTGGCTTCTCAAGCCCTCGGTGCTTGGCAAGATCATGTGCGGCTCACTCCCGAAGGACGGCGGCTTCGGGGACCTCAACGACAAGTCAAACAAGCTCGGCGGAGAACTCGTGGTGCGCACCCTGGCCGCGCGACGGGGCGTGTGCGCGTGTACGCGCCAACTGAGCGGGGCGGGGACAGGTGGGGCATGGGGCGGTGCTGTTCCAGCGGCAAGAGGACAAGGCATTCGGGCACGCGTCGGTGGAGGACCTCCTCGCGGCCTGTCGTCGCTAGGCGTTGCGAGACTGCTCGGGGCCTGTCACTGCTAGGCGCCAGCGCTCGCGCCCGACTTGCTTTCAGGCGGCGGCTCTCTGCAGCCACGCGCGGGGGGCCCAGCCCGTTTCGTTCCAGAGAGCAACATTGAGTTTCTGTAAACGCAGAGACGCCGATTCCTTTCCGTGCCGCACCACCGCCCGCAGCGCCTGCACCCTCGCGCATGAGTGAGCGGAGAGGGTCGAGAGTGATGCGGGGGTACGTGACCGGTCTTGTTCCACCCCGAACGTTCTTTTTAGGTTATTCCTCGTTTTGACCAGAAAGTGACCTGGGACGTCATTGAAGAGTCCCACTTGTTCACCAACTCTGGTTGCTGTCAGAGCGACCTCACATCACGAGCTCCTCATCGAGCGACTGAAGCCCGTGATCTGCCTGCATCGTAAAGGAGGCTTCCAGTAGACGCGTCCGGGGCCCTGTGGGGCCTTCCAGGCTGCAGGCAATCACGAGGCGTCGGGATAACCAGATGGGGACTGCGGAGAGCAGGATGCCCGTGGAGATCGGGACCAGACTGCGCCGCCACGGTTCTACTTCTATCAGCAGGCGCGCAAGAGGAGCAGCGACGCAGGGTTCGGTGACAACACCTGAACTCGCTCAGCGCACGATCACCTCGTCTGTCTCGCCCGCGACTTCAGGTCGGATGCCCCCAGGCGCATGTTGCCCCCACGAAACCTTGTCGCGCATCAAAGCATCTTGATCATTTCTATTTCCTTTGCAAGCGCTGTAGCGACATTGTGACTGCACCAGGCAGTTCGCAGCTCGTGAAAGGTTCGCAGCCAGCGAATTGGAACAACCCTCAGATGCCGGCAGCCTCGATAGCCCCAGCTATTCCTCGAAACGGGGGATCACTCGAGTCTATTCGCATGCGCTGCACTCACCTCAGCGTCTGATTTTCACTACACCTCAGCGTCTGATTTTCACGCCGCCCGCAGCGCGCAACGGTGGTTCGTCAACGGCTGACAGCGGTGCTTCTTCACGAGCCTCGCCAGCCGTGTCCCAAGAGGCGCCAGGCGACTCTCAGAACGAGCCGCTGCTGCAGATCCGCCGCCAGGTGTGCTTCCTTCAGTGTAGACGGGCCTCTGTGCTGTGGCGCGAGATGGTTGGCTTATCGGGGGTCGCGCGATTGCGGCTGACACTGTTCGGGGAACAGAACGGCACGTTCAAGGCAACCATGAACGTGCAGCGGGATTCGCTACGGGTGCTCGAGACCGAAGGACGCCCGGGGGCCTTCCAAGCCGAATTCGCCTTGGACACCACTGCACCCTGCCTTCTCCGTATCCGGTGAGCCGCAGCCCAACCCCGCAGAACTGAGCGGCAGATGGCGGCCTGCGGCTGAGGGCGGGTGCGGCAGGTACCTCGCGGAGGAGCAGGTGGACGAGGGGGGCCGGACCCTCAGCCTGGAGTCCTCCACCTATCCGGCCTGCCAGCCGCCGCCGGAAAGCCCCGCCACCCACTCCCTTGTCTCTCTAGAACCCGCGAGAGCGAGAGCGGCCCGCTCACGCCGGGCACCGGGACTACAGATCAAGGTGCCGCCCGGGTTGAACCAGATCGTCCGCGTCGCGCCTCAACACGCCCTCGATGCCACCCTTCTCTCTTCGCGAGCCCAGCTCTATTTTCGCCAAGCCTCCCACTGCTACCCAATGGTTTGCCCTGCCTGCGAAAAATAACGAAAGCGAGCGCCGAGTGCTGGCATATGACACTGTGCCGTGGGAGGAAGGTCATCGCACTGGAGGGGGATGCGCCGCGCAACTCTGATCATCAGGGGATTGCACGAGGGTCGGGAGACTCGATGATGGCTGCTGGGGGTGTTAACAAGGGCAGCAATGCTTCGCCAGCTTGCAGCCACGTGACCTATTGCTCCTTCCGCTGCAATGAGGGTGGCAAACTTTCGGTCAATTGCGTCCGGCAGAAAATGCAGTACGAGGTCATTGCGCGCACAGTGCATGACCAGAAATCATTCCCCAGCGTAATGCCGGCGCTGAAAGCAGGGCTACGAAAGTTCGTTGAATCGAGCGTGACCGCATGACAGGACAAGGCATTTGAAATCCAGGATATTTACGGAACATGCCTGGGAGGACAAGGCGGAGGAACGAGCTTACCCGGACCTGCCGATTCACTGTCTTTCAAGTAGAACATCTAGCTGAGAAGAATTGCCGCTGCTCTTTCACTCTTCATGATTCCATATACCATTTTGCAGGTGAGGACTCGACAGAGTGCGTCGTGTGTATGTCTGCGCCAAAAGATATGGCGGTGCTTCCCTGTCGCCACCTTTGCATGTGCACCGCGTGCGCGACCAACCATCATGCTTCGTCGGACAAGTGCCCGATCTGCCGCCAGCAAGTGCAAGGGCTTGTGCAGCTGACGCTTGGAGCGAACGTCTCCTGCGCGTGACATGTCACGAATCGACGATCATTTTTTTTCGCGAATGAATCGCCGATCTGGTGGTCCTGAGATTGTCGGACATCGCGCACATGTCCTGAAAATTTGAGGAAACGGAGCACGAGTCGAGGCACCACTGTTTTATTGATTAGCAAACTTTTAATCGGCGGGCTCGTCCTTGTGTCGCCTGACAATCGCAAAAATAGGGCTGAAAGTACAGCATATCAGACGTAAGCTAGCCTTGCGAACATCGTTCGACAATTCACAGTTCGCCCGTTCTTGTACCTACACGCTGACCAAGTACAAGCACACGCTCGTGGTCTCCCAGCCCACTAGCTGTGTCTGAGCGCCTAGGACTGGGGCATGGACGTGTACTGAATGCTGTGCTTTCAGTGTGTCTGAGCGGGATATTTAAAAATTCCTCGTGTCAGATCTCAATGTGGGCTTTCACTCCAAAGAACGGAAAGCGACCTCTTTCACCTGCTGCTCTATCTGACGTAGTAGCCCAAACTCCTTGGATGCCCACGCTGCGTCCTGCAGCGAGCGCAACACGATGCTCTCTGCCAGCGTCGCTGCCTCAAGTGGCGCACCGTCCTCCGGCGAGGCACGCACTCCTTGTCGCGGCGCGCGCGCCACGCCGGACTGGGCGATAGGCGGATGGGCAAGGTCAGCCCTGGAGCGCGCGGCACGAGCGAAGAAGAGAGGAGCAGCGCGGCGGCCGTGCCACCGTGGCCCATCCCACTGCAGCGGGCTTCCGCTGGGGGACTTAGCTTCGCCGACCCTCTCTTCTGCCAAGCGCAGCACCAGCACTGCACAGCCGCCGTGATCCCACGGGGCGCTCACTCGCTCGGCCCCCCGCGCCAGTGTCCCCATCACGCCGGTCTCGCACGGCAGCTCTCCGCGCAGCACCGCCCGGAGGGCTTGCTCTTCCAGCGGGCCCCAACCGAGCGCCACTGCCTGCAGCTCATCCGTGCTCCACCCATCCTCCTCCCCTGTGCCAGAAACTTCTCAGCTCGGAGCTCCTTACTTCTCAGCGAAAATAGGCAGCACACGATGTTGCATGCTGTACAACGCGGTGTGTATGCCGTGCGCGCACCTGGGTCACAGAAGGCCCTCGGCGTGCCCACGCCCCCAACCAGCGCGGCCTGCAGCTCCGGGGCAAAGAGCTGGGCCGCGTAGAGCAGATGGACTGAGTTTTCCGTGCCTCCCTCTGCCCGCACGGCGCCGCTCCCGAAGAGAGCATTTGCTGCTCTCTTCGACCTGTCCGACGCACGCGCGCGTCGGCCCCCGGATTCCGGGCGAGTCAGGCCAACAACGCGCACGATGGGTGGGGGGGGCGCGAATGGACACGCACCGCGGACGCGCGACAACTGGCGGCTTCCGCGTCGCTGCTCGCTGCTGGCGTCCTCCACCACTCTCGCCCAGAGGGGCGACCGTCCCTTCGTCACCCGCGGGCCGCTGCGCCGTCTCGGCTCCCAGCCCCGCCTCCGCCTGCTCCAACGCGAGCCCAACGAGCCGCCCCAGCCGACTCTGCGTGCGCGGGGCTGGCAGCTCAGACACCTCAAGCACTGCGAGGGCACAGGGTACGCGTGGGGCACGGAAGAATCAGGGAGCTTGCACATCGGGGGGGGGCGCACGGTGAGAGCCGCGTCCGCCCTCGCGCCCGAGAGCGGAAAGCGCGCCACGAGCACCGATGGCACGGCAGCGTCCCCCCCCCCGGCGCGGACACGGGCGTCTGCAGACGCGTGTCGCGAGACACGCTCGAGCGCCTCGAGGTCCGCGGCCTCGCAGTCCAGCCTGCCCCCGATCGGCCCCCGCTCAGACACCGCCGCCGCGCCGCCCCGCCGCCGCGCTGCCCGCCAGCCGGGTCAGTCGCATGGGGCACGTGCCGGGCGAGGAGCGCGTGGGCGGCGACGCGGTCCTGATCCACCGCCCTCTCGAGCCGCGCCGCCACCCGCGCAGCGCTGGCGCGGTGGTGCCTCACAAGCTCCTCGGCTTGCTCGCGCGCCGTGGCGTGCGCGGTCGCTGCAATGGCGGCAGCATCCTTTGAGAGCGCCTCGCGCTGCGAAGCCGCCGCCACCAGAGAGTTGCGCAGCGCTGCCAACTTCGAGCGCAGCTCTCCCTCCGCCGCGCCAGCAGCACTGAGGGCCCGAGCGCGCGCGCGCTCGCGCGCCGCTGCGCGCTCGCGCGCCTCGCGATGAGCCGCGGCAATGCCGTCTGAGACCTGCAAGGAGAGTCAGCGCGTGGGTGAGGCGCGGAGCACGGGGGGAGGGGGCGGGGGGCGGGGCGGGGGGATGCATGGAGGGCGTCGGCGAGGACGGCGTCGCGGACAGCGACGCGCTCATCGGCGGAGAGGGCTACGCCGTCGAGGGCGGCGAGGCGAGGGAGGTGCCAGACGAGCTCGGCGCGGTAGGCGGGGAGGTCGAGCACGGGGCAGCGGTCGAAGTCGGATTCGGCGAGCGAGAGCTCCGCCAGCGCGGGGAGCGCTGCGAGCGGGGCGAGCTGCGGCAGCGCGCTCAGACGGTTTGCTGCCAGGTGCAGGCGCTGCAGGTGCGGCAGCGCCGCAAGCGGCCGCATGTCCTGCAGCAAGTTGTCCTGCACCCAGAGTTCCCGCAGGTCTGCCAGGACCTGCCCGCCCCGCTAAACACTGAGTGGCCGACCCTGACCTTGGACGCGTGAGGCGGCGTGCGGACGTGGGAGGGGCTCGCTGCCCGGGTGGGAACCACCGCTATTCCTTCGGCCGATCGCAGCTGGTTTGAGAAAATCCAGAGGCGGCGCACACGCGGGACGGCCGAGAGGCCTGCGAGCGTCGCGAGCTGATTGTTTTGGAGGAAGAGCTCCTGCAGAACAGCGAGCGGGGGGAACGTCTCCAGAGATGTAAATTTGTTATCTGGCAGCGCGAGGCGGTGCAGTGTGCGACCGAGCGGCGCAAGTGCCGCTGCATCCCGTAGCCCTGCATGAATCCATCAGATGGTAAGGTGAGCAACTCTGGTTGCGGCGGTGCTTTGGGACGCAAATGCCAAGATCATGGTGGTAGAGCGCACCGCTTCCGATGATCGTTAGCTCGCGCAGATGGGCACAGCGCAATAGCGCTGTTGGCTCAAAGGCCACAAAGGGCGTGAAAACCTGTAGCGTTTCGCACAGCGATTGATAAGCGCAAGCGCCGGGGCTGGTTCAGAGGCCCCGGGTACGCCGCAACGTTGCACTCTCGCAATGCTTACCAGCTCTGCTGAGGCTAGGAGGGAGAGGTCTTCGCTGCCTACTGCTGTCTGGAGCGCTTGTTCCGTCAGCAGCACCTCTTCATCCCCCTCATTTGCCTCCATGGGCAGGAGGGCGGGCTGAGTAGGAAGGGCTTGTTGCCGCGAAATCCGGAGTGTATCCTTGTAGATAGCATCCGTTTGACATCCTTAAATGGGGATTCGACGCCCCACGGGAAATGGACGTCGTCAGGAGAGCTTCGCTTGCGTCGTCCGGTACGGCGACGCGCGGGCCTGAGCTGCCACATTGGCACGCGCATTCGGTGGCGTCGCGGCGAAGCAGTAGTTCTTGTGTAAGCGCGAACGCAGGACCAGCGCCATTGGACCCGGCGAGCATGGCTCCTGAATCCAAGGTGCAACTGGCCCGAATGCCGTGTAGGTGCTTGCAGAGAACTTGAGAAGTGCCGCTGCCACGGCCCGATTCATTCGAGTGGACACTGACGGGCGGACACGTGCGCTCTCCACAGCTTCTTGAAACGATCAATACAGCTGGCCCGCAGCCATCGTTAGAGCGCTGGGAGGATATGGCTACCGAGTTTGCCATTCGTGGGCTGGACCCCAACCTCGCGAGCGTTTCAAAGGCTGAACCCAGCATTGAGGTTGATCCCTTGTCCTGTGCGTTGCCGCAGCGAGTCGTTTCGGCTGGTGTGTTGCTTTGCGCTGTGCCTGCTGCGCGCTGGAGGCAAGGCGCTGAGCCGCAGGCACCGCAGCACTTGGCTCGACGGCAGAGCTCCAAGAAGCTTCGTGTGAACAGCCCTGTGCGAGGCATGGCGGTTGTACCTGGGCTCGCGGAGGAGGTGCGCGTGCGTCCCGGAAGTGACCCCGTCTTCTTCTATGGCCACCTCCATCGCTCTCCGATCAGGGGAATCGAGGCTCCCTGCCCCGCCCGGCCCTGCCCGCAGCTCGCCTCGCAATGCTCGGTGAGATGCTACCGATGGAGAAATCTCTTGTCATCTCGGTGGTGTGGGCGCGCTGAGCTCGGCACTGCGGGTGTGGCGGCGGCAGGCTGTGCCGCGCATAGCCCGGTGCGTGCCGGCGGGAGTGAAGCCGCTCCGTTCGCACAACAACTTCAACGGACGCGGGAGCTTGGAGTTGCTCTGGCAGCAGCGCCGGCAAAAAGCAGTCAGCGGCGGCAGTCCAAGCACGTTCCCGTGACTCGCGCTTTGCCCATGTGCCGTGGTGGCAAGAACGGGATTTCCAAGGCGGCAGTCATGGTTTCAACAGATTTGTGAAGTGAATGGTCATTCTTTGCGGCTGCTGACTTCCCTCTGTACCTCGGCCTTACTGCTCCCTGTGCACCCGAAGATGCTTCGCGAGGCTGCCAGAACGCGCGATACGGTTTCAACGGGACACTGTACTGAAGCTGGGCCCGCATTTTGGATGAGAACGCCGTCTTACCCGAGAATGCTTTCACTTCAAATGCCATCCGTTCAAAAGCTTGCTCAAAGGCTTCTGTCACACCTTGCTCTGTTAGGAGAACGATCCTGTCGAATTGCGTGTCGATTGTGTTCCCAAGCAGCTTGGGAACACAAATCGCTTGTAGATGTTTCACAGGCCAGAGCCGATGTGGTTCATGTCCATGAAAACGTGTTGTTGCCGTTTCGTGTGTCCAAATACAGACGCAGGTTGCGGAGGCGCTCGGAGTGGATGTGGCGCGCATCGTCGTTTACACACAGCCTTTACCTAACTCACACGGTCACAATCCCAGGTCAACTGGAGCAACTTATGACAAAGCCTCCCAGTGCCTTGTGGCTCAAAGAATGTGGCCGGCTAGCTCACATAAGTCACTCATTCCATGCCGGGTCTGACCCGCAGGCCGGGTCAGACCCGGCCTGCTGGTCGTCCAGATGGGACAGGATCGTGAGCCTCTTGCCCAGCAAACGGCTGGCCACGTTTATCATCGTCTCTCCAGGGCGTGAGAAGATTTAAATCGTCCCCGTCAGAAGCAGGGACCTTGGGAAAGACGAATTGTCCGCGCGAATACTCGTCGCGCGCAGTCTTCAGGGAAATGTTGGAAACTGTCGTGACCATGGATGCGAGATCATCCTCCCGCCGCCCTTCCCGCACGCCACCCAAGGCTTGGAGCCCTTCTGCGGTGAGCTCTGCTGGCCTCGCCATTGGGTAGACCGATGATTTGGCTGAGTTCCTGGCCACCCTTAACGTGAGGCTGGGCTTTTTGAGAGTCACGGCGCGGCCAGAAAATTTAGTCACTTTACTTTATTAATAGTGTTAGTAGTCAAATGTCCTCTTCAGTTCACTGGAGAGGCTACCATTTGACTCGGCGTGCGTTCCGGTGCTTTGACCTGTGCGTGCGTCGCGCGCGGTCTCAGAAACGCAGCCGATTGACCTTTCTTATGCCTGCTGCTGAAGATGAAGATTCGCCTGGAGCGTATGATGAGACGCTGGATCCTGTCTTCAAGTATGCTGCGGTTGTCGCGCCAATGTTCTGGAGGTGGCCCTAAGCCCCAACTGTTGCCGATTTCCCTGAGGTCGCCGATCCCCAGCGGGTGATGCGCTGCGCTCATTGGTCGCGCTAGGTACCACTTGAAAATCTCCCCAGCAGACAATAAGCTGAGATTCGGCTATCTCACTGCCTTGTGCTCAAAGACGATGCCTATCGACGACATTGACAAGTCGTCGGTGAGGACTGGGTCGAGTGACTGGAGAGCAAATCTCACAGAGTGTGGGGGCTGGGGAATCCGGCGAGCTTTTTGTGTCGAGCCGAAGTGGGTTTACAACGCAGTGAACGGCCCATGGGTGGAAGTCAAACAGCTATCCACAGGCGCGACATATCGCTTTGTGACCAAGCAGCCGGAAACAGTCGCGGCGATCCTGGCTGGTAGGAAATCCTAGCGGTGCCGTCGGGCGGGACGGGAGGGCTGGCGCCCGCACTGCGTCGGTATGAGAGCTGTTTATGTAAACGAACGTTTGGGGCGACGGTGCTCGTGCACCGGGCGCTCAATCACGCCCTTCGTCGAATTCCTCCGCGCCGAGAGCCTCGATTGCGCCTGGGGCAGCCTTGACAGGCAGCGAGCACTCGGCAAGCATTTCCCCGGCGGCAATGTCGACGCGCAGCGAGGCCTGCAGGAGCCAGGGCGGGACCGCGAGGTCGTCCGCCTTGTGCAGCTTGAAGTACGCCACGACAGTGACTGCAGGGCCGCGGCCTGCACCGCCTGCGCCTGCGCCCGTCTCGAGGTCGATGTAGTGGTGCCCCGCCTGCATGACCGCCACCGACGGGTCCTTCCTTTTATACCTCTCCAGCGTCGCCTCGTACAGCGCGATGCCCAGCCCCTGCGTCGCAAGCGCCATCACCTCCCCCACGTTCCGCCCAAGAGCCCGCTTCCCCTCCGCGCCCTTGAGCCTCCCGCACGCCTCCTGCACGGCGCGCGCCGCGGCAGCGACGCGCTCGTCCGCTGACGCGCCCTCTCCGCCCGGCCGCCGCCCGTCCACGCGCACCATCCGGGGCACGTCTTTGGCGAACTGCTTGGGCACCAGGTAGCCCTCCTCCCCGTCCGCCGCCGCGACCTGAGTCGTCTCCCCCGCGGGGAATTTGCCTGAGACCGCAGACCGAACGCCGCATCAGCCCAACGCAACACCAAAGCATCGGTCGAGTCTCACGCTCCAGGCCGGGGAAACCAGTCGCTTGCGGGCAGCTGTCAGGGAGGGGAGGCGCACGCTGGAATTCTCGAAAAAAGTCCGAGAGTGGTCGGCGCTCGACTGCCGCGGGGTCGGGCGCAAAGCGCGGCGCGATCGCGCCTTCGTCTGACTCCACGCTCCCCTCATCCTGAGAGGCCCCAAGCGGATCGTTCAGACAGGGTTCACGGTTCACGGTTCACCCGCTGCGCTGTAAGGGAACCCAGCATGCCACGTCTGCACTCATACCCGCCACGGTTGGGGCTACGGATGCATCCGTCGGGCCGGCAGGGCAGGCGCCACCTCGTCGCTCTCGCTCAGCTCCTCGCTCAGCGACTCCAGGTAGTCCCCCGCCACGCCCATGCGCCGCCGCTGCCGCGCTGCCGCTGTCGCAGGGCGCCACGTGTCGCCCACACTTCGCTGCTTCCGCAAGATGCGTCCCGCGCCTCCGCCACCACGGCGCAGCGCCGCGACCATGGCGAGTGCTGCGGCGTACAGCAGCAGCGGCAGCACCGCCGAGCCATCATCCGTGGCAGGCGGCGCGCCGCCGCTCGGCGCGACCGGCGATCTCTGGTTAAAGAGAGCGTTGTAGTAGTGCATGCCGACTGCCCAGAAGGCAAGGCCCTGCAGGGCGCGCGGCTCCGTGAGGCGGGCGCGCGGGCGAGCGGGCGGGAGGGTTTCGGGTTCGGGTTTAGGGACCTGGAGGGCGGCGATGAGGTCAGGCGCGGAGAGGAGGGCGAGGAGGTGGAGCGCCAGGACCGTGCCATACATCACCCCGCCCGCCACCCGCAGCTGCCCCAGCATGTCCGGCCCGCGCAGCGCTGCGATGCTTGACGCGAGCGCCTCGGCGCCCGGGCGCGCCAGCAGTGCGTTGAGCTGCCCGCGTCGCCCGCCGGGGTTCAGGGCCCGAGTGTCTCGGCCCGAGATCGCTCGACTCGGACGGAGGGCGCGTGTGCCCGCGGAGGAGGGGGTTGGGGAATGGACAGACCTCGGTCTGGAACGAGAGATAGGCGGAGGTGGCCAGCCACGTGAGCAGCACAGCCACATCCCCCAGCCCGGCGAGCGAAGAGAGCGGCGCTCGGAGCGCACCAGAGGCCGAGAGGACGGGAACGCCGAGGAGCAGGAGCCCGAAGGGGAGGAGGAGGAGGCAGGCTGCAGCCAGCACCGTGTCGCCCTCGCGGGTCGCGCACGCGCGCGCCAGGCCCCGTACAGCCTCTCGCTCCGCCGCCTCGGCCTGCGCCAGGCGCTCTGCCAATGCCGCCGCGGGCGCCGCGAGCAGTCGGTGGACCTCTCGCGCCGCGTCGCCATTCGCAGCAC
>ENA-UOXV01002032-UOXV01002032.1-marine-metagenome-genome-assembly--contig:-NODE-2032-length-27052-cov-6.859910_pt1 | contig 27052 bp, 23 predicted proteins | sample MGYA00238165_ERZ766961 | MGnify/ENA primary metagenome ERZ766961 (study PRJEB28924, sample SAMN03173240) | marine metagenome | biome: Marine; feature: Water; material: Subsurface seawater | place: North... | reverse complement strand
CTACTGGGTGTAAACCAGTTGCTCTAACCAACTGAGCTAGCCGTCCAAAGTTAAAATTTAAAGTATCGAACTATAAAGAATCACCAACCCGTGGCAAGCGTGAATAATGAGTCTACTTAAGCTGAACCCGAACTTTCTTCGGACCAAGGATAGGTTGAGGCAACGACTTAAAATTTTTCTTTACCTGCTTTGTTTGAGTTTGACCACTACTAGACGGGGATACCTTGCCCGATGTTGAAGAAGAATCCATTCTCTTTGGACCAAGCCAATAACTTGACTTTCCTGCTCCAGAACCATTGCGAGCGGATGGAGTTATCCCTCTTATATTAGAACTACCTAACCTCTGTTCGGAAGAGCTCATCGGTAAATTTTCTGAACCTGCTTGTTGCACAGGAAAACCTGGCGTGCTAGGACGACCTTTACGAAATTGAAAACGATTAATATCCCGTAATGACATGTTGTTAACTTTGCTCATCCAATCATCAACCCGTTTATCTAATTGAGCGTAGTACGCATCTCTAAATTCAACAGATGCAGAAGCAGGGGTCTTATGTTCAGAATCTTTCTCCATAACTCTCCTGGTATTCTCAGAAGCAAAGGTTTGATTATGAGGTAACTCAATATCAATTTTCGAAGTTTCAACTCTCTTATCCGCCCATGTTGTTTTATTTGTCATTGGATACCTTCTTCCTCCAAATGACGAAAATTTACTTGGCCATTCACGCACAGAAAAACGCTGATTAGAAATTGAATTAACCCGACTCGAGGATAACCTTTTAGAAGACATAATATTCATTTTCCCATCGAGTGAACGAACCTTTTTGGTAAAATCATTTGCTCGTTGTTGCGATAAAGCAACCGAGGCAAATACAAAAACTGGGAAAACCAAAAACTGAGTTTTATAAAATGAAATTCTCGACATTTCAGGAACAACTATAAATAAACATTTAAGATGAAATTATTGACACTTAATTACCTTCTCTCCTTTTTAGCGTTCTGTAAATGAAGAATTACTTAAATCTTGTTTCAAGAGTTATAAATAATGGAGTTTACAGAGACGACCGAACAGGTACTGGTACCTGGTCTGTTTTTGGTGAGCAAGAGCGTTTTCGTTTAGATAATGGGTTCCCCTTGCTCACAACAAAAAAACTACACCTCCGCTCCATTATTTATGAATTACTTTGGTTTATTAAAGGAGATACCAATGTTAAGTACTTACAGGAGAACAAGGTTAGAATTTGGGATGAATGGGCTGATGAAAATGGGGATTTAGGTAGAGTTTACGGAGCGCAATGGACAAAATGGGCAAAACCAGACGGCGGGCATATTAATCAAATTCAAGATGTGATTCAGTCGATTAGGCAGAACCCCGATAGTCGACGCCACCTTGTATGTGCGTGGAATCCAGGTGAATTAGAACTCATGGCACTCCCACCATGTCACGCTTTATTTCAGTTCTATGTCGCAGATGGTAAACTTAGTTGCCAACTATACCAAAGGAGTGCGGATATTTTCCTCGGAGTTCCATTCAATATTGCATCGTACAGCATCTTAACCATGATGATCGCCAAGATTTGCAATCTGAAGGCCTATGAATTTATTCATACCTTTGGCGATTTACATTTGTATGCAAACCACAAAAAACAAGCGGAAATTCAACTCAACCGTGAACCAAAGATTTTACCAAATTTATTAATACACGGGGAACAAAAAGAGATTTCTGATTTTACTTTCGAAGATTTTGAATTAGTTAATTATGACCCTCATCCAAGTATCAAAGCACCCATAGCAGTTTAAAATGCCCAACATCAAAGCAATTGCGGCGGTTTCTCAAAATAATGTAATCGGAAAAAAAGGTGACTTGCCATGGCGATTGCCCGGAGAATTAAAATGGTTCAAAAAAATTACTATGGGGCATGTCATTGTAATGGGTCGAAAAACATGGAACTCATTACCTAATGCACTGCCCGGAAGAGAAAACTGGGTACTCTCACGCTCGAATGTAGAAGGTAAAGGAATTCAAACCTTTACCGAGTTTAATCAGATTGAAAAACAAGCAGGAAACCGCACTGTGTTTATAATCGGGGGAGGTGAAATATATTCTGCATTTCTTTCTTACTGTAATGAATTATACCTCACGGAGGTACAACAAACCATAATAGGCGGCGACGCTTTTTTTCCTTCTTATGAAAACGACTTCCAATGCGTAGAGACTTTGGAAGAAAATAAAGATTTTATTCTAAGGAAGTGGAAGAGAAAGATTATGTAGACGAAATTAAGTTGAAACTTAATAATAGGGCTTCAACATCAGATATACGATCGGACCGGTAACCGCAACATACAACCAGACAGGAAAGATTTTCTTAGCTAATTTCCGATGCTTAACAAATTGATTAGTGTATCCATAAACAAAGGTCAGAAGGATAAATGGAAGGCTAATAGCGGCCAGAATTATATGGGTTAGTAGAATGATAAGATAAACATATCTAGTCTTCCCCACGATTTCTAATTCCTCAATACTTAAGACTTTATCTTTATTAAGATCACCAAAAAGTGTTTCAGCAGTGGTGAAATGATATGCAACATAAGAAAGTAGAAATAATAATGAGCAACCCATCGCCAAATAGATCCACCTTTGATGGTTGATAACAAATTTTTTCTTAATCGAAACAATCGCCATTATCAAAGAAAACGCCGCGGCCGTATTTAAAAACGCATGAAAGGGAGGAAGAAAATGAAGGGTTACCCCTTCAGGCAAACCAAGTTTTACCTGCCGCATTAATCCGACTAAAAGCAACACAACTACGGTAATAATCCACACCAAAAAAGTAAGCTTTTTAGCTAACGCCAAATTTTGTTCACGCTGAAGATAAATTTTTAAATCATTCATAAATAAATTATCTCAGGAACCGACTTCAAGATCGAAAGGGATAAACATTTCTTTATCTATGGATGTTTTCACTTGAGCCCATAAGCGATAAATCCCTGGTTTTGGTGCAGAAAAACCGAAAGTCAACGATCCGGTAAAACTATCATCTCGGGAAAGGGGCAAGGTATCCATAAGGGGGTGTAAATGAGCAAAACCACTTATTTTACTATCAAACGCAACCATGTGTGCAAATGCTCCCATAACTGAATATAGAGTAACATCTTTGCCCATCTCATCCTTAGCGGCCAAGGTAAGTTCTAATTGGCTATCCTGTAAGGGAGTTCTAGTTTTGTTAATTTCAAAACGAAGATTGTCTCGTACAAATACCAAGTTTTCTTTTGAGTTATTTTTCAAGGAATGTCCACCGTCAACATTGAAGGTAGAAGAAAGCAAAACCCGCCGAGGACTTTTTATGGGAATGAAGTCTAAAAATGCTTGATATTTACCTGAAAGGTTTGGGGTAAAAGAAAAATGCCAAACGCCATCGAATAGAGGATCTGCCACAGGGTGAAGATGTTGATAATCGTCTAGTGATTCATTGACAATTAGAAGATGGATTTTTTGGGTATGACTTAATGCCACATCACGTGCAGTTAACGGGGAACCATCAGCCTTTTCTATTTTAATTTCAAATTTGCAGAGCTGATTAACTGCAAGAGCATCAAGGGGGCGAAAATCAACTGTCATCGGCCACTTTCTGACAGACAAATCGACAAATCCAGTTTCATCAGCACCACAATAATCCAATTCACCTTCAGCATTATAGGTCTCTTCATGAAGAAACTCACACGGTTCAACCGGAAGATTTCGAACTATAAAATAAATGATTACAAACGGGAAAGCCAAAAAAATTGCTTTTAAAATAGAACCTTTTTTCTTATCTTTTTTTGTCATAGCATTAAGTCGAGCTAGTTGGTTCAGCTTTGCAGACGCGAAAGAAAATCTTCCACTCTCCAACTTCTTCCCGGAACCTGATAAACAATTTGCCTCCTAGAATTAATAATCATCGTTCGCATGGTGTGATCCAATGGTTGATTTTTTGTAGCTTCTCGACGGATTCCAAATTGACGAGTCAAATCATCGATTACCTTCTTTTCTCCAGTACAAATTTTAAAATTACTCTCATCTAAGTTGTAACCGCGGGCGTATGACTTGAGAACGCCTGGAGAATCAAACTCAGGATCTAGGGTTATGGATAAAAAATGTATGTTAGGAACTTTAGTTTTATGAACCAATTCCTGTAATTTTTTCATTTTCATTGTCGAAGCAGGGCACATTTCAGCAACGGAACATCTTGAGAAAATAAAATTTAAAATAGTCACGGAACCGTCAAAATAATCCGTTGTTACAATATCCCCATTTTGATCGTATAATGCAAAAGGGGGTAGGTTGTCTCCAACGGAACGAATCATCGCTTCCCCCATACTCAGGGTATCTCTTCTTAGTAATCGATTAATGTTCTTAACCCTAATTCTTTCGGCAGGATCATCCGGCCAAACATTATGAAGCAAGTGTATCTTACCAGCGGAGGAAGAAAAGGATTCTTGCAATTTACCTCTAAATACCGGCTTGCTAGATAAAAGTGCAAGATCACCTGGCTGAACCTGAAGACTCAAATTATTTCCTACCCTCGTGGATAATTTATTTGAAATATCATCACTTTGGGAAAGAATTTTGACTTCAACCAAGCTATCATTTAAATCTAAATTCAGTACTTCTCCCCTCAGAAAGTTTTCTGGTAAATTTGGATTTGAATTACTCGACTCAGAATCTGAACAGGAAAAACTACTTAAAAATGCAAGACTCAACATTGAGAAAAGTAAGAATTTTGTGAAGAAATTGTTCATTGCATTCATAATCCTATGCATAGAAATAATCTAAGCAATTCCAAAGGATATGAATCTTTCAAATTACCGAAAATATTTTAAAAAAACCACATAACCTTTGATCATTACTATAAACAAAAAAATCATTAAATATAGTAATACTTCAATAAATACCACTGATCAAACACCTCCATCAGTTAAAGACTCTGAAGGGAGGTATTAGAAAATCTAACGATGAATGATTTTCAAGTTATGACCTTGCTTGTCTCTTGTTAAAATATCATTTTAATAAGAGCTAACATTCCCCAAAGTGAATAGTTTCAAAAACATAACTGCCAAAACAGAAGCACCTCCGATAGATGAGTCAGTAAGATTATCCTTTCATGGATTAATTGAGCTTACCAAACCTCGTCTTAGTTTGATGTCTGTGTTTACTGCATCTCTTGGATTTCTCGTGCACTACCCTCTGATATCCGATTTCTATCTTTTTTTAGCACTCACTATTGGAACAGCACTCGCGGCCGGCGGTGCCGCGGCCCTTAATCAGTGGATGGAAAGGGAAGAAGACTCCCTGATGCCCCGCACATCGGAAAGGCCTTTACCGTCGCGCCTCATTGAACCCGAAGTTGCATTAATTTTCGGTGTTGCACTGTCATCTATCGGTCTCGCCCTGCTTTGGATTGGAACCAACCCTTGGGCTTGCTTGCTAACCTTACTCACTCTGGTTTTTTATTTGCTTATTTACACACCCCTAAAAAAACGCTCTCCTTATGCAACTGAGGTTGGAGCAGTTTCTGGTGCACTACCCCCACTTATTGGTTGGGTAGCGGCATCAGGCGAACCATCCCTATATGGGTGGATTTTATTTGGAATACTATTTACTTGGCAATTACCTCACTTCATGGCAATCGCTTGGAATTTTCGTAAAGATTATGAACAAGGCGGTTTTAAATTGCAAAATCTTGGCAGTGCAAATGGATTTCATCTTGCTCGAAAGAGCCTAATTTATTCATTTTTACTTACAGGCTTCGTATTTTCTCCTTATTTTATCGAAACAACTCAACCCGCACCAGGTTGGCTCTATTTTATTTCCGCCTGTTTACTATCCGTTTATCTTCTAAAACCAGCATTCAATTTTTTGCTATCCAAAAATCGAGATAAATCTGCCAAGAAACTCTTTTTCGTAACTATTATTTACTTGCCTCTGTTATTTGCTATACTAGTCATTGACCGATTTCTTTGATACTACCAAGAACCATGAAAAAACCGCTCAACAAGCTCAAAGTCTTGTCACTTACAATTTTACCTGCACTCTTGTTTTTTGCTGGAGGATGCTCACGTATTGATCATAAGCAATCTGCCCTTGATCCGAAAGGTTTGGTTTCTCAAAACCAATATGATATTTTCATGCTTTCTGTTTGGATTACCATTTTTCTGTTCTGCGCAGTGGGCGGGTGTTTACTTTATGTATTGTGGAAATATCGGGCTAAAACTCCCGAAGAAGCGATGGAAGTTCCACCTCAATCACATGGCAATTCAAAGGTAGAAGTTTCTTTAATAATTGCTTCCACGGTAATCTTAGTAATCCTTGCTATACCAACTCTTCAAGGGGTTGTGCTTATGAATCGAGTACCAGACCCTAATGATGCTCAAACTCTTGAAAAACTTAACCTCAACAGAAGTGCAATTGATAATGCCATTACAGTTAATGTTACTGGCAAGCGTTTCTTTTGGGTTTTTGAATATCCTCAATACGGTATTGTTACTGCTAACGAGCTTGTATTCCCAACATCTCGTGCGGTAAGAATAAATTTACGAACAGAAGATGTAATACACAGCTTTTGGCTTCCCAAACTCGCCGGTAAGATGGATTTGATGCCAGGGCAGGAAAACTTCCTCTGGTTTATCGCTGACCAAGAAAAAATCCTGTCAGGTAAGGATGCTGATGGAAAAGAGGTCAAATACTCTATAGAAGACGCTATGCCTCCCGTCTTTAATGGAAAAATGCGAGAAAGGATTTTTACTAAACAAAAATTCACCGATGAATTCGAAGCCGTTGGTGGACTTTTTTATGGTCAATGTGCTGAATACTGTGGCAATTCCCATGCTTACATGTCCTTCAGAGCACTTGCCCAGACCGATAAAGATTTTGATGCTTGGGTAAACAAATTTCAAGTTGCTCAAAACCCAAATCTCCAACCTTCTGCCTACAACCCTGAAAATGAATATTCCAAGGGGAGCTTAGTCACTTTTTCTGACAAGTCATTGGGAGAATCTGCTACGAGAGAATTCCGAGCAACCAAAGAAGTGGCTAAAGGGGAAGCACCCAACCTTTCAAAGAAAATTTGGACTCAGGCAAATCCCGATGATTATGAACGTGGAAAACAACTTTTTTCATCTCTTCAATGCGTTCAATGCCATGCAATTAACCGAACCGGACTTGGTTCGAAGGGTCCTAATTTAACCCTTTTTGGAATTCGCACCTCTCTTGCCGCTGGTTGGATGAGAAACGATGAAGAAAATCTAGATAAATGGCTTCGCAATTCCAATGATGTTAAGTTCGGAAACTTGATGTGGAACGGAGAAGGAGTCGACGATAATCATCCACTTCGTAACCTTGAAGATGAAGATCAAAAAGTTAAACAGCTAGTAACCTACCTTCTAGGTTTAAAATAAACATTTACTTAGCACATAGAGTATATCCTAAAATTCGAAATACCATGGCAACAGAATCACTAAAATATCTCAATCCTGACTCGGAAACAAATCTAAAGACAAAGGAGTTTCCTAGACCTGATCAAAACACAACGGGAATTAGAAATTGGTTAACCACGATAGACCACAAAAAAATAGGAGTGATGTACGGAATGGCTGCCCTATTTTTTCTCATACTAGGCGGGTTGGAAGCACTTCTCATTCGCTCCCAGCTCTGGAACCATAATATGGATGTTCTAACGAATCGTGAGTACAACCAAATGTTTACCATGCATGGAACTACTATGGTTTTCCTTGTCATCATGCCCTTAAGCGCTGCCTTTTTTAACTTTATCATGCCTCTGCAAATTGGCGCCAGAGATGTTGCCTTTCCTCGCATGAATACGCTCAGTTTATGGTGTTTTATTGCAGGTGGTATAACACTCAATTTAAGTTGGTTCTTCACAGGCGGTTCTCCCGCTATTGGATGGTTTGGATATGCCCCGCTTACAGATAACCGTTTTGCTGAGGTTCTTGGTGATATGGGACCTGATTTTTGGATTTTTTCTTTGCAGATCCTTGGTCTCGCATCCTTACTTGCTTCCTTTAATTTTATAACCACTATAATTAACATGCGTGCACCCGGCATGACAATGATGAGGCTTCCCGTTTTTACTTGGATGACCCTGATTGTTAGCTTTCTTATAATTCTTGCTTTCCCTGCAATTACTATAGCACTGGTTGAATTGATGTTCGACCGAACTTATGGAACAAACTTCTTCGACTTCCTTGAAGGCGGCAAACCTCATCTTTGGCAGCACCTTTTTTGGATTTTCGGACACCCTGAAGTTTACATTCTTATTTTACCTGCTATGGGAATTGTTTCTGAGATCATTCCCGTTTTCTCGCGAAAACCTCTTTTCGGATACGGCCTAATAATATTTTCGGGTGCTATCATTGGATTTATGGGATTTGCTGTATGGAGTCACCATATGTTCACAACAGGTATGGGAATCGTTGCCACCTCAGCTTTCTCAATACTAACCATGCTTATTGCTATTCCAACGGGGATTAAAATTTTTAATTGGATTGGCACAATGTGGGGCGGAAGAATTCGGTTTGATACTCCAATGCTCTTTGCTCTCGGTTTCATAACCATGTTTATGGTAGGTGGATTTACTGGAATTATGCACTCCTCTGTTCCGATTGATGCTCAACACCAAGACTCGTACTTTGTCGTTGCACACTTTCACTATGTTCTTATCGGAGGTGCTCTATTTGGGCTCTTTGCAGGATTCTATTTTTGGATGCCAAAACTTACTGGCAAAATGCTCAATGAAAAGCTTGGGAAGTTAGTTTTCACTCTCATGTTCATTGGGTTTAATCTAACATTCTTTCCTATGCATTATCTTGGAATGATTGGACAACCTCGTAGAACTCATAGTTACAATGAAGGTCATGGTTTTGAAACATGGAATCAAATTGCCACGATTGGAGCATTTATCCTAGGTGTTGGAATCGTCATAGGCGTATATCAATTCTTTTCGGCATTTTTCAACAAAAAGCTTAAGGATGCAGGGAAAAACCCATGGGATGCCAGAACCCTAGAATGGACTCTTTCATCTCCGGTTAAAGAATACAATTTTGCTCGCACACCAATTATTAAAACTAGAGATCAGGCATGGGAAAATAACTATGGGCCCAAAGAAAATCATTCAGAAAAAGAGCCTTTAGATGATCATGGAGTTCATATGCCCGATCGCTCTTGGTACCCATTGGTTTCAGGTGTTGGATTTCTTGGTCTAGTTCTTGGTCTATTGTTTCATCAATCCGTAGATGTAAATACTGGAGAAATCCTCAGGGATTATACTTTTGCAATCATTGGCGGGGTTGTCGCTATTTTTGGAATCATTATGTGGTCACTTGAAGGTCCTGGTGGATACCACCTTTTTCCTGATGAGAACGACGAGTAGAGCCCAAGCCTTTTAAAAATTAATTGAAATATAATCATGAGTGAAGCATCAGCACACGCCATTGAACATCACGAACCTGAAACAAGCACAGGAATTCCCAACAAAAAAGTCCTTATGTGGGCTTTTCTCGGATCTGATTGCATGTTTTTCGGCACTCTCATTTCAACGCACCTGATCTACAGAAAGATTTCCGCTACCGTTGGAGGTAATTTTTTAGACATAAGAGATGTCTTTGATATCGAACTTACTTCGTTCAGTACCTTTATTCTTCTAGCCAGTTCACTTTTTATGGCGCTAGCGGTATCTGCAATCCATAAGGGTAATCTTACCAGTACTCGTTGGATGCTTTTGGGAACAATTATATTTGGTGCAATTTTTCTTGCCTGCCAAGTCTATGAGTTCGCACACTTTGTCCACGCTCCGGGCAACGAACTCACCCTATCGAGTTATCGCGGAGAACCTCATGTATTTGGTTCAACTTTTTATGTGTTGACCGGTACGCACGGAACCCATGTTGCTATCGGGGTCTTTTGGTTACTAGGCTGGTTTGCTTACTCTTTTACAGGCAAAATGAGTCCAGCTGATGCACTGGATATTGAATGTTGTGGTCTTTATTGGCACTTTGTCGATATTGTATGGATCATCATCTTCCCAGTTGTTTATCTAATGGAATACGCCTTATAAATTTTTTAAAATTCATTAACTTATAATTATGAGTGGACATTCAGAAGACCCAGTAGCAGAAGAAAGCGAACGCTTCTTCACTTTTTTTAATTTATCCATGATTCTTGTTGCTATAACAGGGGTTGAGATTGTGATTATCTATGTTCAGTCTTTTGAAGGTTCAAGTATAATTGCTGTTCTTTTTGTAACTTCGATTTTGAAGTTTATAGGAGTTATGACTTGGTTCATGCATTTAAGGTGGGATAAAATACTCAATACCATCCTCTTTCTGATGGGCTTGGTCATTTCAGTTTTTACTTACATTGCTGTTATCTACATGGCAGATGACCCCCCTGTAGTCGAAGAGTTTAAGGTTTCTCCGCTTGAACAGGTTTGGAAAACTGGAAATGTTTACAACCAAGGTGACTATGTTAAACACAACGACAATTTTTTTGTTGCCGAACATGATCATACATCACCCGATTCTTTTAATAAGAAAGTTTTAATAGGCGAAGAAAACTTAACTGCTTGGAAGAAAGTTACTGGAATTCCTCATCAGTTTAATTGGAGAGTGAGCACTGGAGATTTAATAGAAATTAATTCACTCAATCCGGGAAATCCTTTTTTCCACCAATATCATCCCTCTCAAGATGACAATATTGAGGGTTCTAAAATTTCTTTACTTACTCAAAATGCATCCGCTGAAGATTTCAGGATAAAAGTCCGCTCGGAAGCATTCTGGGTGGAAAACCAGTAGGAATCTATAAACTTGAATCGGGTTCATCAATCCGCAGATGAATTCTCCTGTAACATTTAGCCACTGGCATACTGAACCTGCTCTCGTTGGTGGTATACTCTTTGTATCTTGGTGCTATGCAATAATTGTCGGCCCTTACAGAAGAAACTTCTCTGCTAACCTACCCTATTCCCGAAGCCATACATTATGGTTTTGTGCAAGTATGATAAGTTTTTATCTTGCTGTCGGTTCACCCCTTGACCCGCTAGGAGAAAACTTTCTCTTTTTTGCACACATGATTCAACATAACATCTTAATGTATGTTAGCCCATTATTTTTACTGCTCGGTTTGCCACATGAAATTGTGGATCATTATCTTGAAAATAAACCTACCCTTGAAAAGTTTCTTAAATTCTTATTTCACCCTATTATTGCTGGCTTAATGTTCACTCTAGTTTTCTCCTTTTGGCATATCGGGGAATTTTATGAAGCTGCAATTCGAGATAAAACCTTACATATGGCTGAACATTTATCTATGTTTTTTACATCGGTTGCCATGTGGTGGCCGATTTGTGGACCATCAAAAAGAATACCACCTGCCCAATACGGACCACAAATGCTCTATATATTGGCAATTATGCTTGGACAAACTCCCATTTTTGCAATCCTCACATTTTCAAAGGATGTTTTGTACGATACATATTTTTATGCTGAACGAGTAATGAATTTAAGCCCGCTTGAAGATCAAAAAACAGGAGGGGTGCTGATGAAGCTAGCCAATATGGTTGTTTCCGTCAGCGTTCTTTCATCTGTTTTTTACCGATGGTCAAAGGAACAAGAAAGCTAATTTTACAGAAGTGCTATAACCGTGAAACCAATAACTCCCGCTCAAAAAGCATTTCCTTAGGAAGCGATTCTGCTAATTCTAAAAATAGTTCTTCATGACGAAGAGTTTGCATTCTTAAGTTATTTGGATTTATCGCCATTAACTTAGACCAGTCATCGTCACTGAACTCTAAACCGGACCAATCCAAGTCTTCTTTGAATGGAATCCAACCGAGTCTACCCTCATGTGCTCGCCCTTGACCAGAAGATCGTTCAACAATCCAGCGAAGAACTCGCATATTATCACGAAACCCTGGCCATAAAAAATTCCCATCCTCATCTTTTCTGAACCAATTAACATGAAAAATACGAGGCTTATTTTTGAGCCTTTTTCCCATCTTCATCCAATGTTTAAAATAATCTCCCATATTGTAACCGCAAAATGGCAACATAGCCATTGGGTCCCTTCTCAAATTCCCCAAAGCTCCTTCAGCCGCAGCGGTAGTTTCGGAGGCGAGTGTGGCTCCTAGGTATACGCCATGGTTCCAATTAAACGCCTGGTAAACCAAAGGGATATCAGACATTCTGCGACCACCAAAAATAAAAGCCGAAATGGGCACTCCGTCCGGATTTTCCCAATCAGGGTCAATAGTAGGACACTGAGATGCAGGTGCCGTAAACCTAGCATTTGGATGTGCTGCAGGCGTTTTCATATCTGGATTCCATTCACGACCTTGCCAATCTGTTAACCCAGTTGGTGGTTCTTTTGATAAACCTTCCCACCAAACATCTCCATCATCAGTTAAAGCGACATTTGTAAATAAAGTATTTTGCTTCATTGATTCCATCGCATTTGGATTCGTCTCCCAGGATGTTCCTGGAGCAACCCCAAAAAAGCCAGCTTCCGGATTAATCGCACGAAGCATTCCATCATCATCTGGTTTTAACCATGCAATATCGTCACCAACTGTTGAAACCTTCCAACCCTTCATGGAATCAGGAGCCACGAGCATAGCCATATTTGTTTTACCGCAAGCACTTGGAAATGCACCTGCTACATATGTCTTCTCACCTTCGGGATTTTCGACGCCTAAAATTAACATATGCTCAGCCATCCAACCGTTATCCCGAGCCATACAGGACGCAATCCGTAAAGCTAAACATTTTTTGCCTAACAATGCATTTCCTCCATAACCGCTTCCAAAGGACACAATCGTCCTTTGTTCTGGAAAATGAACAATATGAGTATTTTCAGGATTACAAGGCCAAGCCACATCTTCAGTGCCTGGAGAAAGAGGAAAACCAACTGAATGAAGACAAGGTACGAAAAAATCCTTATCTCCCATTACATCCAAAACTTCTTTTCCCATCCTAGTCATAATCCGAAGATTTAAAACCACATAGGGCGAGTCCGTGACCTGAACTCCGAATTGAGACAAAGGAGATCCTAATGGGCCCATACAAAAGGGAATCACATACATTACCCGTCCTTCCATCGAGCCCTTAAATAAACGCTTTAACTTAGCCCGCATTTTTCTAGGTTCTTCCCAATTATTCGTTGCACCTGCGTCGTCTTTACCGTAACTGCAAATGAAAGTTCGACTTTCTACCCGTGCAACATCCCGTGGATCAGAACGAACAAGGAAGCTGTTGGGTCGCTTTTCTTGGTTCAGGGCAATCATCGAGCCCTGATCGATCATTAAGGAACAAAGGTCTTGCCACTCTCCGTTCGACCCATCGCACCAACGCACTTCTTTGGGCATACACATTTCAACCATTTTATCCAACCATTTAAGCAAGGCCTGATTGCTCGTCTTACTTCGGTCATAATCGACTTTCACTGAATCCATTTGTTCTAGTCGGTAAACGCAAGCTCCCAGTTAGTCAAACTTTCCCGAACTTTTATAATCAAAAGTAGAGATTATCGAAAAATTTTACAAATCTAGTTTGCCAATACCTCAATGATCTTGTATCAAATAATCCTGTTTATGCATAAACAGAAAAAGCAAAGAAATGCCGTGTTAGCACTTGAAGATGGAAGTGTTTTCAAGGGTTTTTCATTTGGTGCTAAAAGTACAATTGAAGGTGAAGCAGTTTTTAATACAGGAATGACTGGGTACCAAGAAACCCTGACTGATCCTTCATATTTTGGCCAAATTGTAACAATGACCGCTCCACAAATTGGAAATTATGGAGTAAATGAGGAGGACGAGGAATCTGACGGTCCAAAAGTTGCAGGTTTCGTAATACGCGAACTAAGCCCAGTGGTTAGTAATTGGAGGGCGTCTGGGACCCTTGATGAATATTTAAAAACACATGGCATACCTGGGATTACCGGTGTTGACACACGAGCAATCACCAAAAGAATTCGTATTCATGGTGCACTTAAAGCATGTATTAGTACCGAGAATATCACTGACGAGGAAGCCCTTCAGCGAGCACAAAACTCAAAAGGCTTGGTTGGTCAAGACTTTGTAAAAGAAGTTACCTGCAAGAAATCCTACACATGGGATTCAACCGGTGAAAAAAGCCAACCATTTACAGTCGTCGGAACAAACCTACCCTCTACTTTTGAAAAAGACTGCAAGCACCGAATCGTTGCATTTGATTATGGTGCAAAATGTGCAATTTACAAAAACCTGAGAAGGTATGGTTTTGAAGTAATTGTATTACCCGCAAATGCAACTGCGACTGAAGCAGAATCGCATAATCCGGATGCCATATTTCTTTCCAATGGTCCGGGTGATCCATCTGCACTCGACTATGCTCATAAAACCATTCAAGCACTCATCCCACATTACCCGGTTTTTGGCATTTGTCTCGGACATCAAGTTCTGACCCATGCCATTGGTGCTCAGACTTATAAACTCAAATTCGGTCATCGCGGAGGAAACCAGCCAGTAAAAAATGTCGAAACTGGAAAAGTAGCCATAACCTCTCAGAACCATGGTTTTGCTTCAGATAAAGACAAACTCGAAGAAATGGGTGCCATTGTCACTGAGTACAATCTAAATGATCAAACGGTTTCTGGTATGCGCCTTAAAGATCTCCCCGTTTTTTCAGTTCAGTACCATCCTGAAGCCTCACCTGGACCAAACGACGCCAACCATCTCTTTAAGGCATTCCATCAACTGGTTACTGAGCATAAAAAAACGAAAGCATAAAGTTTTCCTTTCTCATTCAGTCATCTCACAGTTAGACTGAATATTTAATTTTTCTTTTACCTAATTACTTAAAAAGTAACTACAAGTTAAGATAAACTATTTTTATCCCGATGAAATGCGGAATTGTTTACGATCCAATTTTTAAAAAACATAGAACTGGATCAGGTCACCCAGAAAATCCGGAACGTGCATCTTTTATTTTTCAAAGCCTCAAAGAAAGAAACATACTTTCGGCTACCGAGCAAATTCCAGTTAAAAAATGCAAATTAGAAGACCTTTGTTTGGTACATAATAGAAATTACCTTCAATTAGCTAAAGAAGAAATTGAGCGAGGTGAAAAAAGCCTGAGTACTGGGGATACTGCTACTTGCAAAGATACTTGGGAAATAAGTACATTGGTAACTGGCGGCGTAATTAATGCCGTGGAAAAAGTTATTTATGGAAAAATCAATAATGCATTTTGTATAACCCGCCCACCAGGCCACCACGCAAATGCAAGTAAAGGTATGGGCTTTTGTTTATTCAATCATATTGCGATTGCGGCCAAGTATGCACAAAAAAAACTGGGGGTTAAAAAAGTTCTAATCGTTGACTGGGATGTTCATCATGGCAATGGAACTCAGGATATTTTTTATGAAGATAATTCCGTTTTCTTTTTTAGTACCCATCAATCACCATGGTACCCTGGGACAGGAGAAAGAGTGGAAACAGGAAAAGGCAAAGGATTAGGATATACAATGAACTACCCGTTCCCTGCTGGCTCAGGAAAAGAAGAAATTCTTCAACACGCGTTTGAATCTGAGTTACCCAAGCAAATGAAGAAATTCAAACCAGAATTAATTTTAATTTCGGCTGGTTTTGACTCACGGATAGATGATCCACTTGGACAATTCCGTTTAACTGATCAAGATTTCTATGACCTTACTAAACTCATTTTAAATCTAGCCGATGAATATGCCAATGGTAATGTAGTTTCAATTTTGGAGGGAGGCTACAATCTAAATGGATTAGCTAAGGCTAGTGCGGCTCATGTTCAAGCTTTACTCAAATAAAACCAGAAAAATTAACTCATTTCAAAAAAAGTTACTCACCTATTGGACAAAAACAAAAAAATGGAGTAACTTGGAGTGTTCAAAAAAATTACTCGTAATTAAAGATCTGCACCTTCGTCAATTTAATTTATTTTACTCATAAAGGAAGGCAAAAGCAGTTTGAAAATAGTAAGTTTTTATAAAGTGCCGATACCCCGGCACTTTTTTTTTAAATAAATATACAGACTGAAAATTAATCCTATTATTGGACAATTTGAAAAATATGGAGTAGTGTAAAGTGTTCAGAAAAAAAACATTCTTCCCCCTGCAGAGTTTGCTGATGAGGAAAGATAAAAACTCTTCAATGAGAAGAATAAAAAAAGTGCCGAAAAACGGCACTTTTTTTTTCTTTGATTTTTCAAATATCGACTTTCTTGACTATTAAGGAGTAAACTAGTAACAAGAAATTATGTTACGCGGAATATCTCCACTTCTTAGTCCAAAACTTTTAGAAACTCTTTATCGCATGGGTCACCATGATGAAATTATTTTCGGGGATGCACATTTTCCCGGAGAAAGTTGTAACGAAAATATTATTCGAGCGGACGGATTGCGAATCGATGATCTACTTGACGCTATCCTCCCTCTCTTTGTTCTCGATCATGTGATTGAACAACCGGTTATGATGATGGGTCCCCTACCCGAGGATAAAGCCAACCCTAAAATTGCAGCTGATTATCAAAAAGTACACGATGGATATGATGAAATTGTAAAAAAACATTATCCAGACACAGCCCCGATTGCACAGGTGGATAAATATGATTTTTATGACCAGACCCGCAAAGCGTTTGCGGTTGTAATGACCGGAGACACGCGAATTTACGCGAATTTAATTTTAGCCAAAGGCGTAACCACTTGGTAGTTCTAAAACTACCCGCGCGATTTACCACCTGATATATTTACCGTTGTTCCGTGGATATAAGATGCACGGTCCGAAGCAAGGAAAACGACTAGGTCAGCCACCTCAGACAACTTTCCACTCCTACCCATGGGTATGGAGGAAGTACTCCCATATTTTTCACGAAGTTCTTCAGCAGAAATTCCACGGGTGTATGCAAGTGATTCCTCATAAGCAGGGCTGCGCATCGAAGTTGTCTCCATAATCCCTGGGCCCACCCCAACCACACGTACACCCTGCCTGCCTAATTCCTTGGACCATGATCGAGTCATGTTTTGATTGGCTGCCTTTGTCGCGGCATAAACACTTTGCCCCTCGCTACCTTCCATCCCTGATTCTGATGTCATATTAATAACCACTCCCCCATTCCCAGAAGCAAGCATGGCACGGGCCGCGGCTTGGGCACATAAAAACTGTCCCTTTACATTCACCGCAAAAACCTTATCCCAAATTTCCTCGGTTAATTCCTCTTTACCAGCCGGGTCAACCAACAACCTCGGGACATTAATTCCGGCATTATTAACCAAAACATCCACTTGCCCAAAATGATCCACCGCTGTTTGAACCATAGCTTCCACGTCTACCTTGGAAGTAACATCGCAACGTGCAAAAACTGCTTCACCCGGGCCGGATTCGTTGGCCTCAATAACTGCTTTCGCACCAATATCTTCGGCAAAATCTCCAATCACTACTTTGGCACCTACTTCCACGAACCCCTTGGCTACGGAAAGACCGATTCCAGCTGCACCTCCGGTTATAATCACCACTTTGTCTGTAAGGTTTGTCCAACTCATAATATTTTTATCTTTCTAGGTTTAAGGGGTATGATGCTTGGTAGCCATTGTAAAGAGCTTCCTCCACTTCTCTTGACCATTGCTCGCCATTATTGGAAAGAACACTGGCTCCTGCCAGTAAAGCTTGTCGGGCAGGCCCTTTTACCTGTTCTGCCTGCTCGGCAAAAACTTTGGAACTCACATCGACATAAGGTAAGTCTGGCAGTTCCGCAAAAGCAAAAAAAGATCCAAATGGTTGAGTATGTTCTACTTCCTCCATCATTGCTTTTACATGATTGAGTCCACAAATACCTTTTACCATCCAATCAAAGCTAACTGGTGTCTTGGCCTGCACAACCATATCGTCCGAGTGTGGTTCTGATGTATTGGTCAAGTACCAAGGAACATTTGATCCGCAAATTTGGTGACGAGAAACATAATGCGCCTGTCTCGATAATATCGGAATCACTGCATTTCCATCAAGAAAGTTTACCGCTGCTGAACGAGCAAGTTGTAACTCCACCGACTGATATTCACGAATTGCATCATCGCCATTGCCAGCAATAAAAACATCGGTAAAACTAGAGTCAGCGGAAAGTTCGAGCAGACCAAATTCTACAACCGACCTATTTGGAGTGAATACTTTACAACCGTTCGGTAAACTTTTTAAATAAGCATCTAGGCGCTCATTGGTTTCTTCAAAACCAAGTAGTGCAACTAAAGGGCTCTCTGCGAGGCCATTGTTTCGAACCGGGTCATTGGGCCCAATATTATGATGCATAGAAAGGATTTGCGTTTCCGCTTCATCCTTTAAGGTATCAAATTTTTCACCTTGGCCAACAGGCATGTTAATTACAAGTTCAGGATCCGCCGCACCGGCATAAGAATTTAAATTTCCACCATTCTCGATAATTGCACAAGCTTGGTCATAACTTTCCTGTGATGCATAATTTGTCCAAATGATATTTGGTTTTCCAAATTCAGTTAGTTTAGAGATAATAGCTGGGTCATTGCGGTCAATCAATTCGACCCGCGTGCCTCGTTTTCTCAAATCGAGAATTAAGGCATAATTATCCATTTCCTTAAGCTTAGCCGGAGAGCCTGTTACATAGACAACAATGGGTAACTCATCGTCGGGAACACTCGCAACGATAGTCAGATTAATCATCGCCATACGGGCCGTACCCGATAAATAAGCTAAAATTGAACGCGGTGGAACACCATACACAAATTCGCCCTCTTCATTGAAAGTAAAAATATGCTTATTAGTTCCGAAATTACAGGCAAATGGTTCCGCATGGGCAAGCGAGATTAAACTGGTATCACTCTTAGGTTGGACTTTGTTAAAAAGATTACCGAACCCCTGGGAACGAATAAAGGAAGGAGCGACTCCCGGCACGGCATTAAACCTACGCAAACCGCCAAGATATTGATAAGAATATCCAAGAGCTGCCAACACCCCTTTTTCTTCAGGCTTAAAGGTCAATGGATCAATTGGCTGACTGGCATGTCCAGGCGTAATAACCACAATATCTCCAGGTTGAACCTCTGAACCTGCTGGGGACTGGAGAACAATTTGTAAAGTCTCATGTCCAAGGGCAACCTTTTCAACTCCAGAAGGAACTCTAGCGTGAGAATCAAATTGTCTAATTGCCTTTGCATCCGATGCACAACGGCAGTTACCAAAGCTAGCGAGTACAAAATCGTCTTCAGTGGTGACAGACGGGGGCAATTCATCGACTAGCAATTCGATCCTATCTGGTCCAGTCAGGAAAACACCATGGTGTTTTTCGCGAGATTGCTCAAGCAGAGTATTTGTTCGGATTTGTAATAATTTTTCCATGGCTTCTTCCTATTATTCCAATCGTTAGTTATAAAAGAAAAATATTAATTTTTCTTTGCCAAAATCCTTGCCCGTAGATCAGAAATGACAAGGAATCAAATTCCTTCTCGGTTTCGGTGCATGAGCTCGCCAGTTGTTGGATTCGATGATAACTGATGACCAGGAAGCGGCATAATTCGTTCATGGATCGCATCAATCATCCATGATGGTTGAGGGAAATAATCCTCCTCCACCTCAGCACATGGAGTAATCCAATTTCTTGAACCAACAACCACAGGCGGAGAGTCTAAATCATCAAAAGCTAATTGACTAATATTGGATGCTATATCCTGCATAACCGAACCCCGAGCACAGGCATCAGAGGACAATAAAACCTTTCCGGTCTTTCGAACCGATTCAATTAATGGATCGTAATCCAAAGGATTGATCGAGCGACAGTCAAACACATCGCATGTGATACCGTATTTTTGCTCAAGAATATCGGCTGCTTCCAAGGCTCGGTACATAGTAGCACCCACAGTAATTAGGGTAATATCTTTTCCAGTTCTTCTCTTAGCTGGAAGACCAAAGGGAATTTCATAATATTCTGCAGGTACTTCTTTTTCAAAAAGTTCCCCAATATCATAAAGTCTTTGGCTCTCAAAAAAGATTACGGGATCACTACCAGCTAAGGCCGTATTAAGCATTCCTTTTGCATCATATGGAGTACAGGGAAATACAACTTGTAGGCCTGGAATATGATTTACGAGTGCACTCCAATCCTGGGAATGTTGAGCTCCATATTTGGATCCAACAGAAACCCGAAGTACAACAGGCATTTCAAGAATGCATGCGGACATACTTTGCCACTTGGCCAATTGATTAAAGATCTCATCTCCAGCCCGGCCCATAAAATCGCAATACATCAACTCGACTAATGCCCGCCCCCCCTCCAATGCATATCCTACCGCACTGCCCACAATAGCAGCCTCAGATATTGGCGAATTGAAAAGACGATGATACGGAAGAGACTCAGTTAAACCACGATAACATGCGAATGCTCCCCCCCAATCTCTATTTTCTTCACCATATGCAACCAAGGTGGAATCATTTTGAAAACGGTGAAAGGCCGCCTCAAAGATAGCATCTCTGAATTGATAAACTTTATTTTTAGAAACGGGTTTTCCGTCAATTACACCGGCTCTTGATTTCTTAGCCAATGCCTGAACCCTTGGATTATCTGCAGCCGCTAAGATCAACTCTGGCTCCCGTGTAGTATCGTAGTTTTCAACTTTCCTCTTGGAGAACATTAAATTTCCAATTTTTTCCGAAGCGAGTCTTGGAGAAACCTCCAAGTCCGAAGCCAAGCGGCAGGCCTGTGTCATCGCTTTAGTGATATTCGCCTGCGTTTGCTCAATTGCTTCTTCCGTAAGCATACCAGCTTCTATCAGTTCTTTTGAGTATGCATTTATGGGATCCACAGCCTGCCATGCCTCAACCTCTTCCTTTAATCGATAGGAGGATGCATCCGAGGGGGAATGTCCGGAATAACGATAAGTAATCGTTTCAAGCAAAACCGGGCCATCTCCATTCTCAATTAATGCTTTCTTACGCTTGATTGCATCAACCACAGCGAGCGGATTATATCCATCAACACGTTCAGCGTGCATCGATTGAGGATTCACACCGGCACCAACACGGGCAAGGTAATCAAAAGCCATGGTTTCCCCTGCTGTCTGCCCTCCCATGCCGTAGAAATTATTCATGAAATTAAAAATGATTGGCAGTCCGCCTTTCATTCCCGTTTCCCAGAGTTCATGGAACTGACGCATGGAAGCAAAATTCATTGCTTCCCAAGTTGGACCACAACCCATGGAAGCATCTCCAACATTCGAAATTACAATTCCATTCTTCCGATTTACTTTCTTAAACAATGCCGCACCCATAGCAATATCCGCAGAACCACCCACAATTGCATTATTAGGCAAAATTCCAAAAGGAGGAAAAAATGCATGCATTGATCCACCCAATCCCCGGTTAAACCCGTTTTCACGGCCAAAGATTTCGGCCAAGGCTCCATAAAGTAAAAAGTTTCGGGCCAAATCCTTGACTGAATCTGAACCCTCTTTCTCAACCACCCGGTAGCAATCACCACCAAGAAAATTCTCCATAATTTCGATCAGGGAAGCATCATCCAATTTTCGAATTGCGGACATACCCTTAGCCAAAATCTCACCATGCGAACGGTGTGAACCTAGGATGTGATCATCAATACCAAGGAGAAAGGCTTGTCCGACCGATGATGCCTCCTGCCCGATTGACAGGTGAGCCGGTCCCTTATGGTCATATTCGATCCCCTCGTAAGAACCCTGAGTTTTAATGGATTGAAGCATATTTTCGAATACGCGGATAAGAAGCATATCTTCATACATACCAACCAAAGCTTCAGCCCCGTAGGCTTCTTTCTCTTTGGCAATATCTTGCTTGTACTGATTGAGAGGAATCTCAGCAAACGGAATGGTTCCGGCTTTACGTTCTTCTGCAGGTTCTACTATTTGTGACTTTGGCATATCGAAAGGTGTTTAGTAATTTAAAAAATGGTTAACGGACGGCCATGAAAACATCCTTCATAATTTCGGATGTAGTTGGATGTGGAAATACGATTTCTGCAATTTCCTCTTCCCTTAACTCGGTTTCCAGCATAGCAGTCGCTCCAAAAATCATTTCTGAACAGGCTCCCCCCACCATGTGAACGCCAAGTAAACGGTTCGTATCTGCATCAAGCACGACCTTACACATACCCTCTTCCCCGGGATTCTCTGCAATGTATCGAGCATTGATCGCCATAGGTATTTTTCCAGTCTTCACTTTGAAACCGCGCTCGGTTGCTTCCTCCTTAGTCAATCCAACTACAGCGACCTCAGGACTTGTGTAAACAACTGCGGGCATAGTGTCATGCCGCATGATATCTTTCTGACCAGTAATATTATGAACCACCACCTCAGCCATACGACTTGCGGCATGGGCGAGCCAGGCTTGTCCGGTTACATCACCGGCTGCCCAAACACCCGGTAAGTTAGTAGCTCCACGCTGATCGACTTTCACACCGCCTCGTGGATCAAAATCCAAGCCAATATCTTCCAGTCCAAGATCCGAAACATTGGGGCGTCGACCGGTGGCAATAAGAACCAAGTCAGCGTCCATATCCTTGCTCTCTCCCTCCAGGTTATAACGAACGGACTTGCCCTCAAAACTTTCCACCTTCGCTCCAAGTACAAAGGTAACCCCTTTCTTTTCGAGTTCCTTCCGGAGAATAGCTGAAATTTCAGAATCTAAATTGGGACAAATTTCGGGCATGGCCTCCAATACGGTAACAGGAACTCCGACAGACGCATAAACGCAGGCAAATTCACATCCAATCACTCCTCCGCCCACAATAACCAGATTTTCAGGCAGAGTTTCGTTATTTAAAATACCGGTAGAGTCAACGATGTGTTCCGCCTCGATACCCGGTATTGGAGGAATGGTGGGAGAAGACCCAGTGCAAAGCAGAATATTTTCAGCCTCATGGGTTTCTCCGTTCACCGAAAAACCGCCTTTGACTAGTGTAGCTTCTCCTTCAATAACTTCGACTTTATGCTTCTTCATTAACCCGGCAATTCCGTCTCTCATTCGATCCATAACCGAATTTTTATGAGCATGGGCTTTTCCAAAATCAAAACTTAAACTTCCTGCTTCGACTCCGAAAATAGATCCGTGCTTTGCGTGATGATAAGTTTTGGCGGCCTGCAAAAGAGTCTTCGATGGAACGCAGCCCTCGTTCAGGCAAACGCCTCCAAGCTTTTTCTTTTCAACCATGACCACTTTTAATCCGGCGGACGCGGCTTTTTTAGCGGCCACATACCCAGCGGGTCCGGCTCCAATTACGGCAAAATCATATTTCACAATTATTCTTCTCCTTCAATGGTTTGTGGGTTTTCACCCGGATGAGTTTCTAAATGGTTTACAAAAGTCTGTAAAAATCGGGCAGCAGGGGCACCGTCAATCGCTTGGTGATCTATGGTTAAACTAAGCGAAATCTGATCCACGAAGGAAATTTCTCCATCCTCCTGCCTTTTAGGCTTCACACTAATTCCACCCACTCCAAGAATTGCAATTTCAGGCGGATTAAGAACAGGGGTGAAATTTTCCACACCCAACATTCCCAGATTGGTTAATGTAAAAGTTCCCCCGGAAAGATCGTCCGGTTGTATGGTACCGTCGCGACAGGCGATTGCCTTTTTCTTAATTTCTGCTGACAGCATTTCCAAAGACATTGTGGAGGCACCCTCAACCACAGGAACCATTAATCCCCGTGGGGAATCCACGGCAATGCCAAGATTAACTTCATGAAAAACTGCCAGGCGATCGCCAAGAAAATGAGCATTCATTTCAGGATGTAGCTTGAGGGCGGATAAAATAGCCTTGGCCACGAGATCGTTAATAGAGACCTTGGATTCTCCATCTGCCAATCGTTTTTTGCGATACTGCTGACAGGCAGTTGCATCAAACGATGAATGTAATGTTAATTGTGCTGTTCCTTGTAAAGATTGCATCATCTTATCCGCAATCAATTTTCGAATTCCCTTAACTGGAGTCACATCTGCACCATCAATTGCACCCGGTTCGCGCATATCGGATGCCAATGCCATTCCCGCTATCCCCGATCCATATTTCGGAGCTTCCAATCCATCCTGTGCACGCACGCGGGCCGCAGCAGATAAGCGAGGTGATCCGGAAAGAAATGCATCCACATCTCTTTCAATCACACGCCCACCAGGACCAGTTCCGACAAGAATTTCAGCATCCACTCCGGCATGCATTGCTTTCTTACGGGCACGGGGACTAATTCCGGCAGAAGGGGCACTAACCGAGCCCACACTCGGGGCAATGGTTTCCTGTGGTTGAGCTGTTGTCTCAACAGCAGGAATATTTGTATCAGAGGTTGAAGCCGCAACCGGTTCAGGGGCGGATGTCCCTCCAGAATCTGCGGGTCGAAATTCATCAATATTCTCACCCTCTTCTCCAATGACTAATACATTGGCAAGAACAGGGACATCATCATCGGCCTCCCAAAAAAGTTCGAGTACGGTTCCGGATGCGGTCGACTCAAGGTCAAAGCTTGCTTTGTCGGTCTCAATCACTGCAAGAACATCACCCTCGGCAACAGTGTCGCCTGATTGAACCTTCCATTCGGTAAGGATGCAGCTTTCTACGGATTGTCCCTGTCGGGGCATAATTACTGGAGTTGCCATAATTTTCTATTTCTTGGTTATAAATTTAAACGACATGAACTTTGATTCCATGCTTGGGTAAATTTTTAATAAAGGAAGGTGAGAGTTTTCGATCGCTCAATAAAATATCCACATTTTGCCAATCCGAAACTCGGGCAAAAGACACTTTGTCCGCTTTACTGGAATCCGCCAGCAACACAACTTGGGAAGCCTGTTCCGCAACCAGTGCTTTGACATAGGCTTCATTTGGATCTGTCGTGGTCAGTCCATTCTTTAGGCAAAAACCCATCGTACCCATAAAAGCTTTATCCACCCGAACCTGACTGAGTACAGCCGAAGTCAGGGGACCTACCATAGTTTGACTAATTCTGCGAAGTTCGCCTCCGGTTAGAATTACCCGTGGGCCCGAATCTGCCAGTTCACCGGCAGCGCGTAAGGAATTGGTAACCACTGTTAAATCTTTCCGGTCCTTTAATAAACGAGCGAGGCATAAGGTTGTACTGCCTCCATCCAAATAAAGGGACTCTTCCTCACCAATTAATTTATAGGCTTCCGCTGCAATATCGCGTTTCTGCCTGGTAAATTGATTCGTCTTATCATCAAAAACAGCTTCCTCCAAACGGGTTTCCGTACTCACCGCACCACCGTGTACACGGCGTACTTTTCCTTCTTCCTCCAATACCTCTAAATCACGCCTTATTGTAGCCACAGAAACTTTCAATTCCCTACGTAAATCTTCCACACGGGCGATCCCGCTTTCTCGAACGAGTAAACGAATATGCTCTCTTCTTTGAGGAGCTAAGGTTGGACAGGCTTCACGAATCATAATGATCGAATAAGATTGTTTTTGATCGTTTTTGAGAGAATTGCAACCTTAGAATCGAAATATACAAAAGAAAAGGGAAGAAGGAAAAGGAGAAAGGATTAGCAAGAACCTAAGATCAATCCACGAATATCGTTTTGTTCAGTTTCGGAGATATCCCTCCAAATTTCATCCAATCCAATCTTTGGAGAATCCCATTTGTTTTCAACACAGGCACACTGTAAGGCCAATGCTGCCCCCTTTGCCAAAATCTTAGGTTCAACCCCGGCTCTGCATGCGAGTTTCATGGAACCTATTAAACGATCTTCCCATCCCAGTTTACGGACCGGGTCCCGGGTCACCCGATCCACGGGATCTCTTAGGTATGGATTAACCATCCGGAGTAAAGCATCATCCACATAATCACAAAATCCCACTTCGGAGAACAATGGATCACCCACCCGGGAAAACTCTTTGCACAATCCGGCACCTGCTTCATTAATGAATGCACTTCTCACCATCTCCATCAAATCCTTTTGCTTACCGGCTTCATGCATGTAAGCAATCCCCTGTTGCTTTGCAAGGTATCCCAAGAGTGCGTGTATTGCATTGTGCCCCAAAAATTTACTTATGGCAAAGGGATCGAGGTCTTCCTTGGTATGAAATTTCTTGAGTCCGCGAATAAAACCATGGGGTTGTTTTTCTTCGATTAGAATCTGGTTAAAAGCTTCCACTAAAAAAGCTTTGGAAAAACCGTCCACAATCGGAGCTAAGTTTTCCTCATCGATTCGATTCACATCAGTCACAACCGAACACATTTTAGCAATCACAGTTTCAGAAAAAACGACCCTCTCTTTAGATAAACCCGGTAAATAATTTATACACGCCTTTCTCAATCGGGATGCTGCCCGCGAATCATTCTCTGCAGCATAAATCACTGCAGAGGGCAGTTCGGGAGATTCCATTTTTATTTTCAAACCTTCGCAAATTATTTTTGCTACGGAATCTTCCCCCGCATCATAAAGTTTGAAACTGGGTAAAGCTGTACACATTTCCTGGGCTTCAGAAATGGCTTGGATAAGTTCCATCCGATCTGTTGGAACCAAGGGATTATAAATTTCAAGCCCCTCAATTTTTTCCACCCTCACCCCATCTGCTTCAGCAACATTGCAAAAGTATGTACCCTCCCCCGCCCTGACTTGTTCGACCGTTTGCTGATCAATTTCAGAAACAACCAACCGGTTAAAAGAATTTGACGAGTAAGCTTCGGATAAAAAAAGACCGCCCTGGATCGCCCCAAAACCAAAGCCTACAAAAGTGGACATTATTTTCTAAACGGACATAACCTTGGTCATTAAATCACGGACCTCGGTTGCACCCATCTCTGCATTAAGGGAATCTTTCAACCTATCATCTCCACGGGGAGAAAAGCTTTCCCCAAAAGAAGCGTAAAATTCATTTTTGGCTGAGATATCGGGAAATTGATTATTTGCCCATTCACTGAGGTAACCCATTCCAGCATACCTTTGTAAGGTTGAATGTGCATGAAGGATCCATGAACCGCGCAGGAAAACCGCTTGGTG
>ENA-UOXV01002031-UOXV01002031.1-marine-metagenome-genome-assembly--contig:-NODE-2031-length-27054-cov-7.339457_pt1 | contig 27054 bp, 20 predicted proteins | sample MGYA00238165_ERZ766961 | MGnify/ENA primary metagenome ERZ766961 (study PRJEB28924, sample SAMN03173240) | marine metagenome | biome: Marine; feature: Water; material: Subsurface seawater | place: North... | reverse complement strand
CTGTTAAAGCCTTGATGTTTCACGATTTTAATAATTGGCTGGCAAATCCTGAGCTTTGGCTTGAACTCAAAAAGTTAAAGGCAGAACATAAAACTACTCAAATAGGCTTCTCGCTTTACGACCCTGAAGAATTAAGCTTGTTAATAGAAGCAGATGTTATTCCAGATATAGTGCAAGTCCCGTTTAATCTTTATGACCGAAGATTCGAAGCTTGCGCTTCCATTTTCGAAAAGTATCAAATTGAAGTTCATACAAGAAGTGTGTTTTTACAAGGTTTGTTATTTTTCAAAGCACCAGATTTACCCAATTATTTTCAGAGTATTCAGGAAAAACAAAAACGTTTTTATGATTGGTTAGCATCAAAAGGGCGTTCGGTCTTGGAGATTAGCCTAGCACATGCATTGAATCAAAGCTGGATTGATAATGTCTTAATAGGGGTGGGCACAAGCAATGAATTAGAAGAGAACCTAGCCAGTTTAAATCCTATTGATTCTGTCGACTTGAAGGAGCTTAGTTTTATGAGTGAATCAAACCCTGAAATCATTAACCCATCTAAATGGAAATGAGCAAGCTCAAACTTGGGGTCATAGGCATGAGTCAAGGGAATGGTCACCCTTTCTCTTGGTCGGCTATTTTTAATGGTTACGAGCTGAGTGCAATGGAAAAGTGTGGTTTTCCAGTGATCCCCGAATATCTTGAGAAACAGGATTTTCCAAATGATTTCTTAACAGATTATGCTTCGGTTGATGGAGTTTGGACCCAAGATATTGACTTGTCGAAATCAATCGCCAAGGCTTCAAAAATCTCAAATGTCTATGAATCCATTGAACGCCTTGTGGAAAACACGGACGCTGTTCTCTTGGCCCGGGATGATGCCGAGACTCATCGGGAAATGCTCAAACCAATAGTTGAAAAAGGAAAAGCAGTTTTCGTCGATAAGCCATTTGCCTTGAATTTGAGGGAAGCGGAAAAGATGTTTGAACTGGAGCAATTCGAGTCTCAAATTTTCACTTGTAGTGCTTTGAGGTACGCTTCTGAATTTCAATCGAATAAATTGCGTTTTAATCCTAATGATATCCTTGAAGTGGAGGCCTTTACACCAAAGTATTGGAAGACCTATGCCATGCATATATTGGAGCCCAGTTTTAATATCCTTAATGATTGGTCAGCCATCCGAAAACATAAATTAAGCCTTGAAGGTGAGCAAAGCGAATTACATTTAATAAAAGAGAGTGGAAGGAGCTTTAAGTTCAGATCAACTGGCAATAAAGCTTCTCAGATTGTGCTTCGCTTCAAAACTACGAATGACATGCAAGAACTAATCTTTGAGGATAGTTTTAATGCCTTTAAATCTTCTCTTTCTAAGTTCATTGAGCAAGTTCATTCGGGAAAGAGAATGATACCAAAAGAACAAAGTCTTCATCTAGTTGAATGTCTTGAATTAGGACAAGCATGAAGATTGGAATAATTGGTTTAGGTTCGATAGGGAGGAGGCATGTTGCCTGCCTTCAAAGCTTAGGGATTAATGATATTGTCGCTCTAAGAACAAACAAAGGCCAACTAAAAGCGGCAGTTTCTGGGGTAAAAGAAGTAGATAACTGGGATGAGTTTTTGGCCTTAAATCTCGAGGCTGCGATTATTGCTAATCCTAGCTCAATGCATGCTGAAACTATAGCCAATATTGAAACGAGAGGGATAAGAACCCTAGTTGAGAAGCCAATTCATTCGAGCTCAGATTTTGAAGTTTCTGATGCGTTCAAAGCCCAAATTAGAGTAGCTTATTGTTTGAGGTTTCACCCGCTGTATGTTTTTATGGGGGAGCTTTTAGATAAGAATCCTAACGCAAAACTTTCGCTGTCATTCGAACGCGGATATGCTCTTCCGAAATGGCATCCTTATGCCGATTATAGGAAAGAATACAGTGCGCAGAAAGCATTAGGAGGGGGAGTGGTTAGAACACTTTCACATGAAATAGATCTTTTTATTCATTGGTTTCATGAAGCCAGCTTGATTTCAAGTAAGGTGTGGAAAGCATCTGATTTAGAAATAGATGTGGAGGATCACGCTGAATTCGCTTTAGAGAGTCAAAAAGCAAGGGCAGAGTTCCATTTAGATTTTGTCAATCCCGAATACACTAACAAAGGCAAACTAAGTTTAGACGAGCAAACGTATTCCTTTGACTTTGTCAAGCAAAATTTGATCGAAGATTCGACTCAAAAAAAGCTTTTTGAATTTTCAAAAGAAGATCTCGATATGATGTATGTCGAACAAATGAGGGATTTCCTTGGATTCGTTAAAACAGGTAAAAGCATAAACTGTAGTTTCGAAGAAGCAATGCAGTCTATTAAACTTATAGAACAGATCGCTCCACATTGAAAGATACCGTAGCCATAATTCCAGCGAGAGGGGGATCCAAAAGAATTCCTAAAAAGAATATTTTAGATTTTGATGGAAAACCTATGCTTGCATGGACCATCGAAGCTGCCAAACAATCGGAATTGTTCGAAGCAATTGTAGTGAGTACAGATTCTGAGGAAATAGCAGAACAAGCCCTTAAGTATGGGGCTGAAGTACCCGGCTTACGGGAATCTGCAGCTGATGATATGAGCCCTGTAAGTGAAGCTACTCTAGCTAGTCTAATTCAAATGGAAAAGCAGGGTAGAAGTTTTGAAACTGTAGTGCAACTCTTCGCAGTTTGTCCACTCAGAACAGCCCATGATATCCAGCTTGCCTACGATGCTTTTCAGGAGAAGAAAGTTGATTTCTTAATTTCATGTTATAAATATGTGGCAATGAATCCATGGTGGGCAGTCCAATTAGATCCACAGGGCAAAGCGTCTTGGGTGTTTAAAGACAGCATGAAAAGATCACAGGATTTGCCTCATTTGTTTTGTCCTACTGGTGCTACTTGGATCGCCAATGTTGAAGCACTCAAAAGGGATAAAAGCTTTTATGGTGAAGGACATATCTTTTGGGAAATGGATTGGAAGCGAGCGATTGATATCGATACCATGGATGATGTAGAAATGGCTCTGGCCCTTAAAGCTATGGCGGCAAAAAAGCATTGATTTTTGAACCGAGGAAATATTTATTCTAGACTAGACAAAAACCATGGGGTTCCCGAACAACAATAAATGTTTCATCATCGCTGAACTTTCAGCAAATCATAATGGCGATAAAGAACTCGCTCTAAAAACGATTCGTGCGGCAGCTGAATCAGGAGCGGATGCAATCAAATTGCAGACTTACACTCCAGATTCTATGACTTTAGATTCTGAGAAAGATGATTTTGTGATTAAGCAAGGAACCATTTGGGATGGTCGTCGCCTTCACGATTTATATCAAGAGGCATACACTCCATGGGAATGGCACAAAGAGCTGTTTGACGAGGCTAAGCGTCTTGGATTGTTTTGTTTCTCTTCTCCTTTCGATTTAAAAGCGGTTGACTTGCTTGAAGAACTGTCCTGTCCTGCATATAAGATTGCTTCTTTTGAAATCACAGATATCCCCTTAATTCGATACGTTGCTTCAAAGGGAAAACCGATGATCATATCAACGGGAATTGCTGAACTGGAAGATATCAAGCTCGCCATTGCTACATGTATAGAGGAGAACAATACCGACATCACAATTTTGAAGTGCACAAGCTCATATCCTGCGCCCTTGGAGCTCGCTAACCTCAAGACCATTTTGGATATTCCTGAGCGATTTGGTGTTGAAGTGGGTTTGAGTGATCACACGATGGGGAGTACAGCGGCAGTAGTGGCAGTAAGTTTAGGCGCCAAGGTGATCGAAAAGCATTTTATTCTTGACAAAAATTTGGGAGGTCCTGATGCAAGTTTCTCAATGGAGCCGCATGACTTTAAGCAGATGGTAAAACAAGTTCGAGAAGCGGAAATTGCCTTGGGAGAGGTTAGCTATGAGTTGAGTGAAAAGACAAAAAAATCTAGAGGATTTTCACGTTCACTTTATATTGCGGAGGACATCAAAAAAGGCGAGGTGCTGAACGAACAAAACCTTCGGTCTGTAAGGCCAGGCTTTGGTCTTCATCCAAAATACCTTCCCAGTTTACTTGGAAAAACAGTCAATCGTGATCTTGAAAAAGGAGATCCATTTCAGCTTGATTATGTGAATGAAAGTTTAAGCATTTAGCGCTAAAAATGGAGACTCAGAAAAAAAAGATTCTTCTGTTTTGGGGCTACAACCGAAAAGCTTGGGTGAACTATTTCGACCCATTTAAAGATCACTTTGATTTCGTTTACCTTTTTCATTTAGACAAGGCCGAAGAGAAAGACAATTTCACTGATCTGCCGGTAGTTTACTGGAAGGATTATACTTCCGCTCAGGAAATCATTAGGGCACATAATCCTGATAAAATCATCTTTATGGGAGTAACGGGAGTACACACCATCGCGCTGAATAGAGTTGCTCAAAAAAAAGGAATTCCTACGGCTGTTCTTCAACATGGAATGTTCCATAGCCTAGAGAAATATTTACAACTTCAAGATGCTCAAGATAAGCGAAGAGCAGAAGAGCCGAGTGCTAAGACATCTTCTCAAAACGAAGACCGCAACTTTCTTTTGAAATTCTACTTCAACAGCCTTGGCTGGTTTAACTTAAATGCCTGGTTCTTTATTCTCAAAATGCAGCTTTTAAAAAGGCGGATGAATGAAATACTTGCTTTGTCTAAACTTCAAAGCAAATTCAGAATGGCCACCGAATATTGGGTGTTTACCATTAAAAATGCGGAAATTTATCAGTCAAGAGATGGTGTTCCAACCGATAAGATGAGAGCGTTTGGAAATCCTGAAATTGATGATTTTGTAAAACATTCGGAGACCAGTGAGAGGGCTGAAGAAGCTTATTACCTCCTTGTAGATCAAAGTTTTGCCGAGATTAAAGCTTTTAATTCTCCAGGTTACGGTCCAAGCAAGGAAGCGATTTTGAATTTTTATAGCAAGCTTGCTGATTTTGCAAAGCAAGACGGACGTAAATTAAAAGTCAAGCTTCATCCTTACAGCTATGAAAGCGACTTTTTCGAAGTCTTAAAAGACAATATTGAGTTTGTCAGAGACGCAAAGGTGCTCAGCTTAGTGATGAATTCTGATGCGGTATTTGGTTTCTTTTCCAGTTTGATGGTACCAGCAGTTTACTATAAGCCTTGTGTTTTGTTTAGAATGTTCGATCACTCGGACTTTATAAACCGGGTCGAAAATTTAGGCTTGGCTCAAGTATTAGAATTTGATAATTTCAAGATTGAACAAATTGAACTTCCATCCTTAAAGCCAGCAGATGGATTGGCTAAATTTGCAGAAGAGTACATCATGCATACTGATGGCAAAAACAAAGACCGCTTAAGGGAACTACTGGCTAAATAGCACAAAAAATAGATGTCGGAATCTAAGAAAAGTCTTCTGTATTATTATTTGATAAAGCCATACATGTATGCAAAGTATAAGCCTGCACGCCCAATCTCAGCGGATCAAGATATCTTAAATCAGATCAATGAAAAGGGCTATTATTTACAGGAAAACTTTGTTTCAGAGCAGCAAGTGAAATTGATTCGCGATGAGGTAGAATCGGCATATAAAAACCTTAAAGAAGAGGATCATTCAGATTTCTTTTGTAAAGAGGGTGGTCATGAAAGAATTGGAAATATTGACTCACATTCTCCTCTCGCTAAAGCGTATTTTTATGAGAACGAGTTGATTAATAGGCTCGCTAAAACTTATGTGAGTAAAGACGCCAAAGCTTACAGAAAAGAAGCAGACTACAAGTACGAAATTGAGGTAGATTACCAAGCCAATATTGCTCATTTCGACGACTGGAGGCATCGCTTCAAGGCATTCCTTTTTTTGAATGATGTAGGTCCGGACAACGCTCCAATGATTTATTTCGAAGGGAGTCATAAAAAGGCCTCTTGGCGAAAGGAATATGAGAAGGACTATATAATTCATGGTCCGAAAGGGCGCTATGGCCACTTCTTTCCACAAGAGATGATGCACCTGCAATCAGAGCAAAATTTTAAACCAATTAGGCTTGAGTCCAAAGCAGGTACTTTGTTTTTAGGAGATTTTCGTGGTATTCATCAAGGCACCCGACTAAAGGCAGGTAAAAGAATCCTTCTCAATTGTACCTTCGGACTTTAAACTGAAATTTGTCTAAGAAGAAACTTCTTAAAGATTCGAGCATCTATGTAGTCATGGGATTTCTGCCCATGGGAGTTAATTTTTTGTTAGCCCCACTTTATACCTACTTCATGGCTCCTGAGGAATATGGAATATTAGGCGTGGCCGATATCCTTTCCGGCTTTTTAGCCATCATAATTTCATTAGGTGTAAAGCATGCGTTTTCTAGGTTTTATTTTGATCATACTGGAGATAAAGAGGTGCTTTCTAAACTCCTAAGCACAAGTTATTTCTTTACCCTAATTACTGGAATTGTCTTGTTGTTTGCCTTATTTCCTTTTGCCGAGAGCATCTTGGATTGGGCCTTTTCAAATCAGCATTTTTCCTACACGAAATATGGGGTTTATATTGTAATCATAAACCTGAATATCATCCTATCGGAGATAGTGCTTTCATATTTCCGCAACCAAGAAGCACCTCGTAAATACGCAACAAATGCTATGGCATTTTTCCTTTTAAATGTCACAGGTATTCTCATTGGGGTAATTATTTTGGAACTCGGAGCTGCAGGTAATATATGGGGTAGAGCTGCTGGTGGGACGCTGTTCAGTTTAGTTGTGTGCATTAGTATCTTAAGAAAGCACGGGTTTCATTTTGTGAATAATATGCTTCGCAGGATGCTTTCTTATGGATTACCGCTAATCCCATACAGCCTCCTACTTATCATTTTCAATAAGGCAGACCGAATTTATGTGGAAAATCAGCATGGGATAGAAGACCTTGGAGTTTACAATTTGGCTAGACAGGCTACCGATGTTATTTCCGTTTTGTTTTACTCCATTTTCAATACAATAAGTCCTAAACTTTATAAATACTATTCAGGTAAATCAGGATTGACAGCCTCATACATGACGAAGCTGAATAATTACTTCTTTCTTGCAGCAGTTTGGGTGGTTTCGTTGGCGGTTCTTTTGAATTATCCATTCTTTCGCTGGGTTACAGAAGAGAAATACTTTGCTGCTTCTTCCTATGCCTTCCTCTTGTGTTTAATGTATCTCGGACACTTCTTCTATATGTTGTTCACGGTTCCTATTCTCCATTCAAAAAAAACAAGATTGATGTCGGTTATTATTGGTTTGAGTTTAGTGGTGCTCGTTGCAAGCCTCTATTATTTCAATTCAATATTTGGAATCATAGGGATTGTGCTGGGTCTTAGTTTAGTAAAACTTGTTCAAGCCACAATCGCTGGTTCGTTTTCAGGTTTATTACTTAAACTACATTTACCTTTCTCAATAGATAGGGCAGTAGGTTTAGTACTGTTTGTCGCTTTAGCTACTTTGGCTATCGAAGTTTTAGAATTTGAGCGATGGTTGGCGAATGCTCTAATAAGCCTCAGTATAGCTATCGCTAGCTTGATTTTCTTTTCCAAAGAATATGTGGCCGTGCTTAAAATAGCGGCCAATTATCTAAAAGCTCGGATCGCTTAACGAAAGCTGTAAAATTGTCTCCTTTCAAAAGCGCATAATCCTTAAGTTCGCCCTCAGAATTTCAGCCCTTGAAAGTATTACATGTTCAAAACATAACAGGGATCGCAGGAAGCGAAATGTATTTGCTAAATGCCTTACCTGCGCTTAAGAAGCAAGGTATTGAAGTTCATTTTCTTTGCTTACATCCCAGCAAAAATAAAACTGGCTTTTTTGAATTTAAGGCTAAGCTTGAAGCAGAAGGAATTCTTTGTTATTCGATAGGCTTCAAATCTTTTCCATTCGTTTTCACAATGAGGAAGCTGCATCAGTTGTTAGGTGGAGGTGATTTTGACCTAGTGCACAGCCATCTCATTCATGCCGACTTTATTTTAAGCTACTACAAGCGATTCTTTAATTCGAAGTTAAAGTTAGTTTCAACTAAACATGGCTATCAAGAGTGGTACAACAACAAATATGGTTTTGACCCAGAGTTCAAGAAGAACAATCTTTATTTGCGAGTAGCCAAGTTTGCGGAGAAGCAAATGAACGCGAGTATTGCGATTTCTAAAGGTTTATTTAAGCTCTATACTGGACTCCAAATTTGCAAGGAAGAGAAGCTAAGACACATTCCATATGGTTTTGATTTCGAATCAATAGAAAAGGAAGATTCAAATTTTAGAAAGTCAAAACAGCAGCTTGTGCTGGTTGGGAGATTAACTGCCTTTAAAGGACATCGCTACGCAATTGAAGCAATGGATCTCCTGCGTGAAAAGCTACCTGAATTGAAACTACTTTTTATCGGCACTGGAGATGAAGAATCAAATCTCAAAGCACAAGTAAAGAAACTGAAACTAGAAGCCGAAGTGCTTTTTATGGGTTGGTCAAAGGAGGCCAGAAGCTACATGAAGAACTCAGACCTTGTTCTCGTTCCATCTATCTCAGAGGGCTTTGGGGTTGTTGTGCTAGAAGCTTTTTCTGTCGCCAAACCGATCGTGGCCTTTGACGTTCCAAGTTTGAATGAACATATTAGAGATGGGCAAAATGGCAGAATAATTCCTGCCTATGATGTCTCTGCCTTTGCTGCGGCTATTGAGTCCCTAATTATCAAACCAGAAGAATCCAAATTGCTGGGTAAAGAAGGCGAGCGCTTGTTGCAGGATAAATATAGCCTTGGAAGGATGACTAAGCAGACGCTCGAATTCTACGATTCCTTACATTCTTCTTAATACTCGACTTATTTGGGAGCAATTGATCTATTGCCAATAAGGTAAAGATGAAAAAAGGCATACACTGAATTTTGTATCGAACCAGTGCACCGAAATTATAGGACGAAAATCCAATCACATAGGAAAAGAGTAGGGTGAAGGTCAAGAAGTAAAGGAGCACAGGAACTTGCTTACAAAACCTCACAATTCTGACAAGCCCTTTTTTAAATAAAAGTCTTAGGAAGAAGACAAATACAATGAGACTTTCTAGCGCGGCCAAGGCTACTACAGGACTGCTTACCTCCCACGGATAGGGTCTGAACAAAGTGACATTCACCGCGGCGGGAATATTAAGCACCGCATTGGCAATATCGTTTCCATAATTCGGCAAAGTATAACTCGATCTTCTGCCTTCTGAGCTCTCCCCAGTATAGTGATAGTTTTGATAAACTTTCGCTGTATCAAAGGCCTTGTCAATTCTAAATTTCTGACTAAACTCGCCTAAGAAATTCACACTGAATATCACTCCAACAAAAAGAAAGACCAGGAATATAGGTGCTATGATATTCCTCAAAACGAAATTCTTCAACTTCGATTTACTTTTAATGAAGATCCAATATGCAAAAGCTGGAACCAAACAAAAGATTACATACGCCTTTACTATAAAAACGATATATCCAGAAACAAGAAGGATAATGATCTTTAAGAAACTTGGCATTTTTAAATCTCCAAAAGGACGAATGCTGTAGAGGATCAAACCCAAGAAACCAATTACCAGAGTGTCTTTCATTAAACCAGATCCCCAAAAGAATATTGAAGGGATAAAGAACAAGGCAATATTGGCACTGAGTATAATGTTATGCCCTCTGAATATCCTACAAATACTCAAGTAACCAACCCACATTCCAACGAAAGACAAGACGGAAAAAATGAGTGTTGATCCAAAGAAGTTCGAGAAACTCAAGAGGTTGACCAGTGCAACTATTTTAACAACCAGGAAAGTGTCATGGCCATTGATAATTCGATTCAGTCCTCCGAAGTCACCTGCCACATATGAACCTACATCATTTTTGAAGTAAAAGAGAATTTCAAATCCCCTTCTTGGGTTTTCTAGAAGAATTTCGGTTAATGGTAATGAATTATAGTAGTAAGCAAAAGTGTCGCCATAACCATAGTAGTACTTGTAAATAAGCGCGAAGCTCAATCCTCCGATAAGCTTCAGACTCAGTGCAGGAAGGAAATAGCGATACCTCGTGTCTTTTCCTTTGAAGAGTTGGATGACAACTCCAGAGAGAAAGAACAGTAAGAAATATACACTCGCAATGAGAATGTCTTGATTCTCCACTAAGAAAGGCTTTTAACTAGTTTTGCGAAGATGACAATTTCAAATGAAATCCGCTTCGCAATTGTAGGCTGTGGGCACATAGCTCATCGACATGCGAAACATCTTGACGAAAATACAGAAGCAAGTTTACTAAACTGTTTTGATGTAAATAGCTCTAAGTCAGATGATTTCGCGAATAATTTTGGTCTGAGTAGTTCAAAGAGTTTGGAAGATCTTCTATCAAAAGATTTTGAGGTCTTAATAATAGCAACCCCAAATGCAAGCCATACCGAAATTGCCAATCAGGCGCTTAAGGCAGGGAAACATGTCTTAATCGAAAAGCCAATGGATATCGATTCAAGCAAAGCCGAAGCCACGATGCTCTTAGCTAAGGAATTAGGATTGGCATTATTTGTTGTGAAGCAAAACAGGTATAATCCTCCGATAGAAAAGCTCAAAGAATTGATTTCAAAAGGAAAACTTGGGAAGCTTCATAATCTCAGTTTTCACTGCTTTTGGAATCGCAATGAGGCTTATTACAAACAATCGCCTTGGAGAGGTACAAAAGACCAAGATGGAGGAGTGCTTTTCACCCAGTTCAGCCATTTTATTGACATCCTCTATTATCTATTTGGTTCACCAAAAGAGGTGCTGGGATTCTATTCTAAAAACAGAGAGGCTGATTATTTGGAATATGAGGATAATGCAAACTTTAGCTTTCGATTAGAATCTGGATTGAGCGGTAGCCTTTCGGTTTCAACTACCTGCTTTCAAAAAAACATGGAAGGTTCTTTAACCTTGATAGCTGAGAATATGTCTATCAAAATAGGAGGGAAGTACCTTAACAGTTTGGAGTATATCTCAGGCCTAGAAGATGAATTTGAAGGAATGGAAACCTCAAGGCCTGCAAATGATTACGGTCATTATGAAGGCTCGATGTCGAACCACGATAAAGTGATTCAAAATGTAATAAATCACCTCAAAAGTGGCGAAGACATTATGACCACTGGTGAAGATGGTTTGGAAGTGGTTAAGATCATTGAACAATTTTATAAATCAGCAGTTGAGCTTAAATGAGTAATACAAGCATAAACGAGGCGCGTAAAGCATATGAATCAGGTGACTTTGCAAAAGCATCTGAGCTATATAATGGCATACTTGAACTTAAGCAAGATGCCCAAACCCTTTATGAACATGCTTTGTGTTTGCTCCAACTCAGAGATAAAAAGTTTGCTTTGCTTCAACTCAATAAAGCGGTTGATTTAGATCCTAAAAACCCATTTCGTTACTCGAGTAGAGCCTATGTTAAGGATGCGAACGGAGATCTGGAAGGTGCGATTGAAGATTATAAGGCTTGCATAAAAATTGACCCTGAGGATGCTATCGCACACAACAACCTTGGAATGCTGTACGAAAAACTCGGGAGACAAGAAGCAGCCAAACACCACATAAAACAAGCTGACGAGCTAGCTGGAGCCAAAGAGTTTCTTGAAAACCAAGGCTTAAATGCTCCTTCATATAATCAAGAGGGAGAAAAAGTTCAAGAGTCGAAAGAGGAAGAGAAGCCCAATCTGGGAGAAGAGATTTTGAAAGTTTTTAAAGATAGAAAGAGCAGAATTGAATTTTTTACTTTCGTCCGTAGAGGATGGAAAATATAAATGACGGCTTTCTAAAAAAAATTGCGCGAGATTTCTCAAGCCGCAATTCAAACCCTGCTAAGGCTCTTTTTGTATTTCCCTCTCTTCGTTCCATAAATGGCTTTAAGGAGGAATTAAGAAAAATCAAGTATCGCGGTTTAATACCAAAATGCTTGAGCATCACTGAATTTATCGATTGGCTTTCCGATGTTCAGTCAACGGATCGCCTCAGTCAGAAAGTAATTCTCTGGGAACTGTTTCGAAGTCTTCATCCTGAAATATCCGAAGAGTTTTTAGACTATAAACTCGATAGACTAATTGCAGACGCCAATGAGCTAGAGCTCTTCGAGCTGGATATTTCAAAGGCATTTAAAAATGCGGCGGAGTATTACAAACTCGATGTTCTTTCAAAAGACGAAACTGAAATTTCAAGATACAAACAGCATATTCTTGTTTGTGAGGCGCTTCCTAGTTTGTGGGACAAACTTCAGATTGCATTAGCTGAAAAGTCTCAATCTGGCAGCGCCGATCGAATAGAGCTTGCAATACAAAATCACCAAAAGTTAAAGGGATTTGATCATATAGGAATTGTGGGCTTTGGGCTGCTCAATCCTAAAGAATTAAGCCTATACAGAGCGCTCAAGGAAAATCACGAATTGAATTTCTATTGGAATGTTCATCGATGGTATGTAGAAGATAAGTTCAATGAGGCGGGCCGCTTCTACAGAGATTTACCCGAAACATTCGTTAACTCAGAACATGACTTAAGGGAGTTTTCCAACCCAGAAATTAGCTATTCAGCTAGTTCCTCAAATGTAGCTGCTGTTCAGGCAGTATTGGGAAATGTGCTTGAATCAATTCATCAAGACCCTAAAACTTATAGGTATGCGATTATTCTGGGTGATGAGAATATTTCTGGGACGCTGCTAAACTTTCTTAGTAAGAACCAAGAGCTCTATAACCTTTCGAGTGCCCTTCCTCAAGATGTTTCTGATTTATTCTCAAAACTTCACGAGAAGATGCGGCGTGCCTTTAAGGAAGAAATAGATGTCGATCTCCGCATATCGAAGTTTGAGAAGTATTTGAATCAAGCTAAAGACGATACCTCTTTATTGGGAAAACGTATAAATGAAGATTTGATTGGAACAATTCATGCTGCTCTCAAGACACTAAAGAGGGATGTCCATAAATGTAAGTTTGTATTCAATAGGTGGAACGAGTTCCTCTCGTTTTTGAATTCTTTTCAAATAAACATCAAAGGAGATCCAGCTGCTCGTATCCAGATCTTCGGATTGCTTGAAGCACGAAACATGCAATTTGACAGGCTCTACTTTCTAAACTTTAATGAGGGAAGTTTTCAAGGCAAGTCCTCTTTTGATTCATTCATTCCTTTTAGCCAAAGACTTCAATTGGGAATGCCTAGTCCAAGTGAAAAAGAGTCTGTGTTCTCCTATTATTTCTATAGCTTACTAAGCTCTGCGAAATCAGCTTACCTTACCTATATAGATTCAAGCCTTGGGTTTTCTTCAGGTGAGGCAAGTCGCTTGCTCCAACAAATGCTCTATTCTGAACAGTTTCCAAATATTAAAGAGCTCATTATTAAGGATCAAATCAACACTTCAGCTAATGACCTTATAAAAAAGGATGCAAAGTTTGAGCTTGAGTTCAAAGGTTTTATAGAAAAAGGTATTTCAGCCTCTTCTATCAACTTGTTTATTCGTGATCCGATGGAATTTTACTACCGCTACTTGTGGCGGGTTAAAGAAGTTAGGGAAGAAGATTCTGATCAGGACAGCTCTTTAGTCGGAACTGCTATCCATTACTTTTTAGAGCAACTATACCTGCCTTATGTGAATGAGATTCTCTCTCATGAGGTGATTTCACAAATCGAAGGACATTGGAAAAGCGATGGTGAGAAGTATTTGAAAAAGTTCCAAGACATAGAAAAAGCCATGCTCCCCGAGCACCTCGTTAAACACATGAACTCAGTGGTGTTAAGTTATCTCAATTGGGATAAAGAAAGATTGAGGTTAAATGGTGCTGTGCATCTTATAGGATTGGAGTTACAGTTAGAGAAAGAGCTAAAAACTGAAAATTTTTCTCTTCGATTAAAGGGGACCATCGATCGTTTGGAGAAACAAGCAGATGTATTAAGAGTGATTGATTATAAGACAGGTAAGGTAGAAGCAAAGAACCTTAAGCTTAAGGCAGGAGAAGAGGAAAATTTGCTCTTAAGTGAAAATTCGGCTGATAAGATTCGTCAGCTCTTGGTTTATAATTCTCTTTTGAATGAGCTGGCACTTAATCAAGGATGCACAGAAACGGAATTATGTATTGATGCATTATTAAGTTCAAGTCCAAAGCGTTACACTTTCGATCATCAATTACATGAGGAAGTGCTAACAACTGAGTTTTTTCAAGGCTTTATTGAGAAGATATTGAATTCAATCCATAGAGGCACAGAAGCATTCCAATCTTCAGCTTTACATTCTTAACATTTTTTGTTGCTCTTTCTATTAAAAAGTTATTTTTACGATAAATTAACTACTCATTAATATGAAATTACTTAGACTTTCAGTGCTTCTTGTACTTTATATTACATCAACGTCAGTTGTAAACAGTCAAACTTACTGTGCTTCGAACGCGACGAGTACAATTGACTCCTACGTACAATCTGTTTCTTTCGCATCTATTAATTCGAGTAGCAGCCTTTGCGGAACTTACACTGATAACACAGCAAATCCAGCGAGTGTTTTTAAAGGTCTTTCTTACACACTTTCAGTTACCTCAGGTGATTGCGATGGAGGTGGGGTATATACTCACGAGTTGCGCGTTTGGATCGATTGGAACAATGATGGTGATTTCACTGATCCAGGAGAAGAAGTCTTAACCAAGGCTCCTCGTTCTGCGGCTTCAACTGAAACGCGAACGATTTCCATTCCTCCTACGGCTGCTTCAGCCTCTACTCGAATGAGAGTGGTTGCGACAGAAGGAACTGCAAGTTCTTGTGGGAGTTATACCTATGGTGAGACTGAAGATTATACAATCAACATCTTTAGTCAGCCTGAGTTTGATGCCAATATGGGACCAGTTACAGCTGGCGCCTTAGGTTTAAATGGATATTACCAAATTCCATTCACTCAAGGTCCTTCTTATGAGTTTAGTGCGAATGTGAGATCTACAGGTTTCGATACCATTACAGGTACTAGCTTAAACGCTTCTATTTCAAATACCGCATACTCACAGAGCATCAATGTTGGAACCTTAGTTCCAACGGCTGATACCACCGAAACTAATTGGAATATCTTTTCTCCTGTTAGTGCGGGAGATTATGATTTTACAGTAGTAGCTTCGATTAATGAAAACGATACTGTTCCTACTAATGATACTGGAATGTTCCGCTTCACAGTTTCTGATACTGTGCTTGCAAGAGACGATAGTTCAGTAACCGGAGGAATCGGTGGAACTACTATTCAGCAATTCGGGCATAAATTCACAGTGAATGCTTCTGACACTATGTCGACAGCTTCATTTTTCTTAAATTCTCCAGCAGTAGGAACTTCAATTAAACTTAAGCTTTATACATTCTCTGATACAGCCCTAAGTGGAGCTCCTGGACCAGACCAACTACTAGATTCTTCTAGAGTTATTACAGTACTTTCTTCGAGTGCCGATTGGTATACAGCCGAAATTGGCTGTGGAGGAAGAGTTTTAAGTCCTGGAGATTACTTTATCTCAATTGTACAAATGAATCCTAATAACATGAGTTTAGGTTATGTAACTCAAAAGTTAGGAACTGATACATTCTTATTCCTTGATTTCAATGATGGAGTTGGATGGAGAGACGCATACCATGCAACGGTTAACCCATTAGTTCAAGGGATTACATTCCTTCTTAGAACAAATTTTGGAAGGGTTTCGGAAAAAGATATCCTAGCTGATACGTCATATTATTGCGACGGAGCTTCAGTTGGAGTGAAGCCTGGAGGAGTATTCTCAACTTTTTCTTGGAGTAATGGATCAATTCAAGATAGTATCAATGTAAGTACTTCAGGAGTTTATGCAGTTACTGTAGATGATGAAATTGGATGTACTTTTAGTGATTCGATTCAAGTACTTTCTAGAAATCCAATTGCATATGTTCCTACCGTGAATGATGCGAGTTGTGGGGGAACAGATGGTAGTGTGATTAGTTCAGCTTCAGGAAGTTTAGCTCCTTATATGTATGCATGGGATAATGGTCAAATGGGAGATACCCTTTCTGCTGTAGCAGGAGGTACTTACTCGGTGACTGTTACCGATTCATATGGTTGTGAGGAAACTGAAAATGTACTTGTACTTGGAAAGAACCCAGTATTGGGAAGCTCTTACACGCCACCAACATGTAATGGAGATGCAGATGGTGTTGCTTCGGTAAGTGTAGTAGAAGGTATTCCTTCATATACATATGCATGGCAAGGCGGTGGGTCTACAACAGATCAATTAAACGCTTTATCTGCTGGAACATATTCAGTAACAGTAACTGACAGTAGTAACTGTTCTACGACTATTAATATTGATGTTGTGAACCCTGATTCACTTTTACTTAATACGGCTTCAAGTTCTAATCCTACAGTATGTGGGGCAAATGATGGACTTGCTGTAGTTGGAGTTACAGGTGGTGTTACACCTTACTCTTACTTCTGGTCAAATGGACAGAACCAACAAAGTGCAATTAACCTTGCAACTGGAACTTTTGATGTAACCGTTACTGACGGCTTAGGTTGTGTTAGAACTTCAACTGTTACTTTAATTGATCCTAACGCTCCTACCTTAACAGCGGTTAATTCAACCGTTACATGTAGTGAAGACCTAGGTGATGTAACAGTTACTGTTGCTGGTGGAACCGCGCCTTTTACCTTCTTATGGAGTAACAGCGGAACGGATTCAGTTCAAACTGACCTTGCAGTTGGAACCTATAGTGTGAACGTTGTTGATGACGCTGGATGCGTTAAGCTCGTTACTGTAGCTGTTCAAGGTCCAGATAAGATGGATGTTGACTTTAATATCACTTACGGTCCTGCCGGAGATGGCGATACTGATGTTGACGCGATTATCACTGGAGCTAACGCACCTTATTCAACATACCATTGGAAAACATACAGTGGTGTCTTCAGTACTCCAGTTGCCGGAGCTACGGCAAGCTTATTAACGGATGCTTTAAATGACAATTATAGAATTGTGGTTGAAGATGCTCAAGGATGTTTAGATTCAGCTGATGTTGAAATAAACAACCTTAGTGTAGGATTAGAGCTACTTTCTGCCCAAGATCAGGCTTTAAAAGTTTATCCTAATCCAACAAGTGCTAAAGTATTTGTAAGCTTAGATGCTGAGTTTGGTTCAAGTACTATCAAGGTTCTTGATTCTCATGGAAGAGTTCTTATGGAAAATACCATCGCTTCTTGCCAAGGAGAAGAGCTCGAAATGGATCTTAGCGGATTTGCTAAAGGAATGTATTTTGTAATGTTCGTTTCTGAAGAAAACCAACACATTTCAAAAATTCAGGTCAAATAGTGAACATTTGGACGAATTAATTGTGAGCTCCAACATTTAGTTGGGGCTTTTTTTTTGTTCGCTAAGGCAATTTTGATAAATTTGAGACCTACATTATAATTAAAAGTCGCTTTTATGAAAAGAATTTTACTTCTATTTATCGGAATTACGTTTGCCTATTTGGCGCAAGCACAAACTTTCACAGCAACCACGCCGGTTGCGATATATTCAGCTCCAAGTGGTGGTACATTTGGTCCAGTGAGCGTAACAAACGTCCCTCCTGTACCTCTCGGGCCTGCAACTGTCACATTCTTTTACAGAGGTGACTTGAATTCATCTGGAGAGTATTTTGATTTGTTTGATGAAAACAACAATAACTTAGGAAGAAGCAATCTTGCAAATCCTCAGTGTAATACTACTTATGCTTCAAGAAGCTTCACAATTGCTCAAACAACCGTTCAAGGTTGGGCTGCTGATGGAATAATTACTTTCAGTTTTAATGCTTCTACAGCTGTTAATGGTTCTTCATTATGTGGAACAAATGCTTCAGGTGCCTATGTCACTATATCTTATGGATATTCGCCAGCCACGTATGATGCAGCTGTATTTGATTTACAGCCAACAAGTGGAAACAATGTTCAAACTCCTTTGTCGCAAGCACAAATAGCGATTTTTGAAGCAACAGCATTAGCTGCTGGAGACTCATTAATCACAGGGGTAAGTGTTCAACTTAATATTACTCCTGGTACGTATGTAGACAGTTTTAATGTTGATACTTTATTTAGACAACAGGATACGACATTAGCTTTTGGATTACCATTTATTCCTACAGGAGTTGCAAACTATAGCGCTCAGGCGGTAGTTTCAATGGATCAATTGGATACCCTGCCTCTTAACGATACATCTTTTTATGAATTAATAGTAAGTGACTCTGTAATGGCAAGAGATGATAGTACTGTTTCAAGTGGAATTGGGAATGGTACCCCAATTGAATTTGGACATCGGTTTACAGTTGTGGCTTCTGATACGGTATCGAGTGTTTCATATTACTTGAATACTCCAACAGTAGGAACCAGTCTGAAATTAAAGATTTACACATTTAGCGATACGGCTCAAAACGGAAATCCTGCTCCACATCAGTTAGTGGATTCATCTAGGACTATCACAGTTACATCAACAACAGCTGGATGGTATAACGCCCAGATAGGTTGTGGAGGAACAGTTCTAACTCCTGGTGAGTATTTTGTCTCTGTCGTACAGCAGAATCCTAATAATATGGGCTTAGGTTATACAACCTTCCAAACAGTTCAGGATACATTCCTTTATGTTAATTTACAGGATACAACTCAGTGGAGAAATGCTTTTGATCCAGGTTTAAATACATTAGTACAGAGCATAACATTGCTTATTCGTCCAAATTTCGGACGTCAAGCTGAGGTTAATTTACTCCCTGACACTGCATATTACTGTGCTCAATCGAATACTTTCTTGAAGCCTTCCGGAAATTGGGATAAACTTGATTGGGGAACAGGAAGTACACAAGACAGTATCAGTGTTGCTTCTAATGCAGTATTCTCACTTACTGTTACTGATGAAATAGGTTGTGAATTTGAAGATTCATTGCAAGTGCTACAAAGAGCACCGATTCAATATAGTGCAACTGTGAATGATGCCTCATGTGGAGGAAGCGATGGATCTGTTATAGCTTCTGCTAGTGGATCACTTGCACCATATTCATACGCTTGGGACAACGGAATGATGACAGATTCAATCGGTGGAATCACAGGTGGTTCTTACGAGGTGACAGTAACAGACTCCTACGGTTGTGAGATAGCTGCTACGAACACAGTATTTGGCCTTAATCCAGTAGTTGCAGGTTCTTATTCTCCTCCAACATGTAATGGAGATGCTGATGGTTCTGCTACGGTAAGCGTTGTAGATGGAATTCCTTCATTTACTTATGCATGGCAAGGTGGTGGTTCTACAACTGACCAACTTTCAGGACTTGCTGCTGGTACTTATACTGTAACAGTAACTGATAGCTCAAACTGCTCTGCTACAATCAACATTGATGTTATCAACCCAGACACTCTGAACGTTGCATTTAGCAATAGTACAAACCCAACGAATTGTGGGTCTAATGATGGACTTGCAGTAGCTTCAGTTAGCGGTGGGGTTTCTCCTTACTCTTACTTCTGGTCTAACGGTCAGAACCAACAGAACAATATCAACCTTAGTACTGGAGTCTATGACGTTACAGTAACTGATAGTTTAGGTTGTGTAAGAACTGGAACAGTTACACTTATCGATGCTAATGCTCCTTCTGTTGCTGGAGTTGGCTCAAGTGTTACTTGTAGTGAAGACTTAGGTTCTGTTAGCGTAACAGTAGTAGGCGGAACTGCACCATTCATCTTCAGCTGGGATAATGGATCTAACGATTCCAATCAAACAGCAGTTGCAGTTGGAACTTACAATGTAAATGTTGTAGATGCTGCAGGCTGTATTAAAGTGGCAAGTGCTCAAGTTCAAGGTCCTGATAAAATGGATGTTACTTTCGACATCACTTATGGACCTGCTGGAGATGGAGACACTGATATTGATGCTGTGATTACAGGAGCTACCAGTCCATATTCTGCTTACCAATGGTATACAGTTAATGGAAGCTTTATTACTCCAATTGCTGGAGAGACTAATGCACAGTACACTGATGTAGTGAACGGTACTTACCAAATCAGAGTAGAAGATGCTCAAGGTTGCTTAGATTCAGCGGAAGTAGAAATTGAAAACCTTAGCGTTGGGATTGTTGAGAACGGTTTTGGAAATAAACTGAGCGTTTATCCTAACCCAACCAATAACTCTGTGAATGTTGTGCTTTCAGACATGATTGGTTCTGATGTTCAAATTCAGGTTACCGATGCATCGGGTAGATTAGTTGGATCAAATGAAATTGAGAATTATCAAGGTCAAAACTTGAATTTCGATCTATCGAATCAAGCAGAAGGTATTTACTTGATAAGAGTTAATGCAGATGATAAAACTGCAGTTTCTAAAGTTCAATTGATTAGATAAGTTAATCACTAAAATTATTCAACCCCGGAACCTTACTAAGGTTTCGGGGTTTTTTGTTTATGGCCCAGGTAGTTTATTCCTTTCCACAAACTGAAGAGTTTTTTAAACTGATTGGAGTTGAATCCTTACTCAGTACTCTCGATTCGCCAAGCTTTATTTATCAGAATTTTGATAATTCAGAAATCTATGCTATTCAGGCCGAGCCCGAGCTTATTCAGTTAGCTGATGAGCCTGAATGGGACTTGTTGAATAGCTCTTATGAGAGCTCATTGAATGAGGACGAATATAAATCTAAGCTCACTATCCTTATAGATACATTGAATGCTGGAGCTTTAGAAAAACTTGTTTTTTCGAGAAGACAGGTGCTTGCCAAGACCATCTTTAGCCTGAGTCAGCTGCTACTTAAAATGCGAAATCAATACCCAAAGGCTTTTATCTATGCTTTACAATCGGAAAATTTCGGAACTTGGATTGGAGCTAGTCCTGAAATTCTAATTGACGGGGAGAATAAAAACTACAGATCCGTTTCTTTAGCTGGGACAAAAGCCAATGATGCGGGTGAATGGACTGATAAAGAATTTGAAGAACAACAAATAGTAACAGATTATATTCTTGAGAAGTTAGAGAATTCTGGAGCGAAGACCATCAAATATTCAGAAACAGAAGAAATTTCTGCCGGTCCGGTGAAACATCTAAAAACCAATATTGATTATCAATATGAAGCTGAGCTCATTGAATTAGTGAATTCTTTAAGTCCAACTCCTGCGGTGTGTGGAGTTCCGCTCAATCTTGCAAAGGAGTATATTCTCAACAATGAGAATTATAATAGACAATTGTATTCAGGTGCGGTAGGATTCAGCGATGGTGATCAAGCCAAAATATTTGTCAATTTGAGATGCATGCAAGTAGCACAAGAACAAGTGGCACTCTATGTAGGCGGAGGAATTACCTCCAAATCTGATTGGCAGGAAGAGTGGAGAGAAACAGAATTAAAAGCACGAACCCTCTTAGATTTAATTTAAGTCAACAATCCATAGGCTTTGCAGTTGTATCTTTGAGCGAAGAGGAAGATGGCAGTCAATTTTAAAAACATTTCGAAGCTTTTTAGTTTGCATGGAAGCAAAGACGTGGTGATCTCTCCAGGCTCCCGGAATGCTCCTCTCATAGAAGCATTCTCCTCTAATACTGAGGTTAACTGCTTCAGCGTAATTGACGAGCGAAGTGCAGCTTTTTTTGCCCTTGGACGTTCTCTTCGAACTCAAAAGGCAAGTATTCTGTGTTGTACTTCAGGCTCAGCAGCGCTCAATTATGCACCTGCAATTTCTGAAGCTTATTATCAAGGCGTTCCAATGATTGTGCTCACAGCTGATCGTCCCAAAAGATGGATTAACCAGCAAGAAGGTCAAAGCATCGATCAAAAAGGAATCTTCCATAATTATGTTAAAGCTTCATTTGAGCTTCCTGAAGACCTAAGCGCAATAGAAGATCACAATCATGCGACCCGAATAATCAACGAAGCCTGCCTGCTCGCACATAATGGGAGACCAGGCCCAGTTCATATCAATATTCCAATGGAGGAGCCTCTCTATGGAAGAGAAGATTCGAAACATCCTATTCGTGCAATCAAAGAGATTGTGGCACGAAACTTAGCTGACTCTGATTTTCAAGAAATCAAAAAGATTTGGGAAAAATCCACCCGGGTGATGATTCTCTTAGCTCAGTTAAATCAAGATCCTAAATTAGAAGAGCTCATGCTCCAATTTGCAGCTAGTAATCCGGGTGTTGTGGTGTTAAACGAGAGTTTGTCCAATATCTATCAGGCTGATTTTATTAATTGTATCGATCGGGTAATTGATGAAGCTCCTAGTTTAGAGAAATTCGCGCCGGAGCTAGTGATTAGCCTTGGAGAAGCATTGGTTTCAAAAAAATTGAAAACATTTCTTAGAAAATGCAATCCCAAGGAACATTGGGTGGTAAAAGAGTATACAGGTTTAGAAGACACTTTCAACAGCCTTAGTCTAAAGATCTTGAGTTCGGCGAGCGAATTTCTAAATCAAGCAAATTTATGGGCTGCAAAAAAGACGAATGAATTCTCTGAGGATTGGCAGGCACTTAAAGCATCCAAGGCTGAACGACATCAGAGCTACATGGAAAATATTGAATATTCAGACTTTAAAGTATTTGATCAGGTGTTAAATCAAGTGCCTGAGGACTTTCACATACATTACGGAAACAGTACCGTCATTCGTTATGCTCAACTCTTTGATTTAGCTAGAACGAATAATCAATTTGGAAATCGTGGAACGAGTGGAATCGATGGCTGTACAAGCACTGCAATTGGAGCAAGTAGTTATGATGATCAGCCTAGTTTGCTCATTAGCGGCGATGTTGCTTTTCAGTATGACAGCAATGCCTTCCTTAACCATTATATTTCTAAAAACCTTCGAATCCTTGTTATAAACAACGGTGGAGGAAACATATTTCAAATAATTCAGGGTCCCGAAAAACTGGCAACAGGAAAAGAATTTTTAAGCTCAGCTCACAAGTTTACGGCTGAGGGAATCGCGCTCCGATCTATGGTGAAATATATGACGGCGCGTAATGAGGAAGAGCTTGAAAGCAGGCTCCAAGAATTTTTTGAACTTGAAACAGAACAGGCTGTTATCTTGGAAGTATTTACCGATCCCGATATATCTTCGAAATCGCTAAAAGCATACTTTGAACATCTTAAATTTACAACATGAGTCAAACAAGAAACTGGACTACAATTAAGGAATACGAGGATATTCTTTTTGAATTCTTCGAGGGAATTGGAAAAATAAGCTTCAACCGCCCTGAAGTCTACAATGCGTTTCGTCCGGAAACAAATGAAGAAATTATCGATGCACTTAGGATCTGCCGCGAGCGTCAAGATATCAACGTGATTGTGATTACTGGTGTTGGAGATAAGGCTTTCTGTTCTGGAGGTGATCAAAACGTAAAAGGCCTTGGTGGTTATATTGGTGGTGACGGTGTTCCACGTTTGAATGTATTAGACATTCATAAAATTATTCGCTCCATGCCAAAACCTGTTATTGCGATGGTTAATGGCTATGCAATTGGCGGTGGACACGTTCTACATGTTGTATGCGACCTTACCATAGCAAGTGATAATGCCATTTTTGGTCAAACTGGACCGAAAGTAGGGAGTTTTGATGCCGGTTTTGGTTCTTCATATTTAGCTCGCCATGTAGGTCAAAAGAAGGCAAGAGAGATTTGGTTCCTTTGCCAGCAATATTCAGCCAAAGAAGCGGCAGAAATGGGAATGGTAAACAAAGTAGTGCCATTCGAAGACTTAGAAGACACAACAGTTGAGTGGTGTAAAACCATCATGAAAAGGAGCCCATTGGCCATTAGAATGCTCAAGCGAGGTTTGAATGCCGAATTAGATGGCCAGCATGGTTTGATGGAATTTGCTGGTGATGCTACCCTGATGTATTACCTTATGGAAGAAGCTCACGAAGGAAAGAATGCCTTCCTTGAGAAACGAGATCCCGATTTCTCGAAGTTTCCTAAATTTCCTTGATGAATAATTTCAAAGTATGGATTGGGGCCTTTAGGTTAAGGACTTTGCCTCTTGCATTTTCCACCATCATACTTGGAAGTTTGTTGTCAGCCTCACAAGGAATATTTAATTTCAGTAGTTTTTATTTGGCGATGATCACAACCTTGTTGTTGCAGATTTTGTCAAATCTCGCCAATGATCTAGGTGATAGTCTAAAAGGAACCGATACAGACGAAAGAATAGGGCCCCAGAGGGCGGTTCAATCAGGAGAGATTAGTCTTTCTGCAATGAAAAAAGCAGTGATAGTTTTTTCCTTATTGAGTTTGATTTCCGGATTACTGCTCTTGTACGTGAGTTTCGAGTCCTTCAATTGGTATTTCATTGGATTTTTCATTCTTGGTTTGTTTTCAATTGCCGCGGCTATCAAGTATACGCTGGGTTCTAAACCTTATGGATATGCAGGGCTCGGGGATGTATTTGTATTCTTATTCTTCGGATTGGTAGGCGTATTTGGGAGTTACTTTATTCATTCGCTTTCATTCGATTGGACCATTCTTCTTCCCGCGGCCAGTATAGGAGCTTTTTCTGTGGCAGTGCTGAATATGAATAATATGAGGGACATTGAGAACGACAGGAAAAGTGAGAAATTGACTGTGGTGGTCAAGATGGGCTTCGACCGCGCTAAATATTACCACCTTTTCTTAATTTCCTTAGGTATTGTATCTGCCATCAGCTATACCTGGTTAAATTGGAGCAGTCCAATGTTGATTTTGGGATTTGTTAGTTTTCCAATTTTCATCAAAAACCTAAGTTTTGTTTTGAAAAACAACGATCCTTCTAAGCTTAACCCTGAGCTTAAGAAAATCGCCCTAAGTACTTTGGTTTTTAGTTTAAGCTTTGGTTTTGTCCATTTATTTTTCTGAGATGGATGCTGAAATAAAGAAGTATGAACTCATTTTTAAACGAGCAGCTGGCACCTCAAGAGGAATTCTAAAAACCAAGACTAGCTACTTTTTAAAACTCAAGAACAAAGGAGAAACAGCATATGCTGAATTTCCACTATTTCATGGTTTGAGTTATGATGACCGACCGGAGTACGAAACTAAACTCAAGGAAGTAGTTCAAGACATTGAATCGTTCCTTCTAAACCCTCATCAGCTGACGGAATGGCCCAGCATAAGATTTGGGATAGAAATGGCCTCAGAATGCTTAAAATCAGGTCCTGCCTTTGGAACTGAGTCATTTGGAGGCAATAAGGATAGTATTCGGATCAATGGTTTAATTTGGATGGGTTCAGAGGACTTCATGAAGGAGCAAATAGAAGAGAAGCTGAAACAAGGCTTTTCTTGTCTGAAGATGAAGATTGGTGCAATTGACTTTGAAACTGAGTTATCACTCTTAAAATCCATAAGAGAAAGCTTCTCTTCTCAGGAACTCGAAATTCGCGTGGATGCAAATGGGGCCTTTAGTGCTGAGGAAGCAATGGATAAATTAAGCAGACTCGCAGAGCTGGATATCCACTCAATTGAACAACCAATAAAACAAGGGCAACTTGATGCTATGGCCAACTTATGTTCGGCTAGCCCATTGGCAATTGCCTTGGATGAAGACTTGATAGGGGTCAATCTTTTGGCCGATAAGAGAAGCTTGATTGAGCACATTCGGCCACAATACCTTATTCTTAAACCCGCTTTGCTCGGAGGTTTTAGTGCATCAGAAGAATGGATTTCAATAGCCGAGCAGCAAGGCATTGATTGGTGGGCGACTTCAGCACTTGAGTCTAACCTTGGTCTGAATGCAATAGCTCAATGGCTAAGTAAGTTTGATTTAAAGCTGCCACAAGGATTGGGGACAGGACAATTATTTGAGAACAATATCACTTCACCACTAGTATTAGACTCGGATCAGCTGAGTTATGATCCGAGTATAAAATGGGATTTGAAATGTCTTGGCTTCTAAACATAGCAAACCATCAGATAAACGAGGGGAATCTCAAGGAACTTCGAACGGGTTTGCCGGAGTGGGCTAGGGAAGTGCTTGATTTTGTAGAGCTCTACTTATCAAAACCGGCCAGTATCACCCAAAAAAGTTCGGGTTCTACAGGAAAACCAAAGGAAATTGAATTAAGCTTTTCTCAAATTCAACAATCGGCTTTAAGGAGTCTTGAATATTTCTCCTTAAAAGAAAGTAGCAAGGCCTTACTCTGTCTTCCTCCAGCATATATAGGAGGCAAGATGATGATAATTAGAGCTTTGGAAGCTGGGCTTCATCTGCATTGTATTAAGGCGAGTGCTGATGCGGATAAGTTTCCTGAAATAGATTTAGACTTTGCGGCTATGACCCCAATGCAGATAGCAAGCATAGTTTCAACAAAACCTCTGTTAGTCAAGCGATACAAGAAAATCATACTTGGAGGAGCAGCAGTGTCAAAAGCTTTAGAAGATAGCCTGGCCTCATTTGATTCTGAGATTTATGAAACTTACGGTATGACTGAAACAGCCTCTCATGTGGCTCTCAGAAAACTTGGGACCCAAAACTTTCAAGGATTGAAAGGGCTAGGTTTTAGTACTGATTCACAAGAACGACTGATTATTCAAGATCAAATTTTGGGAATAAAAAAACTTCAAACAAATGATGTAGTGAAGCTTGAGTCAGCGAATTCATTTAAATGGCTCGGTCGCGCTGATTGGGTTGTAAACAGTGGCTCTTTGAAGTTTCATCCTGAGCATATAGAACGAAAGTTGAGCGGTGTAATCGAGGAAGATTTCTTTGTAGCAGGTATGCCCGATGAACGTTTAGGTGAGAAGTTATGCTTGATTTATGCCTCTAATGACGTGCTGAGTAATGATAAAAAGGAGCTTATTGCCACTAGGCTAGGCAAATATGAAATTCCTAAAACTTACCTCCGAGTTGATGACATGATGTATAATGCTGCAGGGAAGCTCGATCGAAAGAACAGCTTAAAATATGCACTCGAACTATAGACTGTTTTTGCTGTAGTTCCTCCAACGATCTAAGACGGCAGAAAAGTCTTCCGGTACTTCTGATTCAAAACTAAGGCGTTCACCAGTAACTGGTTGAGTGAAAGCTAATGATTTGGCATGTAATGCCTGCCTCGGCAAGAGTTTAAAATTGTTCTCTACAAATTG